>Ga0181516_10000291_pt1 | contig 48902 bp, 52 predicted proteins | sample PEATcosm2014_Bin_25_FD_121104 | JGI IMG/M metagenome (GOLD analysis project Ga0181516, IMG submission 121104) | Peatland microbial communities from MTU Mesocosm Facility, Houghton, MI, USA - PEATcosm2014_Bin01_10_metaG | ecosystem: Environmental > Terrestrial > Soil > Wetlands > Peat | place...
CTTCCCTCGGCTACAACTACGCTTCGACAACGCAGTTATGCCATGAAAAGACGGCCTTTCCAAGCCCTTTTTTCTATCTACCACCACAATCAAAAATCTGCCTGTGAGAAATCCGGGCTAGCGATGCTGATGGTGAAGTCCGCGGCGGCGGACAGGTTGATGGCGAGCGTGTAGTTCCGGTTGCCGGTGAACGGCCCGGTACCTGTGCTGCTGTCTGTGGCTGTCACCGTGAAGGGGAACGAGCCAGCGACCGCCGGTGTTCCCGATAGCACGCCGGCAGTACTGAGAGTCAGGCCCGTGGGCAATTCGCCGCTGCTCACCGCGTAGGTGTAGGGCTGGGTTCCACCCGCGGATGAGATGGTCGTTGCGGGGTAGGGCGCGCCTACCGTTCCGGCTGCCAGCGCGGCTGGTGACACAGCAAGAGCAATGACTGGCGCAGGCATCACTGTCAGCGCATAGGTGAGCGTCTGGGTTCCCGATGGGTCTGAACCGGTGAGGGTAACTGTCTGCGTTCCTACTGCTGCGGCCGCACCCGCCGCGATCGTCACGGTCGCAGCCGATGAGGTTGTCCCCGGCGCAATTGACCCCGGCTGTACGGCAACTGTCACGCCGCTCGGCCCCTGCGCGACCAGGGCGACGGCGTTCTGCGCCGCACCGCTCTCCGCGACATTCACAGTAAGGGTCGCCGTTTTGCCGACGACTACGGTTCCGCCCGTTGCAGAAGCTGTCAGCGCAAAGTCGGCGCCCGTTGGCCTGCCAGCGCTCCACCCGTTCACTAGCAAGGCCCCGTCTACCGAGCCCAGGCCTGTGGCCAGGTTGTACTCGGCACCGCTCGCGATGAAGCCGGTGACGCCGGGAACGCTGTTGTTCCCCGACGGAGTTGCGTGGAATGGATTGTGCGCGGCGGTCAACATGGAATAGAGCCCTGGGTTGGCGTTGCCTACCCCGGTCCCTCCCTGCTTCTCGACGGCCAGCGCCATGACCCCTGCAAATGAAGGCGAGGCAGCCGAGGTTCCTGAAATCACGTAGTACGAGCCGTTTTCGTAGATGACATACCCATCGTGGGCGGCCGCCGACAGCGACACGTCCGGCACTGTGCGCATTCCGGCGCTGGTTTCGCTGACGGCCTTTTGCCAAGCCGGCTGCGCGTAGATCACGCTCACTCCGCCGCCCGATGCCCACAGCCCTGTTCCGCCGTTCGACCCGCTCTCGTTCCATACTTCCTCTGGAATGTAGCCGAGGGCTGTGCCGTAGTTGGCCGGGTTGGCCGCAGCCCAGAACTGGGCGGGATTCGACCCCTCATTGAACTCCGTTCCGCCGACGCAGGTCGAATAGGGCGAACTGCACAGGCCATTGACGGCGGTCCCTGATCCTGAGGTGGACGAACCCGCGTAGCATCCCGTCGCGCCCGAGTCTCCCGATGCCACAAGCGAGCTCATTCCCTGGCTTGCCGCCTGCTCCCAAAGGCTGTTGTAGAAGGCCAGTTCCGCCGCACCCATCTCCTGCTCGCAACTGCCGTAACTGGTGCTCACCACCGGCGCCAACGCATGATTCACAATGTATTGCGCCGACAGATCTACCCCGTCCGTGATTCCCGCCGATGCGGCTACGACCAGCGTCACAATGGCTGCCGGCGCTACCGCCCCGCTCCACTCCACGTCCAGCGTGGCTTCATCCCGATCGTCAGCAACAAGCCCCGGATCGGCCCCGGCAAGAATGACCGCCGGGTTGTTTGCTGTCAGGCCGGCTGCCGCCCTGAACGCGGTTACGTCGCTCACGTCAATGTTGCTGCGCCCTACGATGGCAATCGAAGTCCCTGCGCCCGTGGTCCCCGCGCTATACAGCGGGTTGAGATCGTAGATCGCAGCCCAATCGGCCGGGAACAGATAGTGCGTGCCGCCGCTGGTGTACAGCGGCTGCGGGCCCAGCGCCGTTCGCGTCTCGATCTGGGATCTGCGCCGAAAATCGTGCAGCGAGACGACGCCGCCCACCACCCCAGCCAGCGCCGCCGGAATCTGAGGATCCTGCGCATTGGCGATGTGCGCCGCCCCGTCCACCATGTAGCGGTGCATCTCGGTGTGAAACGTCTCGGCAACCTGCCCGGCTGTTCCGGAGAAAACAATCATCCGGTTGCTCGCCGGAATCTCCTCCACCGTGAACCCATGCCGGTTGAGCCAGGCTGTGACCCGCGCGATATCGCCGGTAGCCGCCCCAAACCGCGCCCCATATTCGGCGGGCGTCAGCCATTGGCGATAGAGCGGGGAGTCGGGATCGTGCTGGGCTGCAACAAGCGCATCCAGCTCCGCTTGCTGCCCGGTCGAGGGTTCCAGCAACAGCAACATTCGTCCAAGACGGGTCTCCGCTCTTACGGATCCCCGATCAAACTCGCTCCGAGCGAGGGGATGCATGTTCCCGATCAGCGTGACAATCCGCGCGTCGTCGATCAGGCCAGGGATGCGGCTGGGAGGGACGATCCGGTTCGAAGCGGTCTGGCTCACCCCAGCGGCAGATCCCGCGCCCAGAATCAGAAGCGCCGCGAGCAATGAGCGAACGCCAACAAAGCTCGGCATAGGCGGCCTTTCAAGACGAGGAAGTACGCGACAGGCTGGAGAGAGGGGCGCGCAGCCTTAGCGTCTTCTCATCCATCGGCGCGAAAAGCGAACTCCCTAGATGAGCCGGTCAGCCGGTTAAGGAAATTGGCTTACTTGGGTACTTAGAGAGGATTCAGCGGACCGTCATGAGCCTTTGCAAGATCGCCAACTCGATAGCAGTCTCTTAACCAGTTATTGATCTGCCTAGGCTATAAATGCAGGCGCCAGTTCCTTGCGATTCTTTCTCTCGCAAGCGTGTGACGGGGACCACTGCGCGGGGAGGCAATGAAGGCCAATCTGCCAACGTGGGTTCATGCCGGGCGGGCACCATGTAGACCGACAGCCGGGATTCCGGATGTGACCGATAGGAGCAGATGAATATGCGAGTTCTGGTTGCTTACGCAAGCCGTTACGGGGCCACGCAGGGCATAGCAGAGCGGATCGCCGCCACACTGCGCCAGCAGGGCCATGAAGCCATAGTCGAGGCCGCGGAGAAGGCCGACGACCCGGCAGCTTACGACGCCGCTGTCATCGGAAGCGCCGCGTACATGTTTCATTGGATGAAGGCCGCGACAAAGTTTGTGCAGGGCAATGCAGGCGCTCTTGCCAGCCGGCCGGTGTGGCTATTCAGCAGCGGTCCCCTGGGTACAAAAGAAAAAGACGGCCAAGGCCGCAACCTGTGTGAATTCCTCGAGCCCAAGGAGATTGCGGAGTTTAGAACAACCTTCAAGCCCAGAGACCACCGCGTCTTCTTCGGCGCAATGGACTCGAGCAAACTAGGCTTCCTGCACCGGCTGATCTACAAAATGCCGGCCAACCGCGACAACGCGATGTTTCCGCAGGGGGACTTCCGCAACTGGGTCGAGATTGAGGCCTGGGCCGGCAGCATTGCCCAATCCCTGACAGCGAAGTAGGCGACCGTGGCGGGAATCCGCGAACCGCGTCATGCGCAGCTCTCTACCGGAAAACTCCAAGCACGTAGCACACCAGCAAGATCAATAGAACGGTGCCGAGCCCGATGCCTCCGCCGCCGGCGTAGCCCCATCGGTTGTAGCCGTAGTACCCGCCGCCCCCGCCGAAAATCAACACCAGCACAACGATAAGAACGATCAACATCATTTCAGTTCTCCTTCATTCTGAGTTATGTTCACAGGGGAGGTTTGCCGTGCAGCGATTGGATTGCGCCGGGGTCATTTCCCTCGCCGCCGCCAGCGGTCGATGGCGGTCTAGACCGCCATCGACCGCGGCGCATCCCTGGCAATCTCTTTGGTACACTTGACGGCTTTTACGGAGTCTTTCAGAGCCAGCCTGGCCAACTCTTGTGCGGACGCGTGATCGCCGGTGCTGTGCAAACAGGCAGCGGCTGTGTGCGCGTAGGCTGCCTTGGTGTGGAGATCTGCTACATAACTGTCCTTGCCCTCTGCCATGATCTTCTCCTTCGTTTCGCAAGCGTTGTGACTCCGCCAGACCGCTTGCAACTCTTTCATCTGGAGTTTCCCACTCGTCAACCCGACACGCTGAGCAATTGGAGACACTGGGGATGCGGGGCTCTCCGACCGTACCGCCCCGACCAGGGCGTATCCATCCTTGCCTCCCGGGCAGGCGTCTGAGATGGCCTGATCCACTTATGTGCTGTTCTTTTGCAATCCCGATGGGCTATATTGACTACTTGCCGCGCCGGGAGGATTTTGAGGGCTCTCGGGGCGGTCTGTCGGCCGCGTGAATTGAGCACATAGTTTTTGACTCGATGCCGATTTCGACGTTCGGCGAAGACGATGGCCACCCGGGATGGGAGGCAACCACCGGCACAAGGCGGCGAGGAGGGTCCGATGGATATTCACGACACAATTGGATTGGTGCTGAAGGGCAAGGGCGAAAACAGAACTTTGTCGGTCGCCCCCGAACAAACAGTCTACGAAGCGCTCGAAAAGATGGCCGCAAACAATGTTGGCGCCTTGCTGGTGATTTCGAGCGATCGCGTGGTCGGCATTCTGTCGGAGCGCGACTATGCGCGCAAAGGAGTGCTGATGGGCCACCTTGCCCGGGAGACCCAGGTGCGCGAGATCATGACCAGCCCGGTCCGCGTGGTAAGCCCGCAGCATACCGTGGACGATTGCATGAGCATCATGACCGAACACCATTTTCGCCATCTCCCGGTGTTGCAGGATGACGCAGTGGTGGGAGTCGTCTCGATCGGCGACCTGGTGAAATGGGTGATCTCCGGCCAGGAGCACACCATTCAGGCGTTGGAGGGGTACATTATGGGAGCGTATCCGGGATAGCTGCCGCGATCCTCGCGGCGTTCGTTGCACCGAAGGTCGAACCTTCTGGCCAATACGAGCTGCCAATTCGACTATGATGTCTTCGTCATGATTTCAGCCGTGTTTCCATCACGAATTTTTCGCTGGTCCCTCGTCCTTTTGCTGCTCACGGTCCCTGCTCTGGCCAAGGATGTGCCCCTCCAAATCATCGACTGGCCCGCCACAGGAGACGCGGCAGTCCGCTTCACCTTTGGCAAGTTCAAGGCCCTCCCCGGCATGGGAAATCTGCACGGCTATGTCATGGACATTTCGGCAGAAAATCGTTCGCCGCGGCTGATTCCAGCCGCGCGGTTCTCCCTCTATCTCTTCGACAAAAGCAACGTCCGAGTGGGCGAAGACACCATTGCCCTCAGCAACCTTGGCCCCGGCGAAACGGTAAAGTTCGAGACCACCGTCACGACGTCTGGCCTGCCCGTAGCCGTCACCCTCCAGAACATCGCACAAACCGCCAGGGCTATCTCGCTCACGGTCAACTCCACCCCGCAGGGTGCGATGCTCAAGGTGGATGGAACCGAAGAGGGCACAACACCGCACATCATCAAGGTCGGCCCAGGCAAACACACGCTTACCTTCTCCAAAGAAGGATTTGTCGCCGGGAACTTCCCGCTGGAGATTACTGCCGACAATGTATCGGGTGGAACCGTGAGTTATGAACTCGGAGCAGCAGCCTTCGACTCCATCGAGCTGCGCGATGGCAGCGTGCTCAACGGCGACCTTGTATCCATCTCGGGAATGGATGTCGAGATTCGTGTCGGCGGCGCGATCCAGCACATCGACCGTAACAAGATCAAGCGCGTCATACTCACCCAGCGCGACGCACCGGAGCCCACACCACTGCCACCAGCCACGACACCAACGCCATAAGCGGCGACTGTAGTAACAAAGCGATGGCTAACCTAGGTAGGATGTCAGTTCCATCCATCACGAAAAGGCGAAGTTTGCTGCTTGCAGAGGCTCTTACGGAACGGAGTGACGGTCAAATCGGCAAACTCCGCTGCTCAACAAATCCTCGGTAACTGCTCGCCGATTTGTGTGGGAATCACGCGGTTCGCGCCCATCGCGGTGCGCGCCACGAGCATCCGTTTGTGCTCCGATGTTACCTGGCCGATTCGCGCTGCTTCGCGGCCCAACGGATGGGCGCGCAAGACTGCGAGAACCCGATCGGCGGATTCCGGAGCGACGAAGAAGACGGCCTTGCCCTCGTTGGCTACGTAGACCGGGTCAAGCCCGAGCAACTCGCACGCCGACTGCACTTCGACACGCACCGGCAGGCTCGCTTCGTCGATGGCGATGCCGACGCCGGAAGCGTGAGCAATCTCATTGAGAGTCGAAGCCAGACCGCCGCGCGTGGGGTCGCGCATGGCATGAACCGATGCACCGGCAGCGTCGAGAACCTCGGCGATCATCCCATTCAGCGCCGCGCAGTCCGACCGAATCTGGCTCTCGAACTCCAGCCCCTCGCGCACGCTCATGATGGCCATGCCGTGGTCCCCGATGGTGCCGGAGACGAGAATTGCGTCGCCCGGCTGCGCCCGATGCGGACCCACCTGAATTCCCGCACGCAGCACGCCGATGCCGGCCGTGTTGATGTAGCAGCCGTCCCCGTGGCCGCGCTCGACAACCTTGGTGTCGCCGGTGACGATCTGCACGCCCGCCGTGGCCGCGGCCTTCGCCATCGCTTCGACAATCGCAGCCAACTGGGCCAGCGGAAATCCCTCTTCGAGAATGAAGCTGGCGCTCAGATACTTCGGCTCCGCGCCGGAGACGGCGAGGTCGTTGACCGTCCCGTTGACGGCCAGTTCGCCGATGGAGCCGCCGGGAAAGAACAAAGGCTGCACGACAAAGGAATCGGTGCTCATGGCCAATTTGCCGCTGGGTAGATTGAGCACCGCAGCATCGCCTAGATTCTCAAGCGCAGGGTTGCGAAAGGCCGGTAGAAACAGGTGCTCGACCAGTTCGTTGCCCAGCTTGCCGCCGCCGCCGTGGCCCATGACGATGGTTGGGTAGCCGACCAGGGGAAGCGGGCAAGACCAACCTGAGAAATCCGGAGCGTCTATTTGGGAAACTGTCGAGCCGGGCTTCGCTTCCTCAGCCATGCGCCACTCCCGTCAACCCGCTCCCAGCCGTGGCCAACTCTTCCGCCGACAGGAACCGGCCGTAGTTGTAATAGGCGGCGCAAGCTCCCTCGCTAGAAACCATGGTCGCTCCCAGCGGATGGCGCGGGGTACACTCCTTGCCGAAGGCGGCGCACTCGGCCGGCTTGATGGCCCCGCGCAGCACGTCTCCCGCACGGCAGAGCGGCGACTCCTGCGTATGAATCCCTGAAATCTGGAAACGCTTTTCCGCATCGAAGGCGCGATAGGCCGCGCTCAACCGCCAGCCGCTTTTGGGAATCACGCCGATGCCTCTCCATGCTCGGTCCGTTACCTCGAAGACCTCGCCCAGCAGTTTTTGCGCGGCACGGTTGCCGTCGAATGTGACGATGCGCTCGTAGGCGTTTTCGACTTCGTGCCGCCCGGCCTCCAATTGCTTGACCGCGCGGCGAATCCCGTCCAGCAGATCCAGCGGCTCAAAGCCGGTGACCACGAGCGGAATCCCATACTTCGCAGCCAGCGGCGGATACTCCCAGTAGCCCATCACACTGCATACGTGGCCCGCCAGCAGAAAGCCCTGAACCTTGTTTCCCGGCGAACCCATGATGGCCTCGATGGCCGGCGGCACCAAGACATGGGAGACGAGCAGCGAAAAGTTCCGCAGCCCGCGCCGCTTGGCCACATGCACGCTCATCGCATTGGCCGGAGCGGTGGTCTCAAAGCCCACGCCGAAGAAGACGACCTGCTTATCCGGATTCTTGGCGGCCAGATCCACGGCATCAAGAGGGGAATAGACGACGCGGACGTCACCGCCCGCGCCCTTGACCTGGAAGAGATCGCCCTCGGTGCCGGGAACACGCAGCATGTCTCCAAAGGAGCAGAAGATCACCCCCGGCTGGGCGGCAATGGCCAGCGCCTTGTCGATCAGCTCAAGAGGGGTAACGCAGACCGGGCAACCGGGGCCGTGAATCATTTCGATTCCGGCGGGGAGCATCTGGTCGATTCCGTTTTTGATGATGGAGTGCGTCTGACCCCCGCAAACTTCCATGATCTTCCAGGGCCGCGTGGTAATGGCGGCGATCTCCCGCGCCATCCGCTGGGCGATTTCGCCGTTCCGAAACTCGGTCAGGTACTTCATTCCTTGGAGCAGCTCCCATGTGGACAACAGCGTTGGGTGCCCCACCCTCGCCGCGCCTTTGCTTTTGCGGCTAGGGTGGGAGACCATATAACTCAATTGACGACAGTTTTTGGCGATTCCAATGAACAACTTCCGTCAGGGCATGGACTCCGGGGCGCCGCAGCGGCGCGCGCAAACGCTTCTTCCTCGCTGGCCAGCTCCTCGTCCAACATGCCCATGGCGCGGAAGTCGGCCAATGTCTGCTGCGCTGTCTCCTCATCGATCTTCGACAGGGCAAACCCCACATGAACAATGGTATAGTCGCCCACCTCGACCTCCGGCACGTAGTCAAGACAAACCCGCTTGACCACTCCGCCAAAGTTCACACGGCCCACTCGAAGCCCGTCCTCGGTGGTAATCTCTTCGACTTTTCCCGGAATCGCTAAGCACATGGCAACTACCTTATACCGCGTTTGAGGCTGCGTATAGTGTGATTTAAATCACTCGAAACCCATCCTCTAGTCAGGATGCCCGAACTGCCTCATCGCAGAGCGCAACGTTCACCGATCCAAGCGCGGGGGCCTTCACGGCAATCGGGACTGGTATCTGCTAGACTTCCGCCGTTACCTAGTTTGAGGGAGATTGATGATTTCGTTGAAAGTGAAACACCTCCGGCCGCGCTCATTGAAGTTGGTCAAATTGTTGGTGCTGATCTGCCTCCTGGCAGGCATTCGAGCCAACGCGCAAGAGGATGATCTCTTCCAAGCTGCTGGCAAAGGCGATTTGGCTCGCGTCAATGCACTTCTGGCCAACGGGACCGATGTTAATGCCAAGAGCCAAAATGGCGGGACTGCTCTCATCTGGGCCTCGTATTTTGGGAAACTTGAAGTTGTGCAGGAGTTGCTCGCCAAAGGGGCGGAAGTCAATGCCCAGGACAACGACGGCCATACCGCACTGTTTCTGGCATCCGAACAGGATCATCTCAATGTAGTGCAAGCGCTGCTCGATAAAAGAGCCGAGATCAATGCCAGGACGAAGAAAGGCGATACCGCGCTGATGTGGGCATCTCAGGATGGCCACCTTGAGGTGGTGAGGGCGCTGCTGGCCAAAGGAGCGGAGGTCAATCTTCAGGGCAACGATGGTGAGACCGCGTTGTCGTTAGCATCTCAACGTGGCGACACTGAAGTAGTAAATACATTGCTTGCCACTGGATCGGACCCCAATCTTCCAGATCAGGAAGGCTGGACGGCTCTGATGTGGGCATCTCAAGAAGGCCGCTTAGACGTGGTTCAGGCGCTGCTCGGCAAGAAAGCCGATGTCAACGCCAAAGGCAAAAGCGGAGTGACCGCATTGCTCATGGCCTCGACAAAGGGACGCCTTGAGATTGTGAAGGCACTGCTTCAAGCTGGCGCTGATATCAACAGCAAAAAGGGCGACGGAGGGACCGCGCTAATGGACGCATGTGCCGCGTATCATCCAGACGTGGTGCTGGAGCTGCTCGCAAGAGGAGCCGATGTCAATGCCAGAAAGAATGATGGCACAACTGCACTCTTTTGCGCTTCAACAAATGGCCATCTCGACGTTGTGCAATCGCTCCTAGCTAAAGGGGCTGTAGTTAATGGCAAGACGAGCGATGGAACGACCGCGTTGATGGCCGCTTCCTTGAACGGCAGCCAAGAAGTGGTGCAGTTGCTGCTCGGCAAGGGGGTCGATGTTAACGCCAAAAGTAACAATGGCGGGACTGCGCTGATGTTCGCGTCTCAAGAAGACCACATTGCGGTAGTACAGGCGTTACTTGACGCCAAGGCCGACGTAAACTCCAAAACAACCGACCAAGGCACTTCGCCGCTGATGTTTGCGTCAACGCGTGGCCACATGGATGTGGTTCAGGCGTTGCTCGACGCCAAGGCTGACGTCGATGCCAGGAAGAACGACGGTTCAACCGCGTTGTTTATAGCCTCCCAGGAAGGCCACGCCGAGGTAGTGCAAGCACTTCTGGCCAAAGGGGCCGATGTAAACGCCGGGATGAACGACGGTACGAACGCGCTGGATATAGCCTCCCTGTCCGGTCATCTTGACGTGGTGCAGGCACTTCTGGCTAAAGGGGCCGATGTCAATGCCAAGAACGCCAAGGGTGGGACCGCCCTGAGCGCGGCAACTGCAAAAGGATATGCCGATGTCGCAGCTCTATTGCTAAAGGCTGGCGCCAAACCATGACCGCACCGGAAACTGTTCCACCGCAGCCCATCAATTTCGCGATGCCATTCCGAAGATGACCACTTCGCAACGGTCCGAACCGGCCGGAACTCCGCCGCGCCCTTAACCCCGCTCCTTCATCTCGTTCAGCGCCACGCGCGCCTTCACAATTCTCGTCACAAGCGCTTTGGGCAGCGGTTTGTCCACGGGAAACTGAATTGTCCCCTTTGAAGTCTTGTACTTCTTCAGCTCCTCACCGAGTTCGTCCAACAGCGACAAGTCCATCGGGAAAAAGCTGCAATGGTTCTTGAATGCCGCGTACCAAACCAGCGCTCCCTTGTATTGGAAGCTGGGGATCTTGTAGCTGATCGCCTCGGTTGCGTCCTTCGGAGCAGCAGCCCGAATCATGGCCCGCACCTTCTCCAGAGTGGTCCGTGCGGGCTCCGGCACTCGCGCCAGGTAGGCCTCAACCTCGGCCCTGCCACTCTCAGCGCTCTTCTTCACAGCCATCGAAACCCTCCCTAAGGCACACTCCCGCTCCTCGAATTAGTAGCCCGCCTCGCGCCCGTGGCGAACCGCAAGAATAACAACTTCCTTGGCATCCCAGTGATAGAGAGCAACGTACGCCCCGCTGCCGAACTCGATCACCCATTCAGACGTGGCAATCGGGCGCCTCTGCCTCCTCGCCCTCTTCGAGTTTCGCTAACCAAGCGTCGGCCTCCCTGGCGGTAGCGTGAAGGCCGGTCGCCTGATAGTCCTTCCAGGCCGCTAGCGCATCCTGCCGAAACAGTTCGCGCTTCTGTTTGTGCGCCATGGGTTGTTCAACCATTCCGCCCTCCTCGCTCCTCCGCCAGATACTGGAGCCACTCTTCCATCCCCGCGCCGGTTTTGGCCGAGGTCTCAAAGATCCGGATCCCCGGACGAATTTCGTTGATGTTCCTGAGCGCCTCGTCGCGGTCGAAACCGCACGGGGCAGCTATGTCGATTTTGGTAATCACGGCGGCGTCGGCGGAGTTGAAGAGGGTGGGATACTTGAGCGGCTTGTCCTCGCCCTCGGTCACGCTGAGGAGGGCCACGCGAATCTTTTCGCCCAGATCGTAGCTCGACGGGCAAACAAGGTTGCCGACATTCTCGATGAACAGATAGTCCAGGCCGGCCAGCTCCACGCCCTCCCAGCCAAGCAGATGCTTGTCGATCATCTCCGCGTCCAGGTGGCAGATTCCGTGGGTATTGATCTGGCGGACCGGAGCTCCGCTGGCCGCCAGACGCCGCGCGTCGTTATCCGTCTCCAGATCGCCGACCAGCGCCGCCACGCGAGCGCCGCGGGCCCGCAGCTCCTTCAGGGTCAATTCTAAAAACGCCGTCTTCCCGGTCCCTGGGCTTGAAACCAGATTCAGCACCAGCACTCCGGCGGCTGCGTAGCGATTGCGCAACCCCGCCGCCAGCTCGTCGTTTTTCTTGAGGATTCCGCGGCGCAGCTCTACGATCCTGGTCGTCATCTCTTCTCCTCAGCCAAATTCATCTCGTCGATCTCAAACGACTCAATCTCCAGCTCCCGCCCCTGCCGCAGGTCGCTGCACGGCTCCCCGCACTTAGGGCAACGGAAGCTCTGCACGCCTTCCAGCTCCACGTCGGCCCCGCAGGGCACGCAGTGCATCACCACCGGCAACACATTGACCACCAGCTTGGAGCAGTCCAGCGGCGTATCCTCGGTCGCGATTCCCCAGCAGAACTCCAGCGACTCCACAACCACGGACGCCAGCGCGCCTATCCGCAGGCGCACCTCGAGCACGCGCGCTCCAGGGTAAGCTGTCAGCGACTCGGTTACCGTGTCAACAACGCTCGAAACGATCGAAAGTTCATGCATAAAAGGTCGATTCTACGCCCAAGGCGCATCTCGCCGCCTGCCACACCGCCGCCACAACCCCGATATGTAAGATGAATCAATAAGGATTTCTCTATGCCCATCACCCCCGCCCCAGCCGCGTCCCGTCTCGCCTTAAGCCATCTCGCCCCTGCCGCCGTGCAGTCTGAGATCCGCGCCATGACCACAGAGTGCGACCGCATTGGCGGCATCAATCTGGCTCAGGGGGTCTGCGACACGCCTGTTCCGGCACCCGTGCTGGAGGCCGCGATCCAGGCGATCCACGACGGCTACAACATCTACACGCGCCTCGACGGCATCGGTCGGCTGCGCAATGCCATCGCTGCCAAGCAGCAGCGCGACTATGGCCTGGACTACAACCCCGAGACCGAAGTCCTTGTCTCGTCGGGCGCCACGGGCGGACTCCATGCCGCGGCCATGGCCCTGTTAAACCCCGGCGACGAGGTTCTTCTCTTTGAGCCCTTCTACGGCTACCACGTCTCGACCCTGCGTTCCCTGCGCGTCAACTCCGTCCTCGTCCCGCTTGCCGAGCCGAACTATGCCCTCGACACCGACGCGCTCAAAGCCGCGATAACGCCGAAGACACGCGCTATCCTGCTGAACACCCCGGCCAATCCCAGCGGCAAGGTCTTCACCCGCCCCGAGCTCGAATCCATCGCGGCCGTCGTGCTGGAGCACGACCTTTTTCTCATCACGGATGAGATTTACGAGTACTTTGTCTACGATGGCGCCAGCCACATTGCGCCCGCTACTCTGCCGGGTATGAAAGAGCGGACTATTGTTCTCTCCGGCTTCAGCAAGACTTTTTCAATCACCGGCTGGCGTCTCGGCTATGTAACCGCCGACGCCAAATGGATATCTGCGATGAGTTACTTCCACGACCTGACCTATGTCTGCGCTCCCTCGGCTTTCCAGCACGGAGCCGCTGCTGGGCTGGAGCAACTCCCGCCCACCTTTTATTCGCAGTTAGCCTCCGACCATCAATCGAAGCGAGCTCGCATGTTATCGGCGCTTAGCGAGGCCGGGCTAACTCCCACCGCTCCGGCGGGAGCTTATTATGTGTTAGCCGACGCCACCCGGCTGCAAGGCAAGACGGCGGCAGAAAAAGCGCGTTACTTATTGGCTGCAACCGGAGTAGCTGCCGTAGCGGGTTCCGCTTTCTTCCGCCCCGGCCACGGCGAAGATTTGTTGAGGTTTTGCTTCGCAAAGAAGGACCACGATCTGGACGAAGCTTGCAAACGGCTGCGCAGTCTCTAAGGAACCTCTGAACAAGTCCTTGCTGTTAGAGGGAATTCCCGTAGCTTACGGCACGGCTGAACAGCTTGCTGAAAAATGCCCCAATGTTGGCCCGGTCAGGCAAGAGCATCCCCTTAGCGGCTAAAGCCTGTCGTTTAATCTCAGCTACTTGCGGCACGGCTGAAGCCATGCCCTTTCAAAACCACACCGACCGCAGAGTTTTTCAGCAAGCTGTGAAGCCGAGCCCTTGTAAAACGAATAGACGACCATCTTTGTAGCGGACACAGCTAGCTCAGTCCGCTCATGACCAGCATTCTTGGCTCGGTCATCTCTTCTATCGCGGAGCGGAGGCCTTCGCGGCCCAGGCCGCTGTCTTTGACGCCGCCGTAGGGCATGGGGTCGAGACGCCAACTGGGGGTGTCACCGACAATCAGGGCACCCACTTCGAGTTCGCGATAGGCGGTGAGGATGCGGCCGGCGTCGCGGGTGAGCAGGCCGGCCTGGAGGCCGTATTTCGAGTGGTTGACGTCGGCCAGGGCCTGCTCGAAGTCGTCATAAGGTTCGATGGCGACGACCGGGCCGAAGACCTCCTCGTCACGCACCTTCATGCCCGGCTTGGTTCCGGTAAGGATGACGGGGGCGAGCACGGAGCCGCGGCGCTCACCACCGGCAACCAGCTTGGCGCCACCCTCGACAGCTTCCTTGACCCAGGCCTCGACGCGCTCAGCTTCGCCGAGGCGGATAAGCGGGCCGACATCGGTGGCTTCGTCGGTGGGGTCTCCTGCCACCAGCCTGGCGGTGTGTTCGACGACCTTCCATAAAAAGGTCTGGAAGACGCGGCGCTCGACAAAGACGCGCTGGACGCTGATGCAGGACTGGCCGGCGAACCCGAAGGCCGCGTGGGTAGTGCGGAGGGCAGCCTCGTCGAGGTCGTGCCAGTCGCTATGGACGATGAGCGCGGCGTTGCCGCCGAGTTCGAGCAAGACCCTTTTGCGGCCAGAGTGGGCCTTGAGTTCCCAGCCAACCTTGGCCGAGCCGGTGAAGCTGACCAGCTTGATGCGATCTTCTTTTTCGGCGAGGTGCGCGGTGTCGGCGTTGCTGAGGGGGAGAACGGCGAGAGCCTCATGGGGCCAGCCGGCCTTGAGAATGACTTCTCCGAGCGCGAGGGCTGTGAACGTGGTTTGCGGGGCGGGCTTGAGAATGATTGGACAGCCGGCGGCGATGGCGGGCGCCACCTTGTGGGCAACGAGGTTCAAGGGGAAGTTGAACGCGGTGATGGCCAGGACGGGGCCGACGGGGAAGCGCTGGACCAGTCCCCAGCGGCCTTCGTTGCCCTCGGTGAGGTCAAGGGGAAGGCTTTCGCCGCCAAGACGGGCGGCTTCTTCGGCGGCGGTTTTGAAGGTGAGCACGGCGCGGTCCACCTCGGAACGGGCCAGGCGGAGGGGTTTGCCGGCCTCGGCCACGATGAGCTGGGCGAAGCGCTCTTTTTGCTCGATGAGCGCGCCGGCAACGTCCTCGAGGATCTCGCGGCGCTTCCAGCGGGGCAGTGCGCGAGTGCGGCGCAGGCTGGCTACGGCGTGGTTAACGGCCTGCCGGGCGTCAGCGCGGGTGGCCACGGTGACCCGGCCCACCAGTCCCTGGTCCCAGGGGGAACGCACTTCGAAGGCTTCTCCGTCGATCCACTCCTTGCCGCACATCAGAAATCCCGTTTGCGTTCCCGGCCGCATCTTCATGGCGTTGGTGCTCCTCGTCCGACTCTGCTCTAGATGGTACAAGGGCGGGGCGTTGGAGGGACATGGAATCAAAAAGAGAGTTGGGTAACCGGTTCATTTTGCAACGCCAGGTTAACGGTCCGAATTCCGTTCAGCAGCTTTTCCGAGCAGAGCGTAAAATGAATGTTGTATAAACATTCTTAATCGCTTGCTCGGATTCTGCCGATATAGCTAATGAGCGGTACTTAAGGTTCGGGGGACCGTGGATTGAGACGTCCATAGCAGATTGGGGTGCGATTTGTGCTCTTTCCCACGTATCTTGAGAGAAGCTCCAAAGGTTTGCCGATCGCAGGATTCACCGAATTCGGTTTGCAGCCCACGGCTAAGGATAGATCTCGTATGCCGACGACTTCCCATATTCCCGATTCGATTGCCGCCGGGGCTCTGGCCGTTGCGCTGATCGGCCCCGATGGCCAACGGCGCAGGGCGATCGCCAGCGAGGTTGCCGGGTGGGGAAATGGGGCAATCCAGGAGTTTTCTTCCTACCCCGCGGGCAACGAGGAATTATCGAGGCTGCGAGCTGATAACTACGATGTATTGATCGTCGACCTGGAGAACGACCCGCAACGCGCCCTCGAGCTTGTGGAGAGCATTTGCGCCAACAGCTCGGCCACCGTGATGGTCTACTCTGCCGAGGTCGATCCGGTCATGGTTATCAGGTGCATGCAAGCCGGCGCTCGCGAGTTTCTCGAGATGCCCTTGGAGCCCGGCATCCTGGTCGATGCGCTGATTCGGGCCTCGGTCCGCCATCGGGGAACGAGCCCCTCCCAGCGGACAGCCGGTAAATCGCTCGTATTTCTCGGAGTCAAAGGCGGGTCGGGAACGACCATGCTTGCGTGCAATTTCGCCGTATCGCTGGCCCAGGAGTCCAAGCAATCCACGCTGTTGATCGACCTGAATCTCCCCTTTGGAGACGCTGCGCTGGACCTCGGGGTTTCGGCGGACTACTCGACTGTCAACGCTCTTCAGGACTGGGAGAGGCTCGATCCGCGATTACTCTCCACGTTTGTGGTCAAGCACGGCTCAGGACTTTCAATCCTCGCAGCTCCGGGCAAGTTTATCGAGTTCCAGGCTTCAAATGAAGCCATCGACAGGCTGGTAACTGTCGCCCGCCGGAGCTACGACAACGTCGTGGTCGATGCGGGATCCAATCTTGATTTAACCGATACCGCCATGTTCAAAGAGGCCTCCACTGTCTATCTGGTCATGCAGTTTGGAATTCCGGAGTTGCGCAACGCAAACCGCCTGATCTCGCAGCTCTTCCCGCCGAATGACACCAGACTTGAGATCGTGCTCAACCGGTATACGCAAGCCACAATGGGGAACGAAGAGGCCCAGATTGCGAAAGCGCTCGGCCGGCCGGCTCAATGGAGGGTTCCCAGCGATTATGCCGCGGTCAGCGAGATGCAGAACACCACGGTTACTCTCATGGAGAAGGACTCGCGCATTTCTCGGATTATTCTGCAAATGGCCAGAACCGCCGGCGGTGTGACCGTGACCTCTGAAAAGAAAAAAGGGTTCAGGCTCTTCGGCAAAGCCTAGCCGGCATTCCCGGTCCGAGGGCGAGACCTGCGGTGCACGGCCTGGCTCTGCCAGGGAAGGGCGCCGGCGCGGTACACTGTTCGCCTATGATTCATGACGGCAAGAGCCGCAAACTTCCCTTCGACCCCGCCGAGGCAATTGAGCATTTAAAGGCCAGCGACGCCAAGTTGGGCACGCTGATCGAGCGGGCAGGCGCCTTTACGCTGCGGCTCGATCCATTGCCCTCGCCGTTCGAGTCGCTGATCGAGTCGATCCTCTACCAGCAGTTGCACGGCAAGGCGGCGGCCACCATCCATCGGCGGGTACGGGAGTACTATGGCGGCGACCCCGCGCCGCAACTGCTGCTGGACACTCCCGACGAAGTGCTTCGGGCAGCAGGAGTCTCGGGCAACAAGATCAAGGCGTTGAAAGATCTGGCGGCCCGCACGCTGGACGGGACGGTGCCCGCCCACACCGCGATCCGGAAGATGACAGACGCGGAAATTGTGGAGCGGCTGACGGCGGTGCGCGGCATTGGGCCCTGGACGGTGGAGATGCTGTTGATCTTCCGTATGGGGCGGCCCGATGTGCTGCCCGCGACCGACTACGGCGTGCGCAAGGGGTTCGCGCTGACGTTTCAAAGAATCCCTAAGACTCGCCCGCTGGCCGCCGACGATCTGCCCAAGCCCGAAGTGCTGCTCAAAAGGGGAAAACGCTGGGCGCCCTTCCGCTCAGTGGCCAGCTGGTACTTGTGGCGAGCCTGCGATCTGGCCAAGGGCACAGCGCCCGCGGGACGTTCGAGCTTAGAATAATCAGATACAGCCGAAGTGTTCTTGCAAAACGCCAGCGCTGGTTTTGCGAAATACCGGCACCAGAACGGAATTCGCATGGGCGCAAGCAACCGCTTTGTCTGCATTCACGGTCACTTTTACCAGCCGCCGCGGGAAAATCCGTGGCTGCAGACGGTGGAGACGCAGGAGACAGCCGCGCCCTACCACGACTGGAACGAGCGGATCTGCGCGGAGTGTTACGCCACCAACGGCGCGGCGCGCATCCTGAATAACAAGAACCTCATTACACGCATCGTGAACAACTATGCGCGCATCAGCTTCAACTTTGGGCCGACACTGTTGAGCTGGCTGAAGGAGAATGCGCCGCGCACCTACCGGATGATTCTGGACGGCGAGCGGCGCAGCCGGAAGAGCTACCAGGGCCACAGCTCGGCGATGGCGCAGGTTTACAACCACATGATTCTGCCGCTGGCGAACCGGCGGGACCGGATCACGCAGATCCGCTGGGGCATTGCCGACTATGAGCACCACTACGGGTCGGCGCCGGAGGGCATGTGGCTGGCGGAGACCGCTGTGGACGCCGAATCGCTGGAGTTGCTGGCGGAGCACGGCATCAAGTTCACAGTGCTGGCGCCGCACCAGTGCAAGCGCATCCGGGCGCTACAGGACGGGGCAGGAGCGGACGGGGGAGCCTGGACGAATACACCTGACGGCGCGGTGGACACGACGCGGCCGTATCTGGTCCGATTCGACTCCGGGGTCTCGATTGCCGTGTTCTTTTATGACTCCCCCATCTCCCGCGCGATCGCATTTGAGGGGCTGCTTAACTCGGGCGAGAGTCTTGCCGGCCGTCTCAAAGCCTCTTTCAAAGACAATTCGGAGGCGCAGTTGGTCCACGTGGCCACCGACGGCGAGTCTTACGGCCACCATCACAAGTATGGGGAGATGGCGCTGGCCTACGCGCTGCGCCTGCTTGAAGAAGACAAGACGGTGAAGCTGGCAAATTATGGCAGCTTTCTGGAGCAGTTTCCGCCCGCATACGAGTGCGAGATTGTTGAGAGGAGCTCCTGGAGCTGCGTACACGGCGTCGAGCGCTGGCGATCCAACTGTGGCTGCAACGGAGGCAAGCCGGGCTTCAACCAACTTTGGCGGGCGCCACTGCGCAGGGCGCTGGACGAGCTGCGCGACGCCCTGACACCGCTGACCGAGCAAGAGGGCGCGAATCTCTTCAAGGAAGTGTGGGAGGCGCGGGACGGCTATATCGAGGTCGTGCTCGACCAAAGCCCGCAGGTGGTGGAGCGATTCTTCCGGAAGTACCAGAGCCATGCACTCTCAGTGGCCGAGCGGGTGCGAGCCCTTGAACTGATGGAAATGCAGCGCCATACGCAACTGATGTACACCAGTTGCGGATGGTTTTTCGACGACATATCGGGCATTGAGACCGTGCAGATTATTGCCTACGCGGCGCGGGTGCTGCAATTGGCGCGGCAACTGTTCGACGAGCAGGCAAGGCCGCTGGAGCCGGCGTTTCTGGCCCGCCTGGCTGAGGCGCGCTCGAATGTGGCGAGCGCCGGCAACGGCGCTCTGCTTTATAAGGAGCAGGTCGGCTGCAGGCAGCTGGGCCTTGAACAGGTGGCTGCTCACTACGCGATCAGCTCGATGTTCTCCTCGTTTGCCGAGGAGACCGACCTGTTCTGCTACCGCGTGTGGCGCGACGCGTGGAATATCTTCTCCTCGGGCCGGGGAAGGCTTGCGATAGGCAGGGCCAAAATCGTCAGCGCCGTGACGACCGAGCAGCAGTCGTACTCATTCGCTGTATTGCACTTCGGCGACCAGAACATTACCGCCGCCGTAAAGGTCTATCAGGAAGCGGACGCAGCCGAGTTCGATGCGTTCGCCAAAGAGGCTGCGGGATACGTGCAACGTGCCGACTTTCCCGAGGTGATTCGACTGCTCGACCGGTATTACGGCCATGTGGACTATTCGCTGACCTCGCTGTTTACCGACGAGCAGCGGCGCATCGTGCAGATCATTCTCAATTCGACGCTTTGGGACATCGAGAACTCATTGACGACGATCTACGAGGACCATGCAAGCCTGCTGCACTATCTTTCGCAGGCTGGGCTGCCGAAACCACCGGCGCTGACGCTGGCGGCGGGATTTGCCATCAATGCCGGACTGCGCCGCGCAATGGAGTCCGACCCCATCGACGTGGCGCAGTTACGATCTTTCCTGGCGCTGGCCAAGGCAGACCAGGTTCCGCTGGAGACGCCAACACTTTCATACATTGCCGACCAGCGCATGAAGCGTGCCATGGTCGAACTGCAAATGTCTTCGGGGTCGCTGGAGATGCTGGAACGAGCGCTGGTGCTGGCCCGCACGGTGATCGAGTTGCCATTCGAGCTGAACCTGTGGCAGGCGCAGAACATCTGGTACGAGATTCTGCGCACCGCGAACTACGGGCTGATCGCGCTGGGGAAAGACGATCGCCCGCAGTGGGAGAAGGGTTTCAATGAGCTGGGCAGGTGCCTGTCGATCGATTGCGCTGCAATGAAGTCTCAGGTGCCGGCAACGGCGACTACGGCCTAGGAGAGGGTTTGCTATCCGCATGATCCTGGGTTGGAGCGCAGGGCGTTGGCGGCGCATGATGATCCCGCTTATGAGCATCATGCCAATTGAGAGGCCCAAGACTGCGCTACGGAAGAAGCCGTTCCAATCCGTTCCCAGGTGTGAAGGCGTGTGAACGAGCTTCGGCCACTCATTCAGGAAGATCCGTCGCTGAGCTGGCGTAAAAGCTCAACGCGGCGTCACCCTGTACCAGCAGGCGCGTGCGTTCGAGCGCGCCATACCGCTCCTCCAGCGTCTCTTTGCTGCCCCCTTTTCCACGATGTTCGGCTATGATCAGCGCGCCCGTGTTCAGCAGTCCGCCAGCTGCCCCACCCAGAAGCCCAAGCGTGATCGCATAGTCTTCCGCTGCGTCATAGGGCGGATCGAGAAAGACCAGATCGAAGGTTTGAGAACGAGTTCGTTCCGAGCTTGTCGCAGGGCCTTTCTCTGGCTTCCGCAGCCACCCGCCGACGCCGACGGGGTGAACCTTGCATGCGTCGTTCACGCCCAGCTTTGCCAGGTTTGCGCGCAGCACGGCGAGCGCCGCCGGAGCCCGCTCCACAAAGGCGACGCTCGCTGCTCCACGGCTGAGTGCCTCTATCCCCACAGCCCCGGAACCGGCAAATAAATCGAGAAAGGCCGCGCCTTGAATTCGGGGCGCAAGGACGTTGAAGAGCGTCTCCCGAAGGCGATCGCTGGTGGGCCGGGTTCCTAGGCCTGCCGGGGCAACGAGCGTGCGAGAGCGAAATTGTCCGGCGATGATGCGCATCCGAAACCAGCATAGCGGAAGCGCAAAGGGGGGCGACCCACTACAATTTAAATATGCGAGGCTGGTCAATCCCGCTGGGGCGTTGGATGGGCGTCGAAGTGCGCGTCCACGCCTTTTTTCCGTTGCTGGCGATCGTCTGCCTGGGATTGAGCGCTTCCGACGGTGGCGCCTACGCGCTGTTCCGCGGCCTGGGCCTCTTCCTGGTGCTGGTAGCCGCAGTGCTGGTGCGGGAGACCGCACGGCTGCTGGTGGCCGCGTGGCTGGATTTGCGCCTGCGCGCCATACTGTTTCTGCCGATTGGCGGGCTCTTTGCGTACGCCAATCCAGAGAGCCAGGAGAATGCCAATCAGGGCGCCGGGCAATTCGCCATCGCCTTCGCCGGCCCGCTGGCCAACGTGGCTACCGCGTTGCTGCTGGCCACCGCGTTCTCGGGCGCAGGCGGCGATATCCACCTCTTTGACCAGCCGCTCATCACATCCGCCTACCTGCTGCGCAGCATGGTGTGGATGCAGGCCGGCCTGGGCCTGGTACACCTGTTGCCCGCATATCCCTTGGATTGCGGCCGCTTGATGCGCGGCAGTTTTGCGCGCAAGTACGGCCTCGCTCCAACCGGCCGCGCCGCCGCCAGCCTTGGCCAAGTGCTGGCGCTCACGGCCATGGTGGGGGGGATGCTCCTGCACAATCCATGGCTCATCATCGCCGGGTTCTTCATCATGATTGGCGCGCAGGTTGAAGATCAGGGCGTCTTTTTTCAGTCGGTGGTGGATACCGTGCAGATGCGCGAGGTGATGCTCACCGATTTCGCCACGCTCTCGCCCTCCGACACACTCGCCGACGCTCTCGTTCGATGCGTCCACTCGCTTCAGGAGGACTTCCCGGTCGTCCGCGGGCCGGAACTTGTCGGGATCGTCTCTCGCCAACGCATCGTCGACGCCCTGCGAAACGACGGCAACGGCTATGTGCAAGCGGTCATGTCGCGCGCCTTCCAGGTGGCACGCCCTGAAGACACGCTGGGAACCACGATCCGCCGCCTGACGGCCGGTCGTGGCCTCGCGCTTATTCCCATCACAGACAGCGGACGCGTGGTCGGCATTGTCAGTGTGCAAAACCTGATGAGTTCGATGTCTTTGCTGGCCGAACAGCGCCGCATCGAACGCGAAGATGCACGCGAGGATGCGAGCTAAGACCGGAGACTGACGAAGCCCATGGCAGACCCCCCGGAAACTCCCATCGCCCCTGGACTTTACCTGGTGGCCACTCCCATTGGGAACCTGGGCGACATCACGTTGCGCGCCCTGGACGTGCTCAAACGCGTGGACCGCATTGCCTGCGAAGACACACGCCAGACGCAGAAGCTGCTCAACCACTTCCAGATCGCGACCCCCTCCGTAAGCTGCCACGAGCACAACGAGCGACAAAGGACAACCGAACTTCTGGATGCACTCAAGGCTGGGGGACGAATCGCCTTCGTCTCCGACGCCGGAATGCCCGGCATCAGCGACCCTGGAGCCTGGCTGGCCGCTGAAGCCAGTGCCGCCGGGGTTCCTGTGATTCCCATTCCCGGCGCGAATGCGGCGCTCGCCGCTCTGGTCGCCTCAGGCCTGCCCATCGGCGAGTTCTTGTTTCTGGGATTTTTGCCCGAGAAGGCCGGCGCCCGGCGCAGCCGGCTGGAAGACATGGCCTCAGAGGCCGCAAACTCACAGTCCGCGCGCATTCTCATCTTTTACGAAGCCCCGCACCGCATTCTCGATACTCTGGCCGATCTTGAAGCTGTCTGGGGCCCGAATCTGCGCGTCGTCGTCGCCCGTGAGCTAACCAAGATTCACGAGGAGTTTCTACGCGGAACGGTAGTGGAGGCGCGCCGCGAACTCGCTTCTCGCGATCGCATCCGCGGCGAGATCACTCTGCTGGTGGAGGCCCTGCCGGCAACTCGCGCCCAAACGGGGACGGCGTCAGCAAGCACAGCAGCTGAAAAGATCTCTGCACGGGTTGCGCGGCTGCAGACCGAGTCTGGCATCGACGAAAAGGAAGCCCTCAAGCGCCTTGCGCGGGAGCTGGGCCAGTCAAAGAGCGAGATCTATCGCGAGCTACAGCGAGAGCGGGCGCGGATGCGGACCGGCACTCGCTGAACGCGCAAGGCTCTGTAAAACACAAACAAAATCAACGCCATTTGCAGAATCGTCATTGTGCCCCCGCCTCTGAACTCCTTGCCGATACTCTCCGAGAGACCAGCAGATCCTTCAATATCGGCATTGCGGCGTTGAAATTTGAGGATTGTTCGACTGATTGGGGTGTCAGCCGCCCAGGCCTGCCGTCCAACGGCATCGATGCGGCCTCATCGGGAATCGGCAGAACCGCGCTTTGCTGAATCCGGTACGGATACACTCTTACCCTGGCCAGAAAGAACCACGGATATTGCGTTAACTCGATATGCTCCACTTCTACGGCATTGAAGTGTGTGCTTACTCGCCGAAGCGCCAGCTTGAGGGCGCTGGCAATGGCCTCCTGCGATGTGTCTCCGACTCCGCTGCGCAGCTCTCCATCGGCAATCTTGATGAAATTCCATCCGCGCGTCTGAATCTTTCTCTCCAGGCGCCTGGCATCTCCAGTTCGCATAAAGTTCCAGCCCTCGCGAAACTCTTCTGTCGCGAGCTTGAGCCCAACCGGCAGTTCAATGGGGGTGCGCATCAGCACGTTCAATTCTGCGATCGTTCGCATCGAGACATCTCTTTCTTGTTGTTAGCAGGAGGTCTGGGGGGAAGTTGCGAGCGGCGCCTCGCGGCTGAGGCTTTGATGGGCATGCTCATGCGCCCAATCCGTTGGCTGTGCGATTGCATAGTGGATTGAGCTGCTGCAAAAGATGCAATCTGTTTCGCCCATGGACATGATCGAGCCGTCGAGAGCCTGGGGGAAGGTCCGAAGGCACTCCGGGCATGAGATCGTTGCGTAGGCTCCTTCTGAATTGTCCGGTCCTTTGACCTGAATCCAGACCGGCGCCAGCGCGGTTGGGTGGTACTGAGGCAGCCGATCCGGTTGGGGAAGTGTGCCCATGATTCTCAGCAAGGAGCCCATACTGCTTCCCTTTTGATAGAAGGCGTCCGCCGCAACGCCGGAAGGCACTTCGTTGCCACTGAACGCGCCGCTCATGGCGATCGTCTGGACCTTGGGAAAGCGCCGTCGAACCACAGAGAGCAACTCGAAGCCCGACATGCGCGGCATGTTCAGGTCGGAGAGAAGAATGTCGGGGATTTCCTTGCGAAACTCAGCCAATGCGGAGAAACCGTCCTCGGCTGTGCGCACGCAATACCCAATCTCCGTGAGGATGCACGAAAGCGACGTTCGAATCGAGGACTCATCGTCTACGATGAGGAGTCTTATTCTTGTATCAGGCATCTCTCACCCCACCATGAGCTTCACTGAGGGTATGGGGGTGAGTATTCCATTCATTTGATTGAAATACTGTTCAATTTGGACCGGGATCGCCCAGGAAATCGCCGATTGAGTTCGAGGGCCGAGCCATTGCTCCCTCTGGACCTTAGAGCGCAGTCTTTTCGCACCATGCTCGCGCCTGGGCCGTGCCTTTCAAGACGCAGACTTGCACGCAGATCCCCTGAGATGACTCGGGCAACTATAAGCTATTCGCTCAAATGTCGGGACTAGCTGCTTCCTCGGCATGATCGTCCGGCAACTGATCGTGCAGAATCACGTTCAACAGAGACTTGTGCACCTTGATGCGTCCGTTGTATTCGATAAACCCGAGCTTGCGGAAGCGATTCATGAAGAAGCTCACCCGCGACCGCGTGGTGCCGATCATCTCCGCTAGAGTCTCCTGCGAGATCTTCGGAATGTATTGCTCCGGCTCGCCCGGCTTGCCAAACTCTGCCATCAACAGCAGAATCCGCGCCAGCCGCTTCTCGCTCGAGTTGAAAAGCTGATCGACAAGATCGGCCTGGACACGCATCGTGCGGTTCAAAAGGAACTTCAGGAATATGTCGGAGAAGGCGTGTTCCTCGTGCATCACGCGGATCATCTCTTCGCGCTTTATCTTGAGCGCGGTACATGCGGTCACGGCCGTCGCCGTCGCCAAACGCAGCTCGGCCGTGCCCGAAAGTGCCTCTTCGCCCACAAAGTCACCATCAGCCAAGAGTGTGATAGTTGCCTCTTTACCGGCTGACGAAACGACGGTGATCTTTGCCCGGCCTTTTTGAAGATAAAAAACCGCGTCCGCGGGATCACCTTGCGTAAAGAATGTCTGTTTGGGCGCGAGTTGGACGATTCTTCGCCCCAATCCGGCATTCGCCAGGAAGGCCGCTGCATCGAAGGACGGCTTTTCAAGTTCAACCATCAAAAGGGCCTCGTTCAGGATGCGTATCCGCGCACGCAAGATTGCATGTGGATGCGCGACCGCATTGCCATCAGGTCAGGGGTGGAGTTTTGACGATGAACGAGTATTCATCGACGGTGATCCGGGTAATGGCTACCGGGAGCCGCTCATTCCACCGAGCATCTACAGGGCCACTGGGCGGCACACCCGCCGCCGGATTTTCCCACAGAGTCGCACCAGGGAAGGGGGATAATCTGTTCAATTTTGCTCACTTTTCGGAAAAAATTACAAGACCTCGGGCACAAGTTTTGGGGCAAACGCAAACAAAAAGTGGGCAAGAGCGCCTGTGAGAAGGACAGATCACGGCAGGCCACGCAGACTTTTTTGCTTTGAAAGGGCGGCTTCAGCTGAGCTGCACGAGGACCAAATTCAAGACCAACTTTATCCGCCTCGAAAAAGCATATTTGGCGTAAGTTATTGAAACTAAATTCTATCTTGGCTAAATCCTAAAGTGTACTTGCCCACCTTACGGCGCGGCTGAAGCCGCTCCTTCCAAAACCGGCGCGCCCTGCTCCCTGATCTTTGGCGCTATTTCGGCAGCCGAGGACAGAGAATGGCCGACGATGTGCACCCATTGCCGAGGAGGGTCCATTCAACCTCCCCCAATCCGCCGGACTCTTGAATCAGGATGTCCTCCCCCGAATCAACCGCCATCGAAGCTCTGAGCCCTATTGCTCAGACTGCGCCGCGCGATGGCCCTAACGTGGAAACTACCTGGTGCGCCTCAATGCGCGAAGAGCAAGTGACGCTGCGCATGGGTAGAAAAAGGGTGAAATTCATGAAGAAACTTATGACGTTTGTGGCAGTACTCAGCTTGACGAGCATGGGCTGGGCGAGTTCCGATCGCGAAGCAACAGTCGACCGGCTGGACCATGCCGGCGCGGTACTGCACGAGATCATGTCGGCGCCGGATCGAGGCATTCCGGAAGAGGTTCTGGAGCACGCCAAGTGCGTGGCCGTGGTTCCGCATATGCTGAAGGGCGGCTTTGTGTTTGGCGCCGAGAATGGCAGAGGCGTTGCCACCTGCCGGACTGCAAACGGCTGGAGCGCTCCGTCGTTCTTTACCATCACCGGCGGAAGCTGGGGATTGCAGATCGGCCTTGAAGGCGTCGATCTTGTCATGATCATCCAGAACGATCGGGGAATGCGGCACTTGATTGACAGCCATTTTCAGCTTGGAGCCGATGCCTCAGCGGCAGCCGGACCGGTGGGACGCCACGCTTCTGCCGACACTGATTGGAAGCTGGAGACCGAAGTCCTGACCTACTCTCGCGCTCGCGGCGCTTTTGCCGGACTCACACTGACCGGCGCTGCAATTCGCCGCGACGACGATTCCACTGAAGCCATCTACGGGCATGACATCACCACACGCCGGATCCTTGAAGGCGACGTAGCCGTGCCGGATTCGGCGCACTCGTTTCTCGACGCGGTCCGGGGCGCTAAGGCCCAGGCGATCGCCAGCAATTAATCGTTGCTAGTCAAACTTCGCGAGAGCCCTGAATCGATCTTTCAATTCGGGGCGCCCGCGGCGCGAAGGAGAAGTTATGCTCTGGACGCTCTTTGTAATTCTTCTGGTTCTGTGGCTCTTGGGTTTCAGCTTCCATGTTGGCGGCGCCCTGATCCACCTTCTGATCGTCATTGCGGTCATCGTTCTGATCTTCAACCTGATCAGCGGCCGCCGCGTTGCGTAAAACAGCCGAGGCCTGAGAGGCGCTTTCAGGCCCCGGCCTCTCAACTGCCGTTTCGCCTGAACGTTCAGGCTTGGCGATGTTCTGCTTTCCCTGCATCTCTTCGATTTCTTCGATCAACTGCTCCAACTGCTCTCGCTTGCGGGCACTCATATCGAGGAAACGAATACCCACCAGGCGCCGGTCGCGGTCATGAACGGCCTGGATCACACCGCCTAGCCGGAATGGCAGCCCTTCGAGACGAAACTCCGTCTCTACCCGCGTATAGATGCCTACAGGAAAGCGCTCCTCGGTGCGGATGCGACAGCCGCCCATGCTGAGATCCTGAATGCGCCCGCTCAGCCTGGCTCCAACATTGACGAGAAAGATGATGGCTGAAGTGTCCACTTCGTGCCGGGACTGAATGCGGCGTTCACGCTTGGCTGGCGTTGCTGGCCGGTGGCCGACCTGACGACCTTGTTCAAGGGGATGCGGCTGGGGCTCTTGAGGACTGGCGGCCAATGGACCCAGTGTCATCAGGTTTCGCGGAATGGGAGGTGAAGCGTTCCTCCACGGTTGGGCGACCGGAACAATCGGCTCGCTCGCAGGCTTCGGCGATGGCTGGGCTTCGGTTTGTCCCGGAGGCAGCTTTTCGGCCTCCTGTCCGGCTCGGCTTTCCTCGGCTCGCTTACGAGCGGCCTCTTTCTCCGCTTTGGCGGCAATCTCCACTTCCAACTCGCGGAGAACCTCAATGAGCTCGTCCCTGCGGCGGGGTATGAGCTCAACAAAGCGGATTCCGACCAGACCGTTACCATCGGCCCACTCGATAACGCCGCCGAACCGGAAGGCAATTCCTTGAACCTTGAAGGTCGCCTCGACGCGAAGTTCGCCTACTGCCGGGAGCCGTTCCGTGGTGCTCATCCGGCAACCGGAGAGGCTCAGCTCAACGATGCGGCAATTCACCCTGGCGCCGCGACCGACAAGCAGGAGCAGGGCATCCTCGTCTACAGCACAGCGAGGCATCACCCGCCGTTCCAGATCCTGCGCCGTCAGGCCTTCCCGCGTTGCTTCTTCTTGCATGGCCTGCTCCGCAGCATCCGATGAAAGAATCAGTGGCCCGCGGTCAGCTCCCAGGGGCGCGCTGCCGCGGGTTCCTCGGCTTCACGGCCCTTCAATCGGTCGTATTCATACAGATCGCTCGTTGTGCCGAGCGACTGGTTGTAAAGGCTGATTCCGCCGGTCAGTTGTATCAGCTCCTCGCTGAACAGGTGAATCGCCTGCAATTGGCTGGCCGAAGCAGGCAGCTCAAATTGAGGAGTCTTAATGAATTTCTGATACCCTCGGTCAAGCAACCGCGCCACCTGACCTCCTGCCAGCGCTCCCGGAGGCGTAGCAAACGCCACGCCCGCGGCCTCCGCATCTTTGCTCTGAGTAGCGACCAGCACCGCCGCCGCCCCATGCTTGCTCACCAGCACTCCGCCCGCGATTCCGGCAAAGGGCTCAACACTGAAGGAATGAGCGCGCAGGATAGTCAGCGTCTGAGCAAAATTCGGATTCAGGTTCGGATTGCGGGTTTTGCGGGCCATGGTCGCTTCCATTCTGAGAGGATATTGTGATAGCTATCGGGGAGAATCTTCTACTCTCTCCAATCTCGCATACCAGAAGCGCAGGCTGCAATTTTCAATGGAAATGAGGTCAATGCAAACCAAACTTGGCACCTTCCTGGCTGAAAGCATCGGCAACACCCCCTTGGTTCGGCTGAACCATATGATCCGCGGCTTGCAGGGTATCACGCTGCTCGGCAAAGCCGAGCGGACCAATCCCAGCGGCAGCGTTATGGATCGAGCCGCCGCATCGATGGTTCAGGCAGCGCGGACGCGCGGCACCCTTACGCCCGACAAGACCCTGCTCGACGCTTCAACCGGGAACACCGGCATCGCCTTCGCCATGCTGGGGGCGGCACTGGGGTTTCCGGTGCAACTGGCGGTGCCGTCGAACGCCTCGCCGGAGTGCAAGCGCAGGCTCCGCGCCTATGGGGCAGAGGTGGAGTGGACTGACGCTGGCCTCGGTTGCGACGGCGCGATCCGCCGCGCCCGCGAGATGGCCGGCAACGATCCCAACCGCTTCTGCTATGTCGACCAGTTCTCGAACGACGCCAACTGGATGGCGCACTACCGCACGACCGGCCCTGAGATTTGGCAGCGAACCGCCGGCCAGGTGACCCACTTTGTCGCGGGCCTGGGAACAAGCGGCACCTTCATGGGCACTGTCCGCCGGCTCAAGGAGTTGAATCCGGCGCTCCAGGCGATCGCCGTCCAGCCGGACTCGCCCGCTCACGGATTGACGGGTCTCAGGCATATGGGCAGGTCGATCGTTCCGGCTATCTACAACCCGCATCTGGCCGACCGGCAACTTCATGTGAAAACCGAAGCTGCGTACGCGATGGCGAAACAACTCGCACGCGATGAGGGCCTGCTCGCCGGCATATCGGCCGCCGCGGCTGTGGTGGCCTGTGTCCAGATTGCCCACGAAGAGGCCGGGGCCGGCCGCCATGCCGTCATTGTCACGGTGCTGCCAGACGGGGCCGATCAATACCTCAGCGAGCCGTTCTGGGAGCAGTCATGAGCGTCTTGATCGACAAATCCACCCCCGAGGATGGCTGTTGCTGGTGGCCCTGCGCGCTGTCAACTCCCCCATCAATCCGGAAGGTAGCGAATCTGTTCACCCTTGACCAGAGCATTTTCGGAAATTGTGTAGACGGGACGTTTGCAGGTATCCCATCCATTCCGCAGAAAAACGCGGAATGGATGGGGCACGCAAGTCTACGGTAAATCCGAAAATGCTCCAGAATCGCAATCCGATTCAAGAGCTTAGACGGTCAGGCTCAAAACTTGGTCTCGGTGGAGCTATCAAGCGCCGACCTGGTGAGAGGAAGCGGATCGCGGTGGCGCAACTCCGTGATTTGCGGGGATGAGCGCAGGGCAAGTTCCAGCTCGGGACGCGCCGAAGAGAATAGCCGGTCGATCACGACCGCCGCACGGCTTGTGGCGAAGCGCCTGATAAAACTTGCCCGCGCGAGGGCGCTCATGGCATCCCGTTCCGCCACAGGCAAACTGAACCAGCGTCGGAGCAGGCGCTCTGTGCCCTCGAGCGTATCCTCTTCGACGAGGCCCGCACCGTCACTCTCGATATCCGCAAAGATATTCACTTGATTGCTGATAAGCACTGGACGCCCGACGGCCAGGGACTCGACTACCGCGAAGCCGAAGTTCTCTTGGTGCGACGGCAGCACAGAGGCTTCGCAGGCACGCAGCGCACCCCACTTGAGGTCGCCGCCAACGAAGCCGAGCCAGTGGACTCTACCGGCAATACCAAGTCTCTCGGCCCGGCGCTGAAGCTTTGCCCTCATTCCCGCGTTGTCGGGACCGGCAATCACCAGGTCCACTTCTGGAACTGAGGACGCTGTCTTCGAAATCGCATGCAAGAGCAGGTCGCAGCCCTTCTTCTCGTGAATCCGGCCGAGAAAAAGCAGAAAACGGCGGTCTCGAAGCTCAGGCAGCATGCGGTAAAACGCCTCTACCTGTTCAACAGGAGTTCCCCCACCCTCCATTGCGCGCTTCACAACTTCTGCCTTAGGCGGTTCGGAACTTAAGTCGTTCTCCTCAGGATCGTTGATCCCATACGGAACCACGACGCTGTTCCACCGGCTCGGAGTGAAGCTGGTCTTCGCCAGATCCCGTTCCGTCCCGGTGGTAAAGAAAACCGCCTGTGCATCGTGGAGAACGGCGTGCTGCAAGGGCCAATACAGCAGCTTCTTCAAGTGTTTCAGCGGATAAGTCCGATTAAACCAAGGGTCGAGAGCGCCATGGATAAACACCCCGTATGGTTTACGAGCGCGCCATGCAGCGAACCAAACGGCAAGATTGGGAAAGCTCCATATTCCGTTCATTACGATGCCGTCGAAGCGATAAGCATTGCGATTAAGCCAGCGCCACAGACGAGGGGAAAACCCATACCTGCCCAGAAAAGACGGGCCGAGCGCATGCACAGGGCAAGGAATGTCTGTGAGGAAGATTTCGTCTGGATTGTCAAGGCAAGCGACTTCTACGCTGTCGCCGATTGCGGCATAGGCTCTCACAAGCTGGCCTACGGCCTTGGGAGGACCGCCGTCCGCGGGAGAGAGACTGAAGATGACATGAAGTATTCGCAAAAGTGGCTAGCCTCTCCATGAGTGAGCTTGAGGCCGCTTGACCTCAATGGTCGTGCTACTCGCTACGGACGCGTTTTGTACCGGCAAGGTTTACAGCCGGACTCTTCTCGCTCGGCTCCGAATCGCTCACGCGGCAGCGCTCAGGCGGGGAACTTCCTAAAGCGGGGATGGCGAATCTTTATGGTCTCCACCATCTTTCCATCCTGGTTGCTTTTGAACAAGCTCTTCGCGCAGCGGTCTCCCGAACTCTCGTTTGCCGGGAGCGCAAACTTCGTAATGCCTCCGAACAGGAGTTGGGGTTTTCAAAACCCCAGGAAGACCGGCGATAGAACCATAAGGCAAGCAACTGATTCATCTTGAAAAACGATATTCAATCTAAGACTTAATGACCCAGAGTCGACCGGAGCCAAATTGCTCGTAGCCGCCGAGTTGAAGCACTCATCTTCGCTGAGTTTCGCGAGGAACGCAAATGTTTCTTTACACAAAGGCGTCTCAAACCGCATAATCGCCGAGTCTTGGGGCACTCGCTCTTTCCCTGCTTTCCCCTTCCCCTGCGTGTGATCTCTGAGCCAATCAAGGAGGATCGTATCCATGAATACACTCAATTCCATTCTGTTGGGATTGTCTCTCGCGGTTGTTGGCAGTTCGCTGGCCGCGGCGCAGGAAAGTTCGTCTGAGACCGCTTCGATGCCCAAGGTCTTGCAAATCACGCGAGAATTCATCAAGCCCGGCAAATCCGGCGCAGTGCATGACAAATCGGAGAGCGCCTTCGTCCAGGCCATGGTCCGTTCCAAGTTCCGCACGCACTATATCGCCTTGAATTCTCTTACGGGCAAATCGCGTGCGTTGTACCTCACGCATTATGACTCCTTTGAGTCGTGGGAGATGGACAACAAGACCGTCGACAAGGACAAAGCCCTGTCAGCCGATCTGGAGCGCGCGAGCGTCGCCGATGGCGAGCTGCTGGACTCCATGGATTCCATGGTCTACACATACGAAGCGGATTTGAGCTACCGGCCGCGTGCAGACCTGTCTCATGCGCGCTACATGGAGATTTCGGTCTTCCACGTCCGCCTGGGGCACAACGGCGAATGGCGGAAACTGGTGAAGATGTACAGGGACGGGCAGGAGAAGGGCGGAACCAGCGCGCACTGGGCCTTGTTCGAGCTAGCCTATGGGGGCGACGATGGCACTTGGGTGTTGCTGAGCTCGGACAAATCCATGGCCGATATCGATACCGGTCTCAAGGAAGACAAGCAGTTCCGGGATGCCATGGGCGAAGAAGGCATGAAGAAGCTCGATGAGCTCTACGGGGCCACGGTGGAGAACGCTCACACTGAGCTGTTTTCGATCAACCCGAAGCAGAGCTACGCTCCCGAAGAGTGGGTCAAGGCCGATCCTGAGTTCTGGAAGCCGAAGCCGGCGGCGGCTGCCAAGCCAGTGGCTGCTACTGAGAAGAAAACCACACCGTAACTCAACTTCCTTCAGCTTCAACCTGTTCGTTGCAGGCGAGGGGCTTCGGCGATGCCGGAGCCCCTCTTGAGCACATACAGATCAGAAGAAGGCGCAAGATGATTTCCTTTAGAATGGCCTTGAGGGTCTTTGGAAGATTCCAAACGCCACGGCGGGGTGGAATTTCGCAACCTTCGCGACTAAGAGCATTTTCGGGAATTGTGCAGGCCGGAATTTTGTAGGTATCCCACCCATTCCGCACAAAACGCGAAATGGATGGGGCACGGAAGTCTACAGTGAATCCGAAAATGTCCTGGTTGAGCATTCTTATTCCCTGAGCAATAGCCATCAACTCCGAGGAGAAATCAGTGCAGAACGGAATTCCCCAGCTGACAGTGAAAGAGCTTAAGCGCCGCATCGACGCAGGTGAAGACGTATACATACTCGACGTTCGCGAACCCTACGAATACAAGATCGCGCAGATCGGAGGAAAGCTCATCCCCCAGAACGAGGTGCCCAACCGCCTGGCCGAGATCGACCGCGACCGCGAGGTCATCGTCCACTGCCGCTCGGGCGCTCGCAGCCAGCGCATCGCCGAATTTCTCAAGCAGGTTGGCTATCCGCGAGTCGTCAACCTGGCCGGCGGCATCCTCGCGTGGAGCGACGAGATCGACCCCAAGGTGCAGAAGTACTGAGAGAAAAACATGTTTCACGATATACCAGAGGGAATTCTGGCTCGGATGCGCGAGTTGGAGTGGATCGACGCCCGCGATCGCAGCGACGGAACGCCCCGTTTGAAGCGGCTTCGTCAGGTTCCTCCAGGAGTAGGGAAGTTCGTCGCCCTGCTGGCGGCAGAGGCGCCGGCCGGCAATAGCATTGAAATTGGAACCAGCGCGGGATACTCCACGCTCTGGCTTGCTCTCGCGTGCCGCGCTACCGGCAGAAGAATTACGACCTACGAGATATTGGCCGAGAAGGTCGAACTCGCATTGGAAACCTTCGATGCGGCTGGGGTGTGGGATGTCGTCGATTTGGTTCATGGGGACGCGCTGGATCGCCTGCCGGAGCTGAACGACATTGCTTTCTGCTTCCTAGACGCCGAGAAGGAAATCTACAGCCCCTGCTATGAGGCTGTGGTCCCCCGTATGACGGCGGGCGGCATTCTTGTTGCAGACAACGCCGTCAGCCACCAGGCAACCTTGCGGCCCATGCTCGAACGGGCGCTCGAAGACGACCGGGTAGACGCTCTCATCGTTCCAATTGGCAACGGCGAGCTGGTTTGCCGAAAAAGGTGAGAGTGCCTCGTCTCGGTGCCTTGCGATCCGGCATGAAATCGGGGGAGGAGCAACTGGTAACGGCCGCCGCGCTCAGAGAAAACGCAGAAATTTTTTTGGAGAGACGCCGTCTTCCCGTTCAGCCCGCAATGCCTGGAAACCGGCAGGTCTTCATTCCGGCTTTTCTGGCTGCGGCAGAAAAGGATGCAGCAGTTGCCCAACCAGCCCCGAAGCCATTGGCGTTTTGATTCCATAGACGGGTGGCCACTGCTTGGGCAAATACCAGGAGCCGAAAAGTATATCCATGACGGGCAGCATTGAGGCGTAGTTCTTGTCGACGTGCTCGTCGTTGGTGTGGTGCCAATGGTGGAAGGCGGGAGTGGATACCAGGAAGCTCAACCAGCCAAATCGCCAGCGCAGATTGGCGTGGATAAAGAAGCCCCATAGCCTGCCAATGATCACCGCGAGCAACGGCACCGTGTCCAAATGGCTCGGTTGGGCCAGGCCGAGAGCATACATCGGAACCAGGCTGGCGAGGCTGGCGAAAAAGATGTCCAGCGGATGCACGTGAGTATTCACCAGCCAATCAACTTGCTCCGGACTGTGATGGATGGAATGGAAGCGCCACAGCAGGGGAATTTCATGCATCCAGCGATGCCCCCAGTAGTACCCGAAATCCTGAAGCACCAGGGCCGCGGCCAGGCGCGCACCGAGCGGAAGACGCGCTGCCCCAGCTTGCAACGCACCGGGGACAATGTGATGTAAACCCAAAGCGACCGCCGCCAAGGGCAGGACCAGCAGCGCCTTGGGCAGAAGGCCGTTGATAAAGTAGTAGCCAATATCAATGAAGAGAGCTTTACGGAAGACTTTCTGACGACGTAGGGCAAAGAGTCTTTCCAGCGGAACAAAAACGATCGAGAGCAGCAAGAACCAGACACTCAGCCGGATAATGTCTTGCGCGAATCGGGGCAAATCCTGAATCTGCTCCAAGAGGGAATGCATGGCGGGCCTGCCTCTTACACGAAAAATTTAAAATGTGAAGTAATGCCCATTGTAGGATACTGGCTTGGAGCTACCCGCAAACAAGTCCGAAGAACCAGGGGAAACAGACGGCGGGAACAACGGGGACGACCACGTGCGGCTGTGTTTGCTGAGCGGTAGTCGGGGGATGATCTCGAAGCGCCGCTCCCCAATAAGCCGAGTAGTGGTTGAAGTAGTTGTTATTCGTGCCCCAGACCTCCCCGTTAATAATGCTGTTTCCCTCACTCGATATCTTTCCCTTGATCGCATAAGTTTTACCGTCAGTGTGGTCGGTCATACTCATCTCGACAGAATCCGCACGGAAACTTACCACCGATATTGTGGAAACATGCGGGATATCGGCCCATACCGCATCGTACACTCCGTTGTCCCAAGTCAAGGTGCCGCACCGAATGTTATCGCAGACACGGATCACGGTTGGAGGAGTTTGGGGGGCTGTTTCAATCGTCGCGTACCAGTTACCCTCTTGATTGGCCCAATGCCCCGGCCAGGATGAGGTGTACTCGCCTCCAATGCGATTGCCGTGACGGGTTCCCTTGTAAACTGCCGTCAAGCCCGCGGAGGAACCTGTCGAGTCGGCGCGACGGATGACCGCAGAGCTCGTGTCGAACTTCTCGACCGACAGGTTTGCAATTTCGCCAGATGGCCACTGGCCATTTCCTTGCGTGCCTAGAAAGGTCCATGTCGCGCAGTTGTTGGTTCCTTCACACTCCGTCATGGTGACGGGGTTGCCGGCTTGTGACTGCACAGGCGAAGGCGCCGCGTTTTGCGCCGAGGAGACGCTCTGACTGTCGGCAATGCGCGATAAAGCGAGGACAGCCAGAACAACCGAGGCAGATTTCCAGAGAGTTTGAATATGAGTCATGGGGAAGCCTCCAATCGAGCCGGGAAGGGGTAGGTCATCTTTGGTACGAAATGGCAGGTTTCGCTGCGGTCTCGCGCATGTGCTCTACCGGCTCACACGCCACAAACAACCGTAAAAAACCACGGAATACAGACAACGGCGGGCTGCACAACCACATACGGCTGCTGTTGGGGCGGCTTTCCGCGGTCCCGTTCCGCATTACTGCCGGGGACGGTGTTGATCGCGGGGCCCCACGCGGCGGTGAATGGACCGGACCCGGTTCCGCAGCATGGGTGCCATGTCCACGCAATGCTGCCGTCGACGATGCTGTTTCCATCGCTTGAGAGCTTGCCTGTTAAAACAGCGGTTCCAGGAACCTGCCCAGAGTCGGTGCGGTTCATGACGACCGATTGGCGCGTCCAGCTCTCAACGATGACAATGGTGTTCGCTCCGACGCTCCCGTAATGCGGCTTATCGAAAGGAGGCCCATTATCCAAAGTCCAAGTGCCGCAGTTTGCAAGACAGACATGCATCACGGCAGGCGGGCCTATCGGATTCCTTTCAACCGTTGCATACCAGTTGCCGGATTTCTCGTTCCAGTGCCCCGGCCAGGACGAGGTAAACTCACCGCCGACCCGGTCGCCGTGGCGAGTTCCCGTATATACCGACGTCAAGCCGGCCGAGGAGCCGGTGGAATCGGCGCGGCGGATGACCACCGAGGCGGCGTCGTAGCGCTCTACACTCAGACTTGCAACCTCGCCGGATGGCCACTGGCCGGTGCCTTGCGAGCCTAGAAAGGTCCAGGTCGCACAGTTATTTGTCCCCTCGCACTCCGTCATTGTGACGGGAACCGCGGCATGAGGCTTTGGAGGCGCGGGCTTTTGCACCAAGGGATAGCTTTGGCCATGCAAGACCGCCGCAAGAGCCAGTGATGCCAGAAGGGCTGACAGGGATTTCCCTAGGGAATGCTGTTGGGGCATCTGGGGCATGGGGAAGCCTCCAAGAGTTAATCCAGCCCAGTGTAAGCCCGGATTTCCATGCTTGTCCATTGTCCGGCTAGAGGGTGCCGAGCAACCGAGGCATCGATTTGGATGCTTGAAAAACAAGGCCTATCAGGAGGCGATCTCGATCGGCCATGACCGTCCGAGCTCACTGCAAGCGGCGCTCGGCTGCGCGTGGTCGCAGATCAACTTTCCGCGGAAGTTATCCCAGCAAGAAGCCTTTGCAGCCAGTTAGGCCTTCTTTCGCAGCGCGGCGGTCTCGGACGCTTACGGTTCAGATGGTATTCCCGGCAGGCCTGACAATCGCCATGCCGGGGACAATTCCGCTTTGGACAAATGCAAACGACGGGCATTCCGCTCATCTTGGGAGCAGTTCCACTGGCCCCTGCCGGCCGAGTTCGGTGCTTTTACCGTTCTCCTCGATCTTGCCGAAGATCATCTTGCCGCTCGCAGTTTGCAGAACGCTGGTGACTGAAATCTCCACTGCTTTGCCGATTAACCGGCGCGCATGATCCACCACCACCATCGTTCCGTCGTCCAGGTAGCCCACGCCCTGGTTGTACTCCTTGCCTTCTTTCAGGATGAGCACATTCATCTTTTCGCCGGGCAACACAACTGGCTTCAGAGCGTTCGCCAGGTCGTTGATGTTCAGCACCTCCACGTGGTGCAGGTGAGCCACCTTGTTCAGGTTGAAGTCGTTGGTCACCACCTTGGCCTCCCACTTCTTGGCCAGCTCGAGAAGCTTCAGGTCCACCTCGTGGATCGAGGGGAAGTCGTCGGGCACAATCTGCACCTGAATGCTGGTGTTCGACTGCATCCGCTGAAGCATATCCAGGCCGCGCCGTCCGCGCTGGCGCTTTGACGCATCGGTTGAGTCGGCAACAGTCTGCAACTCGCGCAGAACGAACTCCGGCACAACCATCATTCCGTCGATAAAGCCGGCCTCGGCGATATCGGCGATGCGCCCATCGATGATTACGCTGGTGTCAAGCACCTTGGCGCTTCGGCGCGTGGGCCTGTCGCTGCTGAAGACCGTTCCCAGCGCCGCGGGATTCAGAAGATCGCCCTTGCTAGCCCCCACCAGAAGTCCCACATAGCTCATCAGGAGCAGCACAAAGATCTGTATTGCGGCCGATGTTGCACCGGAAAGCGGCGCACTGCGCAGCACCAGGCAGAACAACGCAGCGCCAAAGATTCCGAGCACGCTGCCGGTCACCGCGCCAATCAGGCGCTTCAGGCTCAGCGCCCGCACTCGCAATTCAAATACTATGACTGCGCCGGCAGCCCCCGCTCCGACGCTCGCACTCACCCATTCTGTCAAGCCGAACGGATGAAGGAAAAAACAGACCCCGGCAAGAAGGGCCACAAAAAGAAGACGAAGCAGAATCAGATCCATAAAAAGCCAACTTCCGCTGGCCGGAGGAGAATCCCTCCAGACTCATACAAGTGGCGAGTATGCCCATTGCCGCGTGGAGTCGTCAAGCGCTGGTTTTTGCTCAAGGGAAAACTCGCAATCGATGGCCCGCCTAAACCGGCGCCGGCAGTCTTTCCTCCCGCCGCAAAGCCGCGAGTCTCGTGGTCTCCAACTGCCCGCGATAGAACATATTGAAGGTGTCGAACGGAATCAGCCGTTTCCCGTCAGGATGCGCAATATGAATGCAGCTCTTCTTGACGCTGCGGACGTCGAAAGCCTCAGCGTCGATGAACTGAACAATCAGGATGCGAAAGAGATTCTTGTATCCCAGGCCCTTCGGGATGAGTACCTTGGGCAGGCAGCATAATAACTCGCGCAGCGTGCTGGCCTGCGAGACGGGCGAGTGGTTGGTGGCAAACAGCTTGAAGAGATGCTCTCGCAGCCCAGCCTCCTGCTCGTAGACAATCGTGTTTCTGGCTCCGTCGATCAGCACTTCGGGCGGAACCATCCCTGTCAGCGGCACCGTCTTCGAGCCCAGCTTGAGCGCGTAGGCCATGGCCAGCGCATCCGGGTGGCAGGGCACGGGAATGAGGTCTTCGGGGCGGAACACGGCTGTCTGTTCGAGTATGCGCCGCCGCACTTCGGTAAGCGTCATCCGGTGCTGAGCCGAATCGAATCCCTCGACCCGCCCTGCCTGTTGGACCGGCTGAAATGTAACCCCGCGCACTGCCGGCTGCGTCAGCGCGAAGTCCACAATCGCGCCCAGTTCGCTGTCGTTCACCCCGCGCTCCACCGTCACCACGAGAGTCGTCGAGATGCCATGCTTGTTCAGCCGCTCAAGCGCCTTCTCGCGAATCCCGCGCAGGTCCGCACCGCGCAACTGCATCAGCGGCTCCCGCTTGAGTGAATCGAACTGAAGATAGACCTCGAACTGCGGCATGAATCCAGCAAGCCGCTTGGCAAACTCTTCGTCCTGCGCGATGCGAATTCCGTTGGTGTTGACCATCAGGTGGCGGATGGGCCGATCCTTGCACATCTCCAGCACGCGGAAGAAATCCGGATGGAGGGTCGGCTCACCGCCGGAGATCTGCACTACGTCCGGCTGCTTCTCGTTGCGCACCACGCAGTCCAGCATGGCCGCAATCTGATCGAGCGAGCGGTACTCCGTCCGGTGCTGGCCGCTGCCCGCGTAGCAGATGGGGCAGGTCAAGTTACACGCGTCGCAAATCTCCACCAAGGTCAGGCAACTGTGCTGCTCGTGGTCCGGGCACAGTCCGCAATCGTAGGGGCAGCCCCACTTCACCGGCGTGTTGTAGACCATGGGCTGCTCCGGCACTTTGATAAACACCTCGCGCGAGCGCCGGTAGTAGTCCACATCGTCGGCCACCAGCACGCGCGCGTGCCCATGTTCGGGGCAGCGCTTCAGCATCCACACTTTGCCATCCTCGAAGGCAATCTTCGCGTCCACGCGGCGGTAGCAGGTGGAGCAGATGGAGATGGCTACGTCATAAAAGAGATAAGGGCGAAGTTTGTCAGTCATTGGTCTCTCCGAGGATTGCTAATTTCAATCAACCACATAATGAAAGCTACGAGCAGGGCAACAAAGGTCAACAAAAGGAGCGGTACAAGCAGATAGTAGATATTCCAGCCGTTCGGAACAACAGCACACAGCCCAAACTCGACCCCCAGCGCCGACGCCAGAATCGCGACCCACTTGCCTGCGCTCATCTTGTTCTTCTTCGGGGTGCCCATGCGATCAATGCCCATAAAACATTCGATAAACGATCCTGTTGCCCAACACGTTCGTCAACCAGGTCCGCAAGGACGCATTTTGCCACGCATCCGCCGATTGATCCGGAGTGAGACTGTAAGAAAACGGATACCTGGCATCCGTTTCACGCCAGATCACTGCCCCATCCTGCCTCGTGAGTGTTGCCGAGATATCGATCAGGAAGGAAATATTCGCGCCGTTGGTTGGGGACGGCGTCACGCTCTCACCCAGGACGGTGATCTCCAGGACCGCATCTCCCGCTCCGGCTTCGTTCTGAGCGAAAGCGTTGACTCCGGTGTCTCTGGCTCGGAGTTCGATGCTGTTTGCAACCGCCTGGGCCAGGCCGGAAGGATCAAGATGATGAGCCGGGGAAACATTCGCTGCTTCGACGCGGATGTTTTGAATCCCTTGCAAATAAATGTGCGGCGGCCGCGGAGGACGGGGCAGTGGGGGCAACGGCGGCAGAAAGCACGCACCGCAGGCCAGAATCCCAGCCGCACCGGCCAGCGTCAGCAGCTTCTTCTCAAACATGTCGGCATTTTAGCCCTTGAAATCCTCGTTGTCCTTGTCGTCGAGCAGCTGCTGCGGTTCTGAATTTTTGCGGCTGGCGCTGCCTGCCACCGCCAGCACCACCCACACAATGGTCGCCACAACCAAGCCGATGCCGGAGAGAATCAGGACGGTGAGCGACAAGACGCCGATTGGACCAACGCCGAATCCCTGAGTGTGTGTCTGGCTTCCGCGCAGCAGCAGAAAGAAATCCAGTCCACACAGACCGAGGCCCAGGCCGAAGGCCACGGCCAGCACCACGAGGATCTTCGCAAACGGAATCCGGTCAACCAATGGCTTGCTCATGTTTTCCTTTCCTGCGCAGAGCCTGTCTATCGCTCGTCGTTATGCTTTGTTTCATCCGTATGGTTAAACAATTTCTGCACTTCATCTTTCGGGGGCTTTCCGACACCCCCTCGGAGAGCCCGAGCACCCCACAGGATCGACACGAAGACAATGCCGGCCGCCGACACGAGCATTGCAAGCAGCTCGACGAGGCCGAGCGGGATAAAAATTCCTGTCAACCGGTCTCCCCCGGAACCGCGGTTGGAGATGACGATTTGTAAGCCACAGAGCCCCGAAGAGACAAGCAACACTGCAAGCAAGATCACGAGCGTCTTGGCATGGCCCTGCATTTCACGCCCGAAGATTTTCATGCGTTCCTTTCCGTATTCGCATTTCGTCCACGATGAGAATGAGAACCCCCGCCAGACAGCTCCATTGAATCAGATTCAGCCCATGGACCAACGGTTGTGGCTTGAGAAAATCGATAACTACTCGCCAGGCCAAATAACTCCCTAGAAAGATGCGAAACCGCGCGCCCTCCGGGAGCTTCGTTCCTTTACTCACAACGATTCCCAGCAAGATTAGAAACAGAATCTCGTAAACTTGCACGGGATGGCGTCCAATGCCATCGCCAAGGTCAACGGCCCAAGGCAGGCTTGTGGGCTTTCCATAGGTATCGTCCGCCAGACCGGCCAGCAGGCAGCCTAGCCGACCGATTGCGATCCCCACGCACAGCGGCAGCGCAAACAGGTCGCCCGTGCGGCGGTGAATTCTACTGATGCGCTTTACGATCTCGACGCCCAGCCAGCCGCCCAGCAGACCGCCCACGATTGTCTTTCCGCCCGGCGACAAAATCATTCGCAGCAGTTGTCCTGAGCGCCACGCCGCCTCTACGGTTGGCCACTGCTCGGCCAGCCCGAGCAAGCGGCTACCCACCAAAGCGCCCACGGCCGCAGCAGCCAGCACGGTCCAGCGTTGCGGCTCAGCTACGACGTCTCCTTGCCGGGTTTGCAGGCGCCGGAATACCGCATACCCCGCCGCGTAGGCCAGCGTCTCAAACACCGGGTGCCACGCCGGATGCGAACCAATGGGAATCATGGGGGAAGTATAGCGGTTGCCGGATATTCCTTCAGCGTAAGGGGAGATGTCGCAGTCTCATCAGGTGGCTGCTAGCCGCAATGAGTTAGGGCGCGGCTGAAGCCGTGCCCTAACAATAAAACACAACGTCTTCACGACTCTGTAAGAAATGCGGGAGCTCAAGCGATATTCAACTTCTCGATATCCTCAGCGCCACTGTTCCCTCAAGAGGCCACAGCGAACTCGGTGACATGCGCCATGCGGACGCTCCCCTTGCGCGGGCCGCGTTTGCGGGCGCTCATGACCTTGATGCGCTCCAGCAACTCCTGCGCCGAGCAGTTCTTCTTGGCCAGCAGCGCGTCTGCCGCGTGCATTTCGCCGCCCATCCGCTGCGGATCACCCAAGAGAATCATGGGAATATGCGGCGCGATCTGCTTGAGCCGGTCCACAAGCTGATTGCCATTCATCTGCGGCATGGCAAAGTCGGCCAGAACCAGATCCACTTGAATCTCGGCAAAGACGCCGATTGCCTCCTGCCCGGTCGAGGCTGAAACCACACGATATCCATTGGTTGCAAGCATGAACTTGAGTACGGAAAGCTCTTGTTCGTTGTCGTCTACACAGAGAATAATCTTCTTCGGCCGCATGATCTGGGTTAAGCTCCTCGGTTCAATTTTTCTGTCTGCCTGCCGGGAGACACACTGCCCTTGCCCGCTCGATTGGCTGGCTGGCGTGAATATTCTCCAAGGCTGGCGACCGCTAACGAAGTTGCCGTTTCCTGGTTGAACTTGCCGAACGAGCAGTCTCGCGCGGGATGCCGTCAGCCCGTCAGGGCGCGGCGTTCACGCGAGATTGCATCGGAGCAATCGCTGCACAGGAGGCTCAGCTTTGTTCGCGATTTTTTTGTTGATGACCTGGGGTCAAGGCCGGCCTAGGCGCCGGTTAAGTTGTTTCAATGAAAGGCAAGAGTACGTGCCTTTTTAGCCCTTGGGAAGAGAGAAAGGTAGGCGAAGTTTAGCCTGAAAATCCCCTTGAAACAAACAGAATTGGCTAAGGATTAACACTCACCGTCACTTGCGGACGTTAACGCCTGTTGAAAGCATGTGCATCACGGCAGGAAAAGCTGTCCTTTTGCTACAAGAACGGTGCTGCCAGCCACGCGCACTTCGTTGACCTTCGCCGGTTGCCCCTGTGTGGGCCCGCTTTGAATCTGCGTAGACAGGTACAAGTCGCTGGGCCGGCCGATCTCCACGCCCTGGCGGAGAGCGATGCGTACGCCCGGCGGAACAGCGCCGCGCGCGACTAGATAGCCGATGGCGCAGCCCGCGGCGGATCCCGTGGCCGGATCCTCACCGCCATTAAACTGCATGCGGGCGCGCCACGCCGGCGACTGGCAGCCAGTAGGCCCCAGCACGTAGAACCAGCGTGCGCCGCGCTCACGCAGCCACAGAGTCGCCTCTCGCTGGTTCACATTAAGCCGCGCCAAGGTCTCGTGCGAGCGCAACGCAACAATGGCGAAGGCATTTCCCGTTGAAACGATCTGCGGCGGCAGGCTGGGGCTCAGATCTTCCGCCGCCAGCCCGATCAGCCGCGCCACCTCTCCGGGGTCCAGCTCCTTGCCAAACTCCGGATCCCGTTGCGTCATCTCGCCGAACAAGCCCTCCCCGAAGAATTGCACCGGTACCGGGCCCACGTTGAGGGCAAGCTTGACGGTGTCTCTCAGCAGGGTTTCGGGCGCGAAGAGCTTGAGCACGCTTGCCGTCCCCAGCGTTGGATGACCTGCAAACGGGAGCTCTTCCTGGGTGGTAAAGATGCGCACACGCACACCCTTCGCCTGCTCGACCGCGGACACACGCCGTTCGACAAACGTTGTCTCAGAGAGATTGAACTCGCGCGCAATAGCCTGCATCCGCTCGGTCGTTAAACCGGCGGTGTTCATCACCACCGCCAGCGGGTTTCCGGCCAGCGGCGTCTCGGTGAAGACATCCACCACGTAGTAATCCAATTCGTGTTTGTCGAGTTTCTGGGATTCGGTCAATTTGAACTTCCTGCCTGGGGGCTCTCGCCCGCACTCAAGATATCCATTTTCACGATTAAGCCGTCTTTAATCGAATAAACATGATGCACCATCTGGTCGGCAAGGAGGTTTCCCGCAAGGTCTCGAACGACCTGGTGAACAATGACCACCGTCCGCCCGGAGTCGTCTTCTTCGAAGCGCACAGGCTCAACGCGCGGATCGATGATCTCCCATTGGCGTTTCCAATAGCCGCGCACGTTTTCACGTCCGAAAACGCGTCCGCCTTCCATTCCGTTTGGCCAGTCCACGTCAGCCCGCATCAGCGCGAGAACAGCGTCGATATTCCGGGCGTTGAATGCCTCATAGGCGACTTTCAGCAGCTCTCGATTGGATCGCATGTGCTTGTTAACCTCACTTGCTTCCTGGGAAATACTATGGCAGCAGTCCGGACAAAGGGCAATCTGGTGTCGCCGCGACCGGCTCCCAGCTCCATCGACACCAGCTCCATCGACCGCTTGACATACCGGCGACCTCACATTACTCTACGAATACTTGCCGGGCTGTTGCGGACGCGCGATCTTTGGCAGGAAAGGATTCGATGGTTCAATACCTCACTCCCGTAAACTGTCTGTGCTGCTGTCAGCGCAGCCTCGAGCGGGCGTGTTGTCTGGGCTAGATTCCGAAAAGCAAGAATCTTCCCATGACCCACCCGCCAGAAGGCGCGGTGGGTTTTTCAGTTTCAGTACTCAGCGATCGGTTGTCAGTGATGGGAGATCAGCCGTAAGGGATCAGTCTCTCGCTGGCCACTGACAGGGGTTGTCCCAAGCACCGGTGGCGAAGCGGCTAACGCGCAGGTCTGCAAAACCTGTATACGCGGGTTCAATTCCCGCCCGGTGCTCCAGATCTCATGTATCAAGACAATGGGCCGCGCCTCTTGGTGACTGAGAGGCAGCGGCCCTTGGTCTGGTTGACAGTCTGCTTCGTTGCCGATTCAATGCGCGGGGCGCAGTTGGCCTAGACTTCGATCATTGGCCGAGGCAGGCGCGTCTTGGCGCGATCGAGGAACAGCCTCATGCGCAGGGCTTCTGAGCGCTGCATGGCGACCAGCCGCATCTGCCTGCGGATATGGTCGCCGTTTTCAAGCAGGGCTACCTGAGCTTCGTCTTGCGCGGCATCTTTCTCCAGCCGGAGGATCCGCTCTTCGATGGTGCGGCGAAACCGGGGACTAATTTCATAGCCTTCATTGGCGGCGCAGTCTGTGGTCATGGCAGGCTCCTCGGGTTGGGAATCCTGGGGCTGAAAAATAATTCATGAGCAGCCTCAAGTCTTTTCCGCTTCTGCCGATACTAGAAGAGACTAATTCCGGGCGCCAGATTACCTTCGAGCTAGACGAAGGTAACTAAGTGTCCAAAAACAGGGCACTTCCAGGATTTTGCCTTTGTTTTTACACAGATCATCCATTGCTTAAGTTGGTACCCACATTTCAGGAAGCGCGGATTTAGCTTAGTTTTGCGGCGGCGTTGCGTAGTAACCCTTGCGGACCTGCACCTTCATTCCATCTCCGCGGCACTCGACGCCCAGCTTCCGGAAGGTGCCGTCCAGCTTGTTATTGCTGGGAGTATAGGTAGCCACATATTGGGTGCGTAGTTCGTCTTCGATCTGCTGGAAAGCCGCTTCAAGCTTCTTGCCATTGTTACCCACGTCGATCAAGCGGCCGCCGGTCTCCTCGGTCATTCTTTTCATGGCAGAGAAGCCGCTATAACCGAAGCCTCCATAGAAACCCCGATCGGCGATGAGAATGACGTAGACAATCACGTTGGACCTTTGCGCAGCGGCAATCGCCTCGCCGATCTTGTGACTGCTGCCCTCGTCTTCACCATCGGTAAGCAGGATCATTGCCTTGCGGCCAGACTCCTGGGTCAGCTTTTCGTTCGAGGCCAGGTAAACGGCATCGTAGAGCACCGTTCCCTTGGGGTCTCCGATGGTGGGAACGGTCCCGCCGCCGGCTCCTGGAATGCCCGCCGCTCCATTGCCTCCGGCGGTGTTGATCTCCGCTTTGTTCATGGCACGCGTCAGCAGCCGGGCGCTGTTGGTGAAGTCCTGCATCAGGTCGACATCCACGTCGAATGAGATCAGGAAGGCTTCGTCCTTCTGCCGCAGGACGCGCTGGAGGAACTGGCTGCCCACATCCTGTTCAAGTGGAAGAACGCGCTGCTGGCTGCCTGAGGTATCCAGCAGAATGCCGAGGGTAATCGGCTGCTGGGTTTCAGCCACGAAGCTCTTGAGCTTCTGCGGCTCCTTGTCTTCGGTAATTGTGCAATCGTCTTTGGTCAGATGCGGAACGAGGGTCCCATCCTTGGCCTTGACGGTAAAGAACACGTCCACCAAATTGACGTTGACCTTGAAGGTCGCTACCGATTCTTCCTCGGGCGGGGCTGGCGCATTGCTGACGGGGGGGGCATCTGGAGACGGGGCAAGCTGAGCCCATCCTGCCGTTGACAAAGCCGGCAGGCCGAGCAGCAAAGCGGCAATTCCCGATCGGACGCTCATTCTGGTCATATAGACGGAGTTGGGGCCCCGAAGAGAGCATACCTGAACTCTCCAGAAGCTGGCGCGCAACCTGCGCGGCGCTGGCGCGTCTGATACTCTGACGAATACAGCCCTTCTGCACCTTGGAGAAACCCTGTGAAGCTTCGTTTGACGGCAATGGCGCTGGCGGCTCTACTGAACCTGAGCCTAAACATGAGTCCGGCGGCTCTGGCCCAACAGCAGCAACCCGCGGTACCCGACGCTCCCACACCCCAGGCGCGCCCGGCACTCACCGGAGTGGACGGAACTCCGATTACACCCGGCAAGGGTGCTGGGACCGAGTCAGCGGGGGACACTTCCTCCTCTACGGGTCCAGATCAGCAGCAATCCGCTCCCAGCAGCCATGCTCCCTCCGCCCAGGTCAAGGATGATGTCCAGACGACTCCACCGGAGCTGCCCGCGGCCGGGGAGGGAATGACGGCGCTGACGAGAATTGTCTTGAACGTGAACTTCGTCGAAGTGCCGGTCACCGTCAAGGAATCGAAGGGAAAGCTGGTGGCCGGCCTCACCTTCCGCGATTTCAAGGTTTTTGAGAACGACACGCGCGTGCCGTTGCGTCTATTCACAGTGGATCCGGCCCCGCTCTCCGTCGCCTTTGTCATCGACCAGAGCCTGACATCCGATGTGATGGCCAAGGTGAACAACTCCCTGGGCGCCATCCAGGGCGCGCTCACTCCCTATGACGAGGTTGCGGTTTTCTCCTACAACAACGGGTCCCAGGAGCGGACCGGCTTTACCGGCGCCCAGAGCAGCCGCTTGCCCGCAGTGCTGGCGCTGACCAAGGAGACCGGGAGCGAAGAGCTGGTCCCGGTGAACAGCGGTCCGCTATCGGGCTGCAACATCCGCGAGAACGGCAATTGCGTCGATCCCAACCTGCAGCCTGGGCGCTCGGCCGGCAGCGGCAGCGGCGTTATGACCATTCCCAAAGAGATTCACACACTGAACGACGCGATTCTGGCCGCGGCCAAAGAGTTGTCCACTCGCCCCAAGGGCCGCCGCCGCCTTATTTACGTCATCTCCGACGGCAAGGAGTACGGCAGCAAGGCTACCTTCAAGGAGGTGGTGCGCTACCTTGAAACCAACAAGATCGCCGTATACGGCACAGCTGTGGGCACTTCCGCCCTGTGGGGCGAGGGCTTCGTGAGCCGCATCCATCTGCCCTTCACGATGTACGACAATATACTGTACAAATACACAGCGGCCACCGGAGGCACGCTGGACTCTGAGCGCGGCACGGACGGCATCGAGAAGAGCTACGCCAAGATCGCCGAAGAAGCGCGGACACAGTACACCTTGGGCTATCTCAGCCATGAGTCGATCTACGACAGCAAGTTCCGCAAGATCGATGTGCGGGTGGACCGGCCCGGCCTGGAAGTGATTGCGAAGACCGGCTATTACCCTTCCGGCCAGGATGCTCACTAGCCCGTGAATTCGCCGGGAACCGCGGCTGGCCTGGGACTGCTTTCGGCCGCGACATGGGGCGGGTCGGACTTCGTGGGCGGCGTAGGCGCGAGGCGCGCTCCCGCTCTGCTGGTCGTGATTTCAGGCCACATCTTCTCTTTTTTTGTGCTATTGGCCGTCTGCCTGGGGATTCGGCTTGCCTTGCCCGGCCCGCACTTTCTTATCTATGCCGCGCTGGGCGGCTTTGAGGGTTCGCTGGCGCTGGCCGTCTTTTATCGTGCGCTGGCCATGGGCGCCATGGGGCTGACTGCGGCCCTCACCGGCCTGCTCACCGCGCTGGTTCCCGTCACGTTTTCTCTCTTTCGCGAAGGCCTGCCCACACCGTTGACAGCCGTTGGACTGGCGATGGGCCTGATCGCGATCTGGATGATTACGTACGAGCCCGTTGCCAAGGGCATTCAGGCTGAAGGAAGCGCTACGCCGCCAGCGGCGCTGATGTTGGGCGCGCTGGCAGGGATCGGATTCGGCGCGCAGTTGATTCTGTTCAAATTGGCCAGCGGAGGCGGCACTTTGTGGGTGATGACCTCAGCCCGCGCCGCAGGAGTTGTAGCTATGCTCCTCGTTCTCGTGGCGATGCCACCCAAAGCGCCATGGCGGGGCTTCTGGCTCACGGGCATTGCGGCTGGAGCGCTGGACACAATTGGGAATCTCTTCTATTTGCAGACCACGAGGTTTGGAAGGCTGGATGTGGCTGCGCTGGTCTGCTCGCTCTACCCCGCCGGCACCATTCTGCTGGCCGCGCTGGTGTTGCGCGAGTGGCCCACCCGCCGCCAACTCGCCGGCATGGGGCTGGCCCTGGCGGCTGTGGCGCTGCTCAGCGTATAGGTTCTTCACGCAGGATCTGGATCGGCATAGGGGGAGCGGTCTCCCGCTCTCCCCTGCCACACCACCGGACATGCGGGTCCGCATCCGGCGGTTCAAGAAGTTGAGGTCAACAGAGACGGGGTATGCCCAGCCTGTCGGCCCA
>Ga0181516_10000292_pt1 | contig 48883 bp, 43 predicted proteins | sample PEATcosm2014_Bin_25_FD_121104 | JGI IMG/M metagenome (GOLD analysis project Ga0181516, IMG submission 121104) | Peatland microbial communities from MTU Mesocosm Facility, Houghton, MI, USA - PEATcosm2014_Bin01_10_metaG | ecosystem: Environmental > Terrestrial > Soil > Wetlands > Peat | place...
GGGCGGCTACGCGGACCATGTGGTTTTCCTGCATCCCGAACTCTGCGAGAAATGCGGCGCGCGGATTTGCATCGAGGCGTGCAGCGGCCAGGCGATTACTCCCGGCGAAACCGGCGTGCCGGCGTTTGACCGCGAGAAATGCGTCCACTGCGGCGCGTGCCTGTGGAACTGCTCGCAGGCGAACCCGGAAAATCCCGAACGCATGAACATCGCCTTCCGCGCCGGCACCGGCGGCTTGCACTCGGCGGAGAATTGAACAAGAATATAAAATCACCAATCTTGTTCCCCGTGTCATCAGTAGAGCCGCCAACGAAATAAACACATGAAAAAGGCCATCACCGGCTTGGTTGTCAGCCTTGCGACTTTGACTGGGATTTTCCCGCTCGCCGCCGCCGATGAAACGCTCCAGGAACGGCCCATTACCGCCGATCTCCGGCAGGTCCAAGGCCCGCTCGACACCACGTTCAAGCAATGCGTGGGCGCCGGCCGCGCCAACGAGGGGCTGCGCGCCGACTGGCAGCGGCAACTGGCTTATGTCCACAAGGAATGCGGCTTCACTTACATCCGGATGCACGGGATTTTCTGCGACGACATGGGGGTTTATCGCGAGGACAAGCAGGGGCGTCCCGAATACAACTGGCAGTATATTGACGAACTCTATGACTACCTTCACAGCATCGGCATGAAGCCGTTCGTGGAATTGAGCTTCACGCCGGGGGCGATGGCCAGCGGGCGGCAAACCATTTTCTGGTGGCGGGGCAACGTCACCCAACCACGAGACCCCGGAAAATGGGAGGGGTTGATCCGAGCCTTCGTCGCGCATTTGAAGGAGCGCTACGGCGATGACGAGGTCCGCACCTGGTATTTCGAGGTCTGGAACGAGCCGAACTTGAGCGGCTTCTTTGCAGGAACGCAGCAGGACTATTTCAACCTTTACGCTGTCACGGCCCGCGCCATCAAGAGTGTTTCCGCCGATTACAAGGTCGGCGGCCCGGCCACGGCGGGCTGCGCGTGGGTGCCGGAATTCATCCATTTCTGCGACACAAACCACACGCCGGTGGATTTCATTTCGACGCACACTTACGGCGTCGAGAGCGGTTTTCTGGATGAACATGGCGACACCGGCACGGTGCTTTCACAAAATCCCAACTCCATTTTTGGCGAGGTCAGGCAAGTGCGCCAGCAGATTGCCGAATCGGCTATGCCCCAGATGGAACTGCACTTCACCGAATGGAGCACGTCCTACACGCCATCCGATCCGGTTCATGACAGCTACCACAGCGCGGCTTACATTCTAGACAAGCTCAAAAAATGCGGCGACGCCGCGCAATCCATGTCCTACTGGACGTTCACGGACATTTTTGAGGAAGCCGGCCCGCGCTGGGAGGCGTTTCACGGCGGGTTCGGCCTGATCAATTACGAGGACATCAACAAGCCGTCGTTTTACGCCTATCAATTTTTGAACCGGCTCGGGCCGACGGAATTGAAGAACAGCGATCCGTCCTCGTGGATTTGCGCCGACAAATCCGGCGGGGTGCAGGCATTGGTTTGGGATTCCACCAACACGCATCCCGGCAAGAACGTGCACAACCAAGTCTTTTACAAACAAGATTTGCCGTCGCGGCCCAAAAACAAGGTCACGCTCAACCTGTCGCACCTGTCCAGCGGCAAATACACTCTGGAAATTTACAAGGTCGGCTACCGGGTCAACGACGCCTATGACACCTACCGTGATTTAGGCTCGCCTGCGCAACTCACGAAAGCGCAGGTCGCTGAAATTAAAATCAAAAACAACGGCGCACCGCTTTCCAATGCCACCGTGACAGTTGGCAAGGACGGCGTGTTCCAACAGGAATTCGACCTCCGCGAAAACGACGTCGTGCTGTTGACGCTCCAGCCCCTGCGCAAACAGCCCAAATGATTGGAACAAACTAGAAACGCGACATCGCAGGGCGCAATCTGGTCACGTTGCAATTTGATGAGCACAGCCTGTCAAATTGTCGTTTGAGGCAGCATTGCCCTCGATCTGCTGCAAACGCTTGAACCCGCCCGCTGATTTGTGACTGCGGATTCACGGCCGGGCCGGGCCGCCGTAAGGAGGTTTCATTTGCTCAACGCGGGGTTTGAAGTTGAGCTTAAGCCGGGTTTGGTGCATCATTCCGTCGGCAGATTTGCGGGCAACTGAAAGAAAATCAAAAACCCTTCTGCCGACCGCCCTTAATTGAGGGTGGCCTACACCAACAACGGATCCTTGACGCGGCTTCTGCGGCCGGAAGGGTCGCAATATGTTTGACTGATTATCTATGAGAAAAAATGTGAAGAAAGTCGGAATTCTGACGGCAGGCGGGCTGGCCCCGTGCCTGAGCGCCTCCATGGGCTATTTGATTGACAACTACACCCGCAAGGCGCCGGAGGTGGAGATCATTTGTTACGTCAACGGTTACATGGGATTGTTGCAAGGCAACAGCCTGAAGGTGACTCCTGCGGTCCGCCAGAATTGGAAGGCGCTGGTTGAGCAAGGCGGCAGCCCCATCGGCAACAGCCGCGTCAAGCTCACCAACGTGAAGGATTGCGTGAAGCGCGGACTCGTCAAGGAGGGCCAGGACCCGCAGAAGGTTGCCGCCGACCAACTGGTCAAGGACGGCGTGGACGTGCTGCACACCATCGGCGGCGACGACACGAACACCGCCGCGGCCGACCTCGCGAAATTTCTCAAGACGAACAACTACGATCTCACGGTCGTCGGAATGCCCAAGACGATTGACAATGACGTGATTCCGATCCGCCAGAGCCTAGGCGCATGGACGGCCGCCGAGCAGGGCGCACTGTTCTTTGCCAATGTCGTGGCCGAACACAACGCGAACCCGCGCATGCTCATCATCCATGAAGTCATGGGCCGCAACTGCGGCTGGCTCACGGCGGCCACCGCCCTCGAATACCGGAAGCTGGTGAAACAGATGGCCTTCGTGCCGGAAATCGGCCTGAGCCGCGAACGTCGGGAAGTTCACGGTGTTTTCATTCCCGAAATTGCCCTCGACATTGCCGCCGAGTCCGCCCGCCTGCGCAAGATCATGGACCAGCACGACTGCGTGAACCTGTTCGTCTCCGAGGGCGCGTGCGTCTCGTCCATCGTTGCGCAGATCGAGGCGCGCGGTGAAGAAGTTCCGCGCGACGCCTTCGGTCATGTGCGGCTGGACAAGGTCAACGTCGGCGCGTGGTTTGCCAAGCAGTTTGCCGAGATGATCGGGGCGGAGAAAACGCTCGTCCAAAAGAGCGGATATTACAGCCGCGCGGCCGCCGCGAATGCCGCCGACCGGAAGCTCATCAAGCGCTGCGCCACCAAGGCCGTGCAATGCGCCTTCGCCGGCAAGGGCGGCGTGGTGGGCGAAGACGAGGAGCGCGGCGACAAGCTCCGCGCAGTCGAGTTTGAGCGCATCAAGGGAGGCAAGCCCTTCAACGTTCAAACCGAATGGTTCGTGCAAATGCTCAAGGAAATCGGCCAGCCCATGGGCGCCGTCGTCCAGGTGCAACACTGATCATCAGTTTGCGTGGCGGGAGAACGAGCCGTCCCCGCCACGCGCAGTCCGTCAGGTTTTGACTTGTTGCGCCGTTCCGGTGCCCGGGCTTGTCGCGTCGCCGGCCGGCGGGGCCGGCTTGGGCTTCGTCACCGGCTGGTTGATGCGGTGCATTTTCAGTTCGGCGTAGATGGATTGCGCGAGGCCGGACTTCGTGAAGCCGATTGTCTTGGCCCCCTTGATTTTAAAGAATTTCTCCAGGTCCGCCGCCGTGAAATGCTGCACCACCGGATAATATTTGAAATCCAGCAGGATTTCCGCGCGGACGTTTTCCGCGATGTCCTCGGTGATCAGCACGAAATGCAGCTTGCCCTTGTTGTGGCGCAATTTCTCGCGGCCTACGAGCAGGATCGCCGCCCGCAAAACGAACGGAAACAACCGTTCCACCGGTCGTGCTGGAGCCTCGTCCTTCATCATGCCACTTTCACCTTCACCTTGATTCCCTTGATGCTGGCGCGGTTGAGCTTGGCGATGATGCCGCTGGCGTGCTCGGCGGCGACGTCCATGAACAAATGCCGCTCGCGGACATCCACGGTGCCGACAACCTTGCCCGGCAGGCCGGTCTCGCCGGCAACGGCGTTGACGATGTCAATCGGGACGACGCCATTTTCCTGGCCCAGGTTCATCCAGAGGCGCGTCTGATCCGGCGGCGTCGCCCGGCTCGGCTTGGTTTTCGCAACGGGTTTGGGCGCCGGCTTGAACGTCTTGCGCGGCTGGGGCTTCAAGGAAGCCAGGATTTCCTGGTCGGAAAATGTTTTTGGAACTTCCGGTTTCACTGCCGCCGGCGGTTTGACTTCCAGCGGCACAACCGGTTTTTCCGCCGATTGCGGAGGTGCAATCTTGAAATGGCGCGCCGGGGCGGACCCGCCTTCGGCCGGAAGCTTCGGCGCGGCCGGGACCGGCGCTCCGGCGGCGGCCGGCTTTTCCGGGCGCGGCAATTTTGCGGCCGGCGCGGCAACACGCGGCGGCCGGACCTCGCGGCGGTCGGCAAAACGCTGCGGGCGCTCGAAGCGCTCGCGGCTTTCGTAGCGCGGGGCGCGACGGTCATCCCGGCGTTCGCGCGGATCGTCGCGGAAACGTTCGCGCTCCGGGCGTTCGGGGCGGTCGAAATCCACGGCGCGCGACGCGGCTGCGGGCGCGGGCGCGGCTTCGCCGCTTTGCAATTGGGCGAGGCACGCGGACGCGATGTCGGTGGAGGTGAAGCCTTCTTCCATCAGCCGGCCGATCAACGGGTCCTGCCGTTTGAACTCGCCGCTCTTCAGCAGCGCGCGGAGCTTGTCGGCAAACACGTTTTCCCGCGCCTCCTCGACCTCGGCCTCGGTGGGAACCCGGCCGCGGTTGATGCGCGTGTTGGCGTAGCGCTCGATGTTGCGGATTTGAAACAGCTCGCGCCCGGACACGAATGAAATCGCATATCCGCTGCGGCCCTTGCGGCCGGTCCGGCCGATGCGGTGGACGTAATCCTCGCTGTCGTAGGGCAGGTCGTAATTGAACACCACCTCCACGTCGTCCACGTCAATGCCGCGCGCGGCGATGTCGGTGGCGACAAGAAAATTCAGGCCCGATTTGCGGAACTTGTTCATCACGCGGTCGCGCATGTTCTGCGACATGTCGCCGTGAAGCCGGTCGGCCATGTAGCCCTGCGCCTCGAGATGATCCACCAGATCGTCCACCATGCGCTTGGTGTTGCAGAAAATGATGCCGAGCTTGAAGTCGTGGATGTCCACGAGCCGCGTGAGCAGCTCGATTTTGTAGCGGCGGTCCACCTCGTAATAAACCTGCTCCACCGTCGGCACGGTGAGCGCCTTGTGCTCGATGCAGACCTGCTTGGCATCGCGCGAATACTTCTCGATCAACTGCTGGATGGGCCGCGGGATGGTGGCGGAGAAAAAAACGGTCTGCCGCTCCTTTGGCGTGGCCTGCAGGATCAACTCGATGTCGTCGCGGAAACCCATGTTGAGCATCACGTCCACCTCGTCGAGGACGACCAGCTTCACCTTTTCGAACCGGAGCGTGCCGCGGCGCATGTGATCCATGATGCGGCCCGGCGTGCCGATGACGATTTGCGCGCCCTGCTTCAGCCCCAGAAACTGGCGTTCGTAGGACTGCCCGCCGTAAATCGGCAGCGCGTGGACGCCGCGCTTGAACAACGCGAGCTTGTGGACCTCCTCGGAAACCTGCACGGCCAGCTCGCGCGTTGGCGACAAAATGAGCACCTGCACCGCGCGCAATTGCGGGTCGGTCTTTTCGATGGCGGGGATGGCGAACGCGGCGGTCTTGCCGGAGCCGGTCTGCGACTGGCCCACGACGTCATGACCGGCCATCAGGAGGGGAATGGCCTCGGCTTGGATCGGCGCGGCCTTTTCAAAGCCGAGCTTGTCAACGGCCTTGATCAACGCCTCGGACAGGCCCAGTTCGGAAAAAAGTTTTGGTGTCATGCAATATTTTCGCTTCTGGTTCACTATAACAGACAATCGCCGTGGAAACGAGCGCTTATTCCGGCTGGCAATATGGGACTAAAAAACAACACCATTCGCGCCGGCGCGGGGGTCTGGCGTCCAACAGTGAACCGACAGTTCGTGGATGGATTTTTTAATTGAGCTTAAGACACGTTTGGCACAAGGTGGTGGCATGAAACGGACATTATCCATTTTCGCCGTCGCATTCATTGCCGGCAGTCTTTTTGCCCAGCCCATTGACCTGCCCGCCCCGCAAAAAACCGGCGGCATGGCGCTGATGGAAGCGCTGGCAAAGCGCTCCACGGCGAGAGCTTTCGATTCCAAGGAGCTTTCTTCCCAACAGCTTTCCAGCCTGCTCTGGGCGGCTTTCGGCGTCAATCGGCCCGACGGCAAGCGCACCGCGCCGTCCGCCAACAATCACCAGGAAACCGATATTTATGTGCTGCTGAAATCCGGCGCGTATGTTTATGACGCCATCTCAAACAAGCTTGATCTGGTGGTCGCCGAGGACATCCGCGCCCTGGGCGGAACGCAGGCTTTCGTGAAGGACGCGCCGGTGACGCTGGTGTTTGTCGCCGATTTCGCCAAGATGGGCAAGGGCAGCGACGACGGCAAAAAAAACACCGCCAACATTGACGTCGGCTACATTTCGCAAAACGTCTATTTGTTCTGCGCCTCCGAGGGCATGGTCACCGGGGCGAGAGGTTCGGTGGATCGGGCGGCGCTGGGGCCAAAACTGAAACTGCGACCGGATCAAATGATCGTTTTGGCGCAGTCGGTGGGTTTTCCAAAGCCTTGATCAAACCCTTTTCGCGCGGAAAATTAAATGAACATTTCCATCATCCTGGCCCACCCGAATCCGGGCAGCTTCAACCACGCCATCGCCGACGCGGCGGCGGACACCCTCCGCCAAAACGGCCATCATGTCATCCTTCACGATTTGTGCCAGGAACAATTTCCACCGCTACTTTCCGCCGCCGAACTCCAGAAAAACGCGAAGCTGGAGCCGGTCATCGCCCGGCACGTCGCGGAAATCGTCCCGGCGGATGGCATCATCATCGTGCATCCGAACTGGTGGGGCATGCCGCCGGCGATTTTGAAGGGCTGGATTGACCGTGTGCTGCGGATGGAAGTGGCCTACCGGTTTGTGGCCAACGATCAGGGCGAAGGCGTGCCGGTCGGATTGCTCAAAGCCAAGGCGGCGATTGTTTTCAACACAGCTAACACGCCGGAAAACCGCGAGCGGGAAATTTTCGGCGACCCGCTGGAGGCGCTCTGGAAAAAATGCATCTTCGATCTGTGCGGCGTGAAAAACGTCCAGCGCCGGACGTTTTCGGTGGTCATCACCAGCACGCCGGAACAGCGCGCGCAGTGGCTGGCGGAAGCCCGTCAGATTGTTCATTCGCAATTCCCCGCCCGGAGTTGATGGATTGCCGCGGTCGCGGCGCATTTCAACTTTTCATTTGCCCGGAAAATAAGGATTATTGCGCCAACACATGAGCACTGCGTATCAAATTGTCGTTTGCGGCAGCATCGTCCCCGATCCGCTGCAAACCCTTGAACCCGTCGCCACACCCACCGGTCCGGCGTTGAAAAATGAAATGATGCTGCCCGCCGTCCTCGATCCGTGGGCGGGCCACGCGCTGTTTGAGGCGGCGAACCTCGCCAAAAAACTGCCCGGCAGCAAAGTCTGGCTCGTCAGCCTCGGCCCGAAGGCCAAGCTTCAGCAGGTCATGATGACCGTCGCGCAGAAAGTGCCGTTCGAACTCGTCGCGCTCGACGGCCCGGCCAGCGGGTTCACCGACGCCACGGAAACGGCGGCGGCGCTCGCCGATGCCATCGCCGCGATTCCGGGTCTCAACAAATCCAGGCTGCTGGTTTTCGGCGGCTGGGAATCCGCCTCGCGCGGCGCGGGCGCGACAATGCAAATTGTCGGCGAACGCCTTGGCATCACGGACCAGTTTCAAGGCGTGGACCAGCTCACGGTGAACGCCGACGGCTTGCTGGAAATTCTGGAGCGCATCGAGGGCGGCAAACATCAAATTTCAAAATGCGCCGGCGCGCCGGCGGTGCTGGGCTGGGCCACCGGCAATCTGCCCGAACCAAAAAACAACCCGCAGGTTGGCATGGTCAACATGCGCACCGTGATGCCGGCGTTGCAAAAGGCCAGGCCCACGAAGCTCACCGGCGAAGGCTTGAGTTTTGCCGGCGTGGCGCTGCCGAAACAATTGCGCGAAACCCAAATCGTGAAGGACAAATTGCCGGACGACATCGCGCAGGAAATCGTGGAGTGGATTAAGAAGTGAGTGAACCGTTAAATCGTTGAATCGTTACACTGTTAAAAATATGGAAACCATTCTCGTTCTTGCCCACACGGAAACCGACGGTTCGCTTGCCAAGTCGGCGCGCGAAGCGTTGCACGCGGCGGCGACACTGCACAAGTCGTTCACCGGCTCAAAATTCGTCATCGGCCTTATCGGCGAAAATGTCCAGGCAGCGGCCAACTCCATCGCGGCCTGTCCGGCGACGAAATATTTTGGCGTCACCGGCGCGGAGTTCACTCAACCGCGCTACGCCACGGACGCGACGGCGGCGGAAGCGATTTGCAAAGTGGCGCAGGCGACAGTCGTCGTCGCCCCGGCGACGTCGCGCTGGGCGCGCGTGCTGCCCGGCGTCGCACAGCGGCTCGGCGGTCGTGCGGATACGCACGTCACCGGCGTGGCGGTCGCGGATGGAAAAATTTCCGTCAGCCGCTGGTATTACCGTCAGCGCATGGAAGGAGTTTCAACCCGGACACAGCGGCCGTGGTTCATCGGCATTGATCCCGGCAGCCAGGCGGCGTGCGAGTGCGGCGCGGGCGCGGCGACGGTTGAAAATGTTGCCGTTCCGCTTTCCGATGCCTGCCAGCGGACGACGGTGGTCGGCGTGCGCGCGCCGGCGGCGGACGCGCAGACCATCCGGCCCGACGCCCAACTCTTGTTCGTGACCGGCGCGGGCTGGACAAAAAAACAGGCCGACGGCCAGACGCATCTGCCGGAGGCGGAAAAATTGATTCTCGATTTCCTGAAAAAATCGCGCGCCTCGCTGGGCAGTAGCAAATCGCTGGTGGATTTGGGCGGCGAGGGCCAGGCGGTGCTGCCGTTTTTGTCGCACATGAATCAGGTTGGCCAGACCGGCGCGACGCCACGCCATGCGAAGGGCTTGAGCACCTGCTGTCACGGCGAGGAGCCGCACACAGTTGGCTGGCGTTTCATCGGCGAGCGCCGCGCCGTCAATCTGGATCCGAACTGCGGCTGGGCGCGCGGCAAGGCCGACGTGCTCTACGTTGCGGATGCGTTCAAGGTCATGGCGAAGATCAATGAATTGCTGGCCGCCACCGGAACGGCGTAATATCAGCCTTCGCCCAGATTTTTCTCCAGCAATTGGGCAAGGCGCGGAGGCGACAGAATGGTGATGGCCTGGCCTTCCACTTTGATGAGCGATTGATCGCGGAATTTGGCGAGCGTGCGCGAAAACGTTTCGCTGACGGTGCCAAGTTCGGCGGCGAGGGTCCGTTTGGTAATACCCAGCTTGATTTTCACCGGCGCGGGCTGATGCGGCGTGGGGCAGCGTTTCAACAGCCAGTTTGCCAGCCGGGTCTCGACATCTTTCAGGGTGAGGTCTTCAATCTGGCCGACCAGCGCCCGCAGATGACCGCTCATGGAGGCGAGCATCCGCAGCGCGAGTGCCGGCTGGCGCTTGATCAGGGCCAGGATGCCATCTTTCTGCACCGTCAACACCTGCGAGGAACCGATGGCGCGGGCGTCGGCGGGGTAGCCGCGTTCCGTGGCGAGCGCGGCTTCGGCGAAGGATTCTCCCGGTCGGAAAATGTGAATCACCTGTTCCTTGCCGGCGGCGTTGACGCGGTGAACATTGATGGCTCCCCGCTGGACGATGTAAAAGCCGTGCGCCGGTTCGCCTTCGTGAAAAAGATATTCACCATCCGCCAGCGGACGCACCACCGTTATGGCGGCAATTTTTTCAAGATCCGCCGCGGGCAGCCCGGCAAACAGCCGGCAGCCGCGCAGCGTGTTGACGACGGCGGTTTTTTTCAGCTCAACCAGCGGGCTAGACATCGGGCGACATTGAACCATGCCGCCGCCAAAAGTAAATCCGCGCCGCCAGTTTTTTTAATGACTGCAAACCAGCGGCTCCGGCGCGGCGGTTTCCGGCAGGGGCTTGAGCTTGGTGATTTGGATGCGGAATTCGTCCGGGCCTTGCACGAGATATTTCCATTCAAACGCGCCGGGCCAGAGCTCGGCAAACTGTTTTTGCATCCGCGCCGGGTCGTGGTTGTTGATCAGCACAAACGCCGCGCCGACCGGCAGCGCCTGCCATTTGGCGATGACCTGGCCGTGCTTCACCGAGCAGGGAATTTCGCGACCGTCAAAGATTTCAATTTGATGGCTCATAAATATTTCAAGGGGCGTTGGGTGACAGCGTCAGCAGCATGGAAAACGGCTGCGTTGCGCAGACGGCGTGCGGCAGATTCGGCGGCATGTAAAGCAGGTCGCCCGTTTTCAACTGGTGGGGTTTTCCGGCGAGGGAAAATTCGCATTCGCCGGACAAAATCTGGACGAGCGCGTGCTGGGTGGAGGTGTGCTCGCTCAATTCCTGCCCGGCGGCAAAACCGAACAGAACGACGCGGCAATCCGCCGTGCGGAAAACGGTGCGGCTGACAATGCCGTTTTCCGCGAACCGGGTTTCATCGGCGAGCGAAAGAATTTTCAGCGCGCCGGCCTCGATGAGCGGTTGTTCCTTCATAAAATCAAGCCGTCAGTTGCAGGATGGAATTCAAGTCCTGTTCCGCCGTTTTGATCGGCATCAGGTTGAACTTTTCATTCAGCACCTTCAGCACATTCGGCGTGACGAATGCCGGCAGCGTCGGCCCCAGCCGGATGTTGCGGATGCCGAGGTGGAGCAGCGTGAGCAAAATCGCCACGGCTTTTTGTTCATACCACGACAGCACAAGCGACAGCGGCAAGTCGTTCACGCCGCAGTTGAATGCCTTGGACAGCGCGACGGCAATCTGGATGGCGGAATACGCGTCGTTGCACTGGCCGATGTCCAGCAAACGCGGGATGCCGCCGATCGTGCCGAAGTCCAGCTTGTTGAAGCGGAATTTGCCGCAGGCCAGCGTCAGGATCACGCAATCCTTCGGCACGCTCTCGGCGAACTCGGTGTAGTAATCGCGTCCGCTCCGCGCGCCATCGCAGCCGCCGACGAGGAAAAAATGCTTGATGGCCCCGGTCTTGACGGCATCCACGACTTTGTCGGCAACACCGAACACGGCGTTGTGCCCGAAGCCGACGAGAATGGTCTTGTCCGGTCCATCTTCCGCGAATCCCGGCGCGGCCAGTGCGGCGGCGATGACCGGCGAGAAATTCTGATTGGCAATGTGCGTCACGCCCGGCCAGCCGACAAAGCCGCTGGTGAAAATCCGGTTCTCGTAATTCGCCTGCGGTTCCTGGATGCAGTTGGTCGTCATCAGAATCGCGCCGGGGAACCGGGCGAATTCGTCTTTTTGATCCTGCCACGCGCCGCCGTAGTTGCCGGCGAGATGCTTGAATTTTTTCAATTCCGGATAGCCGTGCGCCGGGAGCATTTCGCCGTGCGTGTAAATGTTGATGCCTTTTCCTTCCGTCTGGATGAGCAGTTTTTCCAGGTCTTTGAGGTCGTGGCCGGAAACGAGGATCGCCTTGCCGCGCAAGGGTTCCACGCGCACCGGCGTCGGCACGGGATGGCCGTAGGCGCCGGTGTTGGCCGTGTCGAGCAGTTCCATGACTTTGAGATTCACCTCGCCGCACTTGAGGCAGAGCGCGAACAGTTTTTCCACCGACGGAATTTCTTCCGCGAGATAAAACAGCGCCTCGGCGATGAAGGCATGGACGGAATCATTTTCGTGGCCGAGAACCAAAGCGTGTTCGGCGTAGGCGGCCATGCCCTTCAGCCCGTAAAGCAACAACTCCTGCAAGCCGGCGATATCCGCGCCAAACCGTTCGCGGCGCGTGAGGCTCGACACCGCCTCGCCCTGGGCGAGGAGCGCTTCCGTCGTGCGCGCGGGCGACCAGGTGGCCGGGCCGCGGATTTCTGCAACCGTCTGGCCGGCCTTGTGCGCGGCATTTTCGTAAAGCGTCCGGGCGCGTTCGCGCAGTGTGATGGCCCGGCGGATGGTTTTCTCGATGGCCGCGTCGTCAAAATTCACGTTGGTCACCGTCACAAACAGCGCTTCGAGCAGAAACCGGTCAAGTTCCGCGTCCGTCGCGCCCAGCCGCCGCGCGCGGTGGCTGAATTGTGCAATGCCCTTGGCGGCATGGATCAGCAAATCCTGGAGAATGGCGGTGGATTCGGTTTTGCCGCACACCGCGAAGTCGGTGCAGCCGGTGCCCTTGGAGGTTTGTTCACATTGAAAGCAAAACATAATTTTTGGTCTTTTTTTTGTTCCACCGCGTTGGCGGTGATTGATGTGGAAAGAATACCGTATGACGGCTGCTCCGGCTTTGACTCAAGTCAAAGGAAACACAAATGCGCCGGTGGCCGGCGTTCGCGTTGAATCAGCCGGCTTCACCCGCGCCGGATCATCAGCGTCAATTCTGCCTTTGCCATCGCTTTTGAATTATTGTTAAGCTCCGCCCATGCTCTCAAAGGTCTGTTCCGCCGCGCTCAACGGCATTGAAGCCTTTCCGGTCGAGGTCGAGGTCAACGCCGGCTGGGGCGACACACTGATTGTCATCGTCGGGCTGCCGGACGCTGCGGTGAAGGAATCGCGCGATCGCGTGACGACCGCGCTCACGAATTCCGGCTACAAATTTCCCATGGGCCGCACGACCATCAACCTTGCGCCCGCCGACGTGAAAAAAGAGGGACCGAGCTTTGACCTGCCCATCGCGCTCGGAATGCTGGCGGCCAGCGAGCAAATCGAAACCGACCAGCTTGATAATTTCATCGCCGTCGGCGAACTCGCGCTCACCGGCGCGGTGCGAAGTTGCAAAGGCGTTCTGCCGGTGGCGATTCGCGCCAGGGCCGACGGAAAAATTGGCGTGCTTGTTCCCGCCGAAAATGCCGCCGAAGCCGCCGTCGTCGCTGGCTTGCAGGTCATCCCGGTTCAGAATCTGCGCGAGGCGGCGCAATTTCTCGAAGGTGAAATCAAAATCGCGCCGGCGAAGGTGGACATCACCGCAATCTTTGAGCACAAAGACGACGACGAGCTGGATTTTGCCGAGGTCAAGGGACAGGAAAACGTGAAGCGCGCGCTGGAAATCGCCGCCGCCGGCGGGCACAACGCGCTGCTCATCGGCCCGCCGGGCACGGGAAAATCCATGCTCGCCAAACGGCTGCCCACGATTCTGCCGCCGCTGACCTTGGACGAGGCGCTGGAGACGACGAAAATTCACAGCATCGTCGGTCTGCTCGCGCCGGGCCAGGCGCTGGTGACGAGCCGTCCGTTCCGCGCGCCGCACCACACGGCGAGCGACGCCGGGCTGCTCGGCGGCAACATCAATCCAACGCCGGGAGAAATTTCACTCGCGCATCACGGCGTTTTGTTCCTAGACGAATTGCCGGAGTTCAAGCGCAGCGTTCTGGAAACGCTGCGCCAACCGCTGGAGGAGGGCCGCGTGACGATTTCGCGCGCGGCGGGCACAATGACCTTTCCGTCGCAATTCATGCTGCTGGCGGCGATGAACCCGACACGTTTCGTTGCCTTTTTGTGAGTTCTTCAGAAGATGGTAGATACGAGAAGGTTATGTCAATTGTGTCCCCCGAAAGCGTTATCTTTTCGACGATGCTTTCGACGATTCGGCGCTTTTCCTCCGTGCTGAAGTTTGGCCACTTCCGGTGCAAGCCGGTCGCCTCCGCGAACACTTCTTCGGCGGAAATCTGGTGCATTTCGATGGCGTCAATCTCGGCTTGAAGCTTCGGCAGTTCGGTTGTCAGGGCGCGTTCCTGTTCTTCAAGCGGTTTGTAAATCTTTCCGAAACCCTCTGGCGTGATTTGGTCTTTTTGGTAAAGCTCGTATGTTTTACGCATTTCAGCGCGGATTTTTTCAATCTGCCGGTTATGCGCCTCAAACCGAATTTTCTTGTCAGCAAGGTTCTGATTCGCGCTCACAAGATGCGCTTTGATCTTTTCCTGGGACACGAAGAAATCATGCAACTCGTCGTGGAAAATTCCCTCAATGTCCGCGATGGGAATTTTGTTCCTGCACTTCGGGCAGACATACTTGGGGGAGCCGGAAAAGACATACATCTTTTGGCCGCAACCGCAGAAAAGAAGTCCGGCAAACAAATGGACGGGCTTTGGTCCAAGCGGCCTTTGCGCCTTACGCGCGTCCAAAGCATCGTTGCACTCTTTCCACAAGGCTTCGGACACAATCGGCTCGACGGGGCTGAAGACCCATTCTGCTTCTGGTTTGGGAAGAAGTTTGCCCTTGCCGTCCCGGTAGGTGTGATTGGAGCGATACAACCCCTTTGCCGTAGTGTCCTGAATCAGCCTCAAAACCGTCGTGTCGGTGAACTTGCTGCCGTTCCGGGTGCGGTAGCCAGACTGATTAAGAAACCTCGCAACGCCTTTCATGCGTTTATTCTTGGAAAAGTGCTCATACATGAGCTTGCGGACGGGGGATTCGACGGGATGCACAACCAACTTGTTGTCTTTCCACTGGTAGCCGAAGGGTGCGGCCCCGCCCAAACTCTTGCCGAGCTTCGCCCGTATTTTTATCGAAGCCTTCACGCGGTCTGCGATTTCCTCCCGTTCCCACTGCGCCATTGCCGCAATCATGGTGTAAAAAAGCCTGCCAGCAGGGGATGAGGTATCAATTTTCTCCTGCAACGAAATCATGTCCACGCTGTGCTGGCGGAACAAATCGGCGAATTCCAAAAGCTCCTTGGTGTTTCTGGCAAGGCGGGCGAGCTTGGAAAAGATGAGGCCAGTGATGTGTCCGCGCTTCACGTCGGCAATCATCCGTTTGGCCTCTGCATTTTCCATGACGGTTTTGCCGGACACGCCAGCCAAGTCATACACCTCAACTACCGTCCATTCGTTGAATTTGGCGTATTCGCGGGCGCGGGCTTCGTGGTGCTGCGGGCTTTCGCCCCGAGCCTGATCTTCGGTCGAAACCCGAATCCAGATGCCCACTCGTTTTTTCAAGGCACTATTTTCCTTCATATACTACTTCATACCCGAAAACGTAATCCCGCTGCAAGATAAAAATGTAGTCAAATTGAATATATCTGCTACGGTTTCATCATGTCGAAAAAACCAACAACAATGTGTGAAAACGATCTGGCCGTGCTTGCCAAGACTTTTCGCAGGCAGGCAAGCAAGACACGCGCTCAAGCCGCGCGGGACATGAAAGTGTCACAAACCTCCATCTTCAATGCGGAAGAAACTCCCGATCAAAGCCTCGTCAAATTGCGGATGCGAATGATTGAAGCGTATTCAAAATTCAGAGTCAGAGGCCCTGTTTATTTGCTGGAAGAAAAATAGCCGCTATCTCTGCATCGAATCGGCAATCGCGCGGATGGCGGCTTCCTCTTTTGCCTTCTGTTCTTCTGTCGAACCCGTTGATGTCGAGTGTTTGACCTTGTAGCCCCGGCGAATTTTCACCGATTTCTTTGGCGGTTCAACCGGCAAGGCATTCAAATATTCAACGAACGGTTCGGGCTGGAAATACTCGACACGCGCCGCCAATTCCGCCTCGACCTTGTTGGAAATTGCCGCTGCGATCTTTTTCAACTTTTTCTCGTCCTCGCAAATCATGGCAAACTTCGGAATTCCGGCCTTCAAGCACTTTATGATTTTGCCGGATTCATTGTCTTCCGTATTGGTGAAGGAGACTTCACAGGCAATGACAAGGCCGTCTCGTTCAAGCCATACGTCAATGCTGGCTTGGCCGTCCAAAACAGGCTTTTCAATGGTGCTGCGAAAACCGAGCTTTTCCGCTTCTTCCTTGATTTGTTTCTGGATCGTCTGATGTTCCGGCCCGCCTCGGCCCTGGCTTTGCTCGCGCTGCGGCTCGTGGGTTTCTGCGGCTGGCGCTGGCGGAGCCGCGTTCAGAATTTCGGAAAAGGGCGGTGGCGTCTTAACGTGGGGGATGCTGGTTTTTTCTTTGATTGCATCTTGCGGAGCCTTCGTAACTATCGGCTTTGGCGGTTCGGTGATTGCTGGCGCGACCGGCGTTGCGTGTGATTTCGCCTGCATCGCCTCAACGTCCGCCCGGGCCGTCCCGTATTTCTTTCTCGAAGCCGTGATGACTTCCTGCCGTCGTGCTGCGGCTGCGTTTGCATCCAGTGAAGCGGGAAGCGGAACGCTTAAATTGAAATCAAAATCGCTGCGTTCAACCCGGCACACGGCCTGCCCGGTTTCCAAGTTCCGCAAATCCTTCGCCTCAAAGTATGAGAATCCCTCGGCCAATTTCTTGGCGTCGTCGTCACCAACGCGGAACACAATGCGCGTGAACGGATGCGACATGACGGCGCTGGCCACTTCGGGACTGCGCTGCAACTGGTGCAATTCGTGATGCGCCAGCGTCAGACCGATGCGGTATTTGCGCGCTCCCGATAAAATCTCCGCCATGCTCGGCGTGATGAAGTTGGCGAATTCATCGGCGTAAATCCAATAGTCCCTGCGGGCGGTGATCTGCTGTGCCTGCCTACTCATGGCAATCTGCTGGAATTTCGACACCATCAAAGTTCCGAGCAGATATGAATTTTCCCGGCCCAAAAGTCCCTCCGGCAATTTTGCCAGAAAGATTTTGCCGCTGTCCATGATCTGCGCGAAATCCAGCCGGTTCTCCGGCTGCGATACCATGTGCCGGATCGGTTTTTGGGCAAGGAACGTGTCCAGCCGGGTTAGTATCGAGCCGATGGATTTGTTGCCGGACAAATGCGGGAAGCTTTTCTGCCAGTAATACACCACTTCGGAATCTTTGACTGATTTCAGGAACTCATTCCGAAATGGCGGTTCAATGAGAAACCGGCGCAAGTCGGCGATGGTGCCGTGCCGGTCGCTTTCCAGAAAGGCAAGGATGGCGTTTTGAAGGACGCTATTCATCTGGTCCCCCCAAGTGCTGGAAAGGCGCTGGAAGACGGCAATCAAATCAGACGCCAAAAGGGTTTTCTCAAGCTCGCTGTGGGCCGACAAGATATTGAATCCGATGGAATACTCTGCATCTGACGGGTCAACCAAAACCACGTCATCAATCCGTTCCTGGGGAATGATGCCAAGAATCTTGTCAATCAAATCGCCATGCGGATCGAGCACGGCAACGCCTTCGCCATTCTCAATATCCTGCCGGATGAGATTGAACAGCAGCGTGGATTTGCCGGTGCCGCTGGCTCCGATGATATGTGTGTGCTTGGTGCGTTGTTCGGCAGATAAACAGACTTCAACCGTCTCGCCTGCATGGTCGTTTGTGCCAAGCAGCAAGCCGCGCTGCCGGACAATGGCCGGGGCCGCCTTGGTCTTGGTCGTTTGCCGTTGAAAAACGGGCGAATGCACGGCACTGGACGGCAAATGCACAAAGCCGGTCAGCTCGTCGCTGTTGAGCAACATTCCCGTGCGTCGTGTCTGCCGCCGTAGCACGTCCTCAATGTGTTTCTCGAACGGGTAATCATCATTTTGAAGCGGAATGAGTTCGTTGCCGTTGGGATGAGCGAATACGCGCAATGATCCGGCAAGGTCGCGGGCCAGTTGCAGTAGCCGGTCAAACGCACCAGCGCGAAGCAGGATGCGGACAACGGCGGCGAACAGTGGCCGGGCAACTTTGTTTTCGGCGGCACCCGTCAATTCGGGGAAATCCACAAAGAACGGTTTGCCGTCCGCGTGGGAAACGGAATTGACGATGCTCTCCGCCCATGGACTTTGCACCGGCTGAAACAACACTTGAAACAATCCAAGTTCGCCCGGCTGCAACTCCGCCAGTGCGCCTACGATGCCAATGAACGGGTCAAGTTTGCCGCTTGCCAACGGCAGCATGAATTCGTGCTTCAATCCACATTCCACCGCCAAAGCTTCATCACCATGGCTGGTTTCCCAGGCCTTTTCCAAGCCGCCTTTACGCGGGACAAACACGGCTTCGGGAAAATACGCCTGCAACTGGCGTCGGAGCAACGGGGCATCGCTCTCGCCGGCCGCAAACTGCGCCGCTACCTTTTTGTGTGAGCCGATGAGTTCAAAGGCGATTGGCTCGCAACACAATGACAGATTCAAAAGGAACTGTTCGAATGCCTCCCTGGAAATGTCGAGCTTGTCCGGGAGCGATGCTTGCAATTCCACAAGGGATTCGCGGATGAGCGGTGTTGGCTCTGGTTCTTCTTCGGGTTCGGGTTCAACCAGCGGTGGGGGTGGCGCTGCCATTTTGCGGCTGAGTTCCTGGACAAACGAACTCAAGAAGGTGGGGCGGTGTCCGTCATCAATTGCCGGTGGGTCGGGCTGATAGGTGCGGCGGAAGGGAACAAAGGGCGGTTCGGGCTGAACAGGTTCGCCGAACACCTGCCAGCCACGCCCGCGCAATTCCCAGCGATGAAATTGTTCCGAGAATTGTTCGTGAGCCGTTGGCATATCTCACGCCCTATTTTTCCGGCCCGGTTTTGCGGGGCGGCAGCCGCTTGTAAAGCTCGCCGAAAATCGGCGCTCGTTCGTATTGCTCGACGAGTTTGATGCCCTTGGACCCGCTCATGTCCTCGGCCACATTTTTGATGATGGCCGGCACGATATTCAGATACGCCAGCCGCGTGTCCTCGCGGTAATACGTTTCCTTGCGAAACCAGTTTTCGTAGATCGGGCCGACGACGGGAATCTTCATCAGCGTGTTGTCGAGGTCGGCCAATCCCATGCCGACGGCGTTTCGGAACACCTCCGCAATGGCGATGAGCAAGGCAACCATCGCGATGTTGGCAAATGTCAGCCCCAGCAGCCTGGCCAATAGGGAATATACAACGGCGAAAAACACGAATGCGACGGCGAGATGCCAGAGGCGGAGCACCGCCGGGGAATGAACGGTGCGGCAGGAAAAGAAATAGGTGTTGCCGAAGGGCGAGGCACAGGTGTCGAATGCCAGCCGTTCACGGAGCATCCGCAAGTAGAGGCGCTTTCCTGAAAGCAGCCCGCCTTCGGCGTGCTCCACGCGGGACACCTCCATGCTGGGGATTTTCCGGTCGGCCAACGCCTTTTCGACGGCGGCGTAAAACTCCTGGGGCGGCAGCGAGAGTCCGTCAGCAAAGGAAATCCAGTGATCCAAAACTTCGTCGGTTTTTGGCTTGAATCCAAAGATGGCCATACCTAATAATTCTGAAGCGATTATGGAATCGGGGTTTATGGGCGGTCAACAAAAAATCGTTTCACTACGGGCGATCTAACCATGGATGCCCCCACTTCTATCTATGGACGTGGCTGGGTGCGCGGTCTGCGCCCGATTTTTTACTGGCTCATTCTGGTGTTGGTGCTGTTCGGCATTCGCACACACCAGCAGTTGATGGAAAAGACGCGGCTTAATTTCAGCGTCACATTGCAAGGGCAGCCGATTGGCGCCACGGCCACACTGGATGGCCAGCCCGCAGTCAGCGGACAGAACATTTCCCTCGGCAATCACATCTTCGTGGTCACGCATCCCAAGGGGGAAACGTTTTTGACCAATTGGTTCGGCTGGTATGGCGAACGCGACCTTGGCACGATTGATTTGAAACGGGCAAAAGGCACTTTGTCGGTGACTGCCGATCCGCCTGCGCCGTTCCTGTCCATCAGCGGACCGGAATGGTCGGTGACACTGACAAACAGTTCCGGCCTGACAACTTCTGTTCCGACGGATCAATACACAGTCGAATCGAGATACGCGCATTGGGAAAGCTCTGATAACATTATGGTCAATGCGGGTTTAACCGCCACTTGGCGGATAGCGCCGCGATTGGGCGCGCTGCAATTGTCGTGCAATCAATCAAATGCAACCTTCCAATTGCTGACACTGGATAACCGGCAGTTGGAAACAGGGGGATTTCCGTCATTGATACCGGAACTGCCGGAAGGGAGCTACAAACTGATTTCCCAGCATCACGGCCATGAGCACAACCAAACGGTGGCTATCAGTGCGGGAATGACGAATGACCATCCAATTGAATTCCTGTATGGCGCGGCCGTCCTGGAAACCACGCCGGCGAGTGCTGATGTTCAAGACGGCAGCGGTCGTTACTGGGGCGTTACCCCGCTCAACCTGCCGGAATTATCGCCGGGAACCTTGCAATTGACACTTCACCGGGGCGGTTACGAACCCGTGCCGGTGTTGCTGGAAATCACCGCCAACGAGACTGCCACGTTCCGCACCAATCTGGTCAGCACCGGCTACACCGGGGCGATGAAATCAGCCCGGATGTATATGGACGCGGCGGATTACGAAAAAGCAATGCAAGCGCTTGGCGATGCCATTATCGCCAAGCCTGGTGATGCGGACGCCATAGCCTTGCAACGCGAAGCGTCGGGACTTGGAAAAATTCAAAACGCAAAAAAGCTGGCAGCAGAGGGCGATTACATTGGCGGCGGTAAGGAACTGACACTGGCACTCCAATCGTTGCCGGACAACGCGGAAGCCAAGCAATTGATTCCAGACTACAAGCAACATGAGCCGGAACAAATCGAACGGGAGCGGGTGGAACGGTTAAACCGTCCGAAGCAGGTTTTCGATAATGCACTGAGAAATTACATAGATGCCAATTTATTTGACGAACACGAACTCAAGACCAGCAAACCGGCAAAAGATGTGGCCTCTGCCATTGCCAGCGCATTGCTGTATGTGCAACCCACATACAAGATTGACAAAAACGACTCGCCGAAACCGGAAACATACCGAATTGCCGGAATGCAGGATGTGTCCGGTGTCTTCGTCAATAGCGGCCTGCGACGGTGCATCATCGTCTGCGGCCAGACGACGGATAACGAAACAGAGATTCTTTACAAAGTCATGGAATATAAGGCCAAGCACAACGTATCCATGCACGGTTTGCTGGATTGGCAGTCTGACACGGAATTCATTCCGATTCATCCGTCAACGATTACGAACATGACGGATAAACTGAAAGTCCAGCTTCAAGCCGGTGTGTCAAATTTGACAGTGCGCATTCAAGGGGCGATTGGCCAGAGCCCGGTAGATCAATCAAACGCTCCAAAATAATTGAGAGCCAACAAATGCATCAAAAGCGGACAGTGTAAAACAGACAAATGATTTTTACTTGAGCCATGACAACATAACTGGCATAGATTTTAACACTAAATTATGCAGACTCATTTTCAAACCCCAAGCGATATGAATCAAGGTCTGCTGGATTCTGCTTTTTTACTTATCGCAAGTGGGGGGGAAGTGAGGAAAGAAACGCTTTGGGATCACCTATTAAAAGTTGCTTTACTTGGGTATGTGTTGGACGACAGTAAAATTATTGCCACGGCAGCCATCAAAAGGCCCATGGATACGTATGCAGATAGTGTTTTCACAAAGGCAATGTCGGATTATGACTATAATGATTTCAACCATGAATTGGGCTATGTTGTGATTGATCCAGATTTTAGAAATAAGAGGATTGCTTCGCGGCTATGTGAACAACTTTGTGAGCGATTTTTTCATTGTAGTTTATATGCGACTGTTAGAACAAATAATCCTCATATGCTATCAATTCTTTATAGAAATGGCTTTACTGATTCAGGTAATATCTTTAAGGGTAGAGTTGAGACAGATTGCTTAAAGCTTTTAATCCGACTTAAACGTTCTACAATTCCAGCAACAAGCTCATATTTTTAATAAAACCAATTAAATCAAAATGATCGGAAAGAAAGAATCCGAACACAAATCGCCAACGCTTTTAGCATTGGCGACGGTTACTCGGCGCGCGGCTCAGCAATGTATGGACTTAAGTGATATTGCACGCTTTGGTTCCTGCCTCCTTTGTTCGTTTGCAATTAGCCCAATTTTAGAAGTGGCTTGGGCAGCCGCAATAATCAGCCTTCTCCTTAAATTGATTTCTTCGGTTCTTGTTGGCCGGGGTAAGCGTATGCACCATGTGTCCAGAGAGGCCCAGAGACTTGCCTTGTTGGAAGATTCCTTTGGAAAAATAGCGGAGAACTTTCAGCTAGTGGAACTAAAGCGGCGAGTTGGGCCAAAGTTTGAAGCGGCCGCACGCTTTGCTAGCTTTGAACAACCATATTACAGCTCTAGCCATAAAACTGGGCCTGATAGACTAAAAGAAAGCGTTCAACAAAGCACGTTTTGGAGTAGGCACTTGCTTGAGCTTTATGCAAAGCGTATACGGAATACAGTCACTATTTTATTTGCCACAGTGATATGCGTGAGCCTTTTCTTCTTCGGCATAGATTTATGGAGTCACAATAACAGTATCAACATATATCCGTTGGTTCTAGCTAGTGTAATATTTGCTTGGGGAATGATTGACTATATGTATGTCTATTCACATTGTAAATCTTCCGCCATACTACTGCATGAAGTTGACCAAAGGCTCGATAATGTTGATGTGTGGAGCCACGACGCATTACTTGCTAATTTTGCGGACTACTCAATTGCCACCCTTACGGCACCACCAATTCCTTACAAACTTTATCTAAAGCATCACTCATATTTAAAGGGTTTGTGGAGTCAGCGTCTTAGCGGGAAAAATGACATTACTCATAATGAAGGCGTCGATTTAAATGATCTATTAATTGACTTCGAGAAATATATTATTCCACCGTGGATTGAGGAAAATGCATTTTTAAACCTTTTGCAATCTGCGGCTATAGAAATGTCGAAGATATCTGATAAACCACTACCATCAAAAATGGCCGTTAATAGGCAGCCTGGTTATAGTGGCACTCCTGTTTTCGAGATCAAATTGTATCAGGGAAATATGCTGTGGCGGCAATTAATTCTGCGACTCCATAAGACTCCAGAAAAAGCAAAGGCAGAACTGGATATAGTCCGAAAAATCAGCAATGAAATGGTGGATGTCGTTTCTTATTGCCCATTAGAGGAGCCATTTATTTCTCAGGGAGCGCTGTTTTATTACCACGCTAATATACAGACTAACGATCAACTTTATTATGTAAATGAATTTGTCGAGAATTATATTACGACTGGTGCTGTAGATTTCGATAGCTACTTCAACAAAATGTTCCAAGGCTTTCGAAGCGTTTCGAAGGCGTATAATAATATTCGCGATTGCAAACTCGAAACCTTTGCCAACTCGTTTTCAACTATAAATTGGGGAATGCCGCCTGCTTACATATTGGATCTTAGACAAGTTAAATATGAATTGCTTGATAATGTTTTAAAAATTCCAAATTATGGGCGTTTCCCATCTGAAACCGATCAAGTCTTGAGTTCCCCTGTTAGTGTATCAACTGAAGCCTGGACTCAATGCACATTCCAGGTCCTTGAAATAAGGAACTATTCAGGGACGATATATGAAATCGACATCAGTTTTCCAAGTGGGATATGCAGGATTTTGATAGATAGTGATCGGGTTAAGGATCACATCTCTGCGCTTAGCAGAAAAGTCGAGTTGCTTTTAGTTCCTAAAAATTGTTTGCAAACACTTCAAGAGTATTTTCTTCTTGAGTTCAAAATTGTTCTTCCACAACTTGATCCAGTTAAGAACCTTTTGGAATTAAAAGCAAAAAGTCCCAGAGAGGGTTTGCATTTTGGATTTAGGCACACCGATTTGCACTGCCGGAATTGCCTCGTTTCAAGGTCAAATTTCAAAGTGATTGATGTGGGGGACTCGTGCGAAGCGATGATTTGCAGTGACATCGCACGATTGGAAATTTCGTTAATTTCCAGTTTGGTGCGATGTCGTAAACTCGAAATTGGGGAAGTTAAAGAAATGCTTGAGTTAATCGACGGACTCAACCTGCCAACAGCTTCACCTAAAGCAGTGACGGTAGCTAAAATCATTCAACAGATAAGAACGAGCCTCATTTCAGAGTTTAAAGCAAATCCTACCGAATTTGACTTTATTTTGAGTTATTATATCGAATGTTGTCGGCAAATATCGTATTCAACGTCGTCACCGATGAGTTTGAGCAGGGGCATAGACCCCTTGATCCAATATTGGAACAGCAAATTGACCACACAATTGACAAAATATGCAAATTGATGTAAGCTTAACTCGTGTAACTATAAATATACTAATATGAACGATAACTTAGCCAATTTAAGTAGTGTTGTAGAAACCATCTTTTCAAATTCAACTCAGAAGAAATACTGGGGTCACACGTTGCGCGTTCTTAAGTTCGCAAAAAGTATTGGGCTGAAGGAGGGCGCGAGCATGAATATTTTGCTGCCAGCGACGTTACTGCACGACATTGGAAACACGGTTGATGCAAGTTTTAGTGGGCACGTAAAAAAATCACAATTGCTGGGTAAATACATACTGCAAGGATTCGGATATGATGAACATTCAATAACTTCAATTCTTAAAGTAATTGGGTCTCACCACCCGGACCCTGGACTTCCTTTAGAAACAATCGAAGAAAAGGTTCTTTTTGATGCTGATAATATGGAAATCATTGGGGTTTTTGGCTCCTTGCGTTGGATTGGCAGCCTTCCGCAAACAATGACTGAATTGAATTCTTCGATGGATCTATTTATTGGTATTGTTGATAAATGTGTAGCCGCTAGAGGCTCACTTTTCTACACGGAGTCTGCAAAGAAACTCGGCGGTGAGGCGCTTCGTTCAACATTGGATTACTACAAGAAAATGAAGCAGTATATTTTACAATTTGATGATAACGACGAAAATCCGCGACCAATGGTGTTTTAACGGGGGGAGCTATGCAAAGTGACCACACGGACGCTAAAGTATTAATTGGATTGGTGGGATTTCGCTGCTGTGGGAAAAGTGAGTTGCGCAAAATAATAAGTGGTCTTGGTTATCCGGTCTTTGATACCAATTCCGTCAAAACAGGTGATTCAGACGCGGATCAAATTCCCATGGACGAGATTCTCCATCGATACGGAAATAATACTTCATACCTTCTATTCCTTAAAAGCGCTCTCGAAGTATTTGCTAATTCAAATAGGGGGATTCTTTTTATCGATAGCCTCAAAGCTGCAAAGGATTCACACGTTCTAAAAAGTCTGTTCCCGAATTACCATCAAGAAATATGGTATCTGCATGCTTCATTTAAGACCCGTATGTCTAGGTATACAAATCGAGATATTCGGACAAATATTCGCACTGGGAAACTTGAGGATCATGATAGCGCACTCGAAAAATATGGAATCTTAGAATTAATCAAAGAATCAAATGAGATTTTGAATATGGAGTTAGAGCTTTCAGAGGTGCGTGGCCTTGTAACGGGGTTAATAGCTAAGGTCGCAAAAGAGCATCATGTGCAGGATTAACAAAATGGAAACCGAGAACTTTTAGGGTGGAACATTAATAGGCCGGATGGGATGCTAGTTGCCAGTTGCGGGTAAAACGAGGCACGTGGCTGTGGACCGGCTGCTGGACGCGCCCAACTTCTCGGTCGCGTTGAACACACTGGGCAAAGATGCCAGCGCTTTGGGACGCAAGGAGGAAATTGATAACAAAAAAGCCCCGGCCATTTCTGGGCGGGGTTGTTTCTATGCCATTTCAACTTGAAACAATGCGGGCTGCGCCGCTGCTGCAAGCAGGCGTGCTTTCTCGGCTTGTTCACGCTCGCGGGTAATGCGCTCGCCGTCTTTGGTGCAATCTCCAAACAAGTTGAACGTGCTTGGTGTGAAGCCGAATTCATTTTGCGGAATCGGCATGGGTTGAGCCATTTCATAACCGATTAGCCGTAAAAATACCCAGCTTCTCGTAACGATGAACGCCCAGGGTTTCCCATAATAACGTGGTCAATCACCTCAATTTTCAGCAACTGGCCGGCGCGAATGAGATCGCGTGTCACTTTAATGTCAGCCTCGCTCGGCGTTGGGTCGCCGGAAGGGTGGTTGTGCATGAGCACGATGGCTGACGCGCAGCCAACCACTGCAACCCGGAACACCTCGCGCGGATGCACCAACACCGTGTCCATCGTGCCAATGGTCACAAGCTGATGTCCTTTCACCCGGCGGCGCGTGTTCAGTAGGATGACCACCAAACACTCGCGTTCCGGGTCGAAATACGGATGCGTCGCAATGTGCATCCGCCAGTAGTCGGCAGCCTGATCCGGCGTCTCGCAAGTGAGCATATACTCCGGCACCGGACAATCCCGCAGGGCAACCACCTTGAATTCCTTCGGATTGAAGTCATTCATGGGCGGCCTCGCTTTCCGCAAACGTCCGGCCCAGAATGAAGTCCGCCGCCCTCTGCGCCTGCGCCGCCGCAGAGACGATGAGCGTCCGGTCGTTTTGTAACTGCTTCAGCCAGCCTTCAAGGTAAGCGGCCGAGTTGTCAATCGTCCGATCAACGATGCCGGCGTAACCGCACAGAAACGCACTGCCGAGTTCGGCGATCAATTCCTCTTTGCAGTAGGGATCGGAGCCGAAACCGTTGCGCTCGGCGATGCTGGCGCGATTCAGCCGCTTTTCACTGCCGGTGGAGTGAATGAGTTCGTGGAAAAGCGTGGCATAATAGCCGGCTTCGCTGTCGAACCGTTCCCGCTCCGGCATTCCGACGCAATCTTCGCGCGGGGAATAGAATGCCTGGGCCATGCCGTGCTTTATGACGGGCGGCTGCGGCATACCTGCCACAATCTCCGCCGGTTTGGTGACGGGCATTTGAATTTCTCCCGGCGCGTCTTTCAAGCCTTCGCATTGTGCGACATTGAAGACGTGATACAGGCGGAGCAGCGGAGCTTTCTTCGGCTCGTCTGATTCCTCGTTCTCATTCTTCATCCGTTTCCAGAAAACTACGGGACAGGCTTTCTCGCCCTTCTTCACGTTGCCGCCAAGCTGGATGGCCTGACGGAATGTGAGCCAATGGGGCGATTCGTAGCTCGTGGCCATGAGCAGGAATACATTGATGCCGCGATACGGCTTTTTGCTGATGAGATTCCGGGGCAGGCCAGTTTTGACCGTCCACGGTTTGTGCCAGGGAACCGTGCCTTGCTCCAGCAAGGACACGATCCGTTCGGTGATGCGCTCATACGAGTGAATATTCATGTGATTTCTCCTATTATTGGTTTGAAAAAGAACCCTGTGAACCCACTGTGAAGCGTATGGCAGCACACGAAATCGCCATAGACGGGACGACTTGCCAGATATGGCAAGTGAGAAAAAAGGGCGACCCGGATGGATCGCCCTTGTGTTTAGTCATCTTCGGGCATCAAAACCGATGTCGCGGAGCGATCTGCCCCGGTGATGAATTTGGCGCCATTGGAGGTGTGATATACCCACCTCGTTTTTCGTCCGGTCTTGTTCATCCACGTCACCCGATCACCCGCCTGATGGCATTTGTTGCCTTCGAGGCTGTCCGGGCTGGTTGCCGATCCACTCGAAAGCCCGGGCGGCGATCAGGCTGACAACCAAAAGGTTGTTGCGGCCGAAGCTTGTGGAATTCTTCCAGGAATCGCCGTCCTTGTAGGACCGCTGGAAGGTGACGTTGAACATCTGGCCTTTATCCGTCTCCTGGCGCCAGATGCTGGCGCTGACGGCACCGTGGCGGATCTTGTGGACGGGTTGACTGTTTGATGCACTAACTGGCGTTTGATTTTCCATGTAATACTCCTGTGGTTGTTTGTTGATTTGAAAGAACCCTGTGAACCCTCGACCAAGCGTATGGCAGCGCACGAAATTGCCAAAGACGGTCTGACTTGCCAGATGTGGCAAGTGAGAAAAACGGCGACCCATTGAGTCGCCCTTGTGTTTTCTTCGATATAACGAGCGGTGCTGGCGGTAAATGAAAAAACCGGTCACACTGGCTGGGTGTGACCGGCTGATATGCCCCTTACTCCGCCTTGAATTTGAGTTGCGACATCAGGCATTCGCCGGGTTCAACGTCATCGCGTGGCCCCAGATACACGGGCTGATACAGGGATAGGCTGTCCCGGTAGGCGTAGAGATAACGCACCTCCACGACCGCGCCGACCGGCGGAATTTGATGGTTGGCCGGGATGGTGACGTTGCCGCACGAAACCAGGCTCCGTCCCTGAAACAAACTCACCTCCACGCTGCGCCGCATGTTCACATTGGCCACTATCGCCGACACCGTGGCGACAAATTTGAACTTCAACTGCGGCCCGCCCCGGTTGGGTTTGCCCGGGACATGGGGCGCATCGAGCCGTTTGAACACGATGCCCTCCCGGTTCTCCCGCCGCAACCGTTCCCAAAGTTCGGTCTTTTGCCGGGTCTTGAACGCGGTTTCGACCAGCCGGACATGCTTGAGTTCCGGACTGGATGACAAGAGGAGATCCGCCAGCCGCGCGAATCGCTCCCGATACGGCAACGGACGCAAGTTGTCGCCATGGAGTTCAAGCAAGTCGAAGGCGTGGTAGTCGTCACCGACGGATTCGCCGTCGGGGATGAAGCTGCCGGATAAACAACGGAGCTCGTTGGCCACGGTCTGCGGCAAGCCGACGATCAATCCCTTTTTGTTTATCCCCTCAATCCGTTCGTCCTCTTTGCGGATCAACAGGTGCCGCCCGTCGAATTTTTCCTGCGCACAATAGCTGTCGTCGCGCAAAAGGGCTTCGACCTCGGCTTCCTCGACCGGATTCGGCAGTTGGGGCAGGATGCCCGATGGCTGCCTGCCGGCGTGCTCATACGGCGTGCCGTCCGGGCCCTCGGTATAACCCTTGGCTTTCTTTTCGCCGACGAGCTTGGCGTGGATTTTCCTGGCCGTGTCATAATCCACCGGCGAAGAGGTCTTCGTCCCAGTCGAGAGGGTGGCGCCCCGCCGTCCATAGGCGAAGTTGACGACGAAATTGCCGCCGGCCGCTTCAATCGCGGCCTGATAGACCTTGTCCGACGTGCCGGCCCGGTAATATAACGTCACGCGATCTGGTGTTGTGCTGACTGCATTCATGTTGTTCCTTTCTTTTGGTTGTTGTTTGTGAAGAACCTGTGTTCCCAGGATAAATACTGGGGCCAGACGGCGATGGAGTGGAGACGGCAGGACTTGCCAAATACGGCAAGTGAGAAAAAGGGCGATCCTGATGGATCGCCCTTGTGCCAGTCACCTCTTCCTGCGGTTCAGGATGGGGAGTTCGGAATGCGGCGAGATGTGGAACAGCTTGGGCGGCTGCTCAAACCGCACTGGCTTGTCGAAGCGGGTTTTGAAGGTCCGCACGCGCTGGTTCATGATGATGACCGCCGAGCATTCGTTGACGCGGATGACGCGGCAGAGCCGTTCGTTGAGCCGGATGACATCCCCGGCCCGCAGCTTGAACGGATACTCCGGCAGCCGCCAGAGGATGCCAAACTCGGACTGGTCCGGGTCGCGGCCGTTCTGCTTCCCGCCGGACAGTTTGGTTTTCATACGCCGCAATCCTCCATCGCGTCAACGATGGCGTCCTCGTCGTCGCCCAAGAGCTCGACGATGCCGGCCTTGAGCGCGGCCTTGTCGGGATCGGGCCTGGCGTCCTTGGGACACGCCGGGCAGCGCATGACGTTTAGAACCGAGCCGCCGAATTCAAAGCCGACGGCCTTGAACTTCTCGCGGTAGCGATCCAGCAACTTCACGTTCGGCGACAACTGCGTCCATGCCTTCGCCTCGGCGTGGGACAGGTCGGTTTCAAAGATGGCGTCATGCCGCAGGTGATACGCATCCCACGGCTCGCCACAGGTGGTGCAATGAACATCCATGATGAATCTCCTTTCTGTGTGTGGTTGAAAAGAACCCTGTGAACCCGGGGTGAAGCGTATGGCACCGTGCGAAGGCACCAAAGACGGTCTGACTTGCCAGATGCGGCAAGTGAGAAAAAAGGCGACCCGTATGGATCGCCCTTGTGTTTAGTAGTCTTCAGGCATCAAAACCGATGTCACGGAGCGATCTGCCTCGGTGATGAGCCAGAATTTGACGCCATTGCCGGTGTGATACGCCGACCAAAGGCGCGTGCCTTCGACAAGCGCACGCTCGTTGGCTGCGCGGTCGTCTTCGCTGACATCGCCCCAATCACCGGCTTGGTGCCGTCCGATGGCAAGCAGGATGTCCTCTTGCGTCAATCGGTCGAGCGCGTTCGGCGTGGATACGATCCTGCCAAGCCGAAACTTGGCAATGGGCTGGGTATTCGCGGTCATACCGCAATTCCTTCCGCCTCGAAATTGCGGATGTTTTGGAGTGTCTGGTCAATTACCTGACCGGTCAGCGTCCAGCTTCGTTTCCGTGGCAGTTCGACGATCACCGCCCACTTGAAGCGCTGATACATGTCCAGCGCCTGCCGATCGTCGGTCAGATGGTCGGCGAGAATGGCCAGCGCCAGTTGTGCCGGGCCGCTGCCGCAATATCCCCATTCAAACCCCGTCGGACTGTGGTTATACAAATCCAGCCGGGGATTGAGCGGACGGCCGTCCACGGTGACGATGACAGCGTAACCCTGCCGCCTTCCTTCGTATGTTTTCATGTGATCCTCCTTTCCGGTTGATTTTCAGAGTTCGAGGCAATGATCCTCGACGGCGTTACCCGCCACCTTGGTGATGCCCTTGAAGCCCATGCCCATTTCCTCGTAATCAAGGAGGAAGATGAGAGCGGGCCAATCGGGGGCGATTTTTGACAGGAACGGAACGGGCGGGGTCCAGGCTGTCTCGAAGGCATATTCGAGACGCCCCTCCCATTCATCCACCAGTGCGGCGGAACAGGCACCCCATTTGCAGCCCCAGTTTCTGAGTTCCCATTCGTAGCCAGCCTGCTCATAGCCTGTGGAGAGGATCTCCGGCGGGATGGGCAGGAGGCTGTGGAAGTTGAGGGCGTTCTTTTCTCCTTCCGCGTGCCACGGTGAATGGCCGATGGCTTTTTCCTTGAACCGTTTAATGTCCTCGTCCGGTCCATGGACCACGAGTTTGTTGTTGCACCAATTGGGCATAATTCTCCTTTCAGGCGAACAATGCCGCCACGTCCTCGGCGGACAGTTGATCCGGTTGCGCACCGGGCTGGTCGAAAACGTGCATTTTGACGAAACAGAATTTCGCCAGACGAACGGCAATGTCCTCCCGTCCCGCTTCGCCCGCCTCGTCCTCGTCGAGCATGACGATGACCTGGCTATGGCGGTCGGTGTGTCTCTTGATCAACTCCTCCTGCGCGGCTGACATGGTGCTGCCCATCAAGGCAACCACCTTGCGATAGCCGGACTGGTGGAGTTTCATGCAATCGAAGAATCCCTCGACGATGACAAGCGGCATATCCCTCGGTTCCTTGATGGCCCGGTCAATGTTGAACAACTCCTGCGATTTGCGGAATCCCTGGGGCAGTTTGTATTTGGGCGTGTCCTCGGCTGGTTCACCGGGGAAGCGGCCTGCATACGCTACGACATTGCCTTCCGGGTTTTGGATGGGAATGGCAATCCGGTCCGCCATCATGCCTTTGGCGCAGAAGCCGATGCCGAAATCCACGATGGTTTCGAGCGTCAGGCCGCGTTCGGCCAGATATGGATGGCTGCGCTCAAGCTTGTCCAAGCGGAACTTCAATGGCTTGTTGGGTGTGCCGTTTTCCTGAACCGGTGATGGTTTTGCGGCCGGTTTCGGTTTGGGCGCGTCCCCGGCCTTCGGCGCGTCGCTTGTCTCTCCGGCTTCCTCGTGGGAATCCGCCGACATGGCTTCGGGGTCGAGGTTGAACCATTCAATGGCTTTCAACGCCGCCGCGTGGACGCTCACGTCCTCCATCCGAACGATGAAATCGAGGACGTTGCCGCCGTGCTTACATTCAGAAAAACAGTTCCAGATGTTTTTGCTGATGCTCACCCGGAACTGCGTCGGGTTGCTGCCTTTGTGGATCGGACACGGGCCGCTCAAGCTGTCGCTGCCGCGCTTGAACTTGTCCAGGATGCCGTAGTGCTCAAGCACCTGCTCCATTGTGATGGCCGCTTTGACGGCCTTGAAGTCAACGAACGATGATTTTGGCATATTTCTCCTGTGGTTATTTGGTTGTGATGAACTGGTGCGGCTCCAAAATTGAGCTGCATCTAAAGGCAAGCCTATCCGTCTCAATGAAAACCTAGGAGACGGGACCACTTGCCAAATTTGGCAAGTCCAGGATGCCTGCCGTTTCGCTGGATTTGCCGCGCCGCCAGACCGCAGAGAACGGGTCTTTCTCCAAAACCGTCCGGTCGGCAAACAGAAACAGACCATGACCGCGTTTCAATTGGGAACAGGCTTCAAGAAGCGATGTCACCCGCGCGGCAACCGTGGTGACGGTCAGAACACGGAAACGATGGATGCCGAGACGCCGCTGGTGAATCTTCTGCGTCCAGGTTGCTTCGTATGCGATGAGTTTGCGGTAAAAGGATGTTTGCGTCAGTCCGCTTCGCACAACCGGCATGGTGCCCCGGTCGGCTTCGAGGAAAAAATGCACCCGCTCTGGTCGGCCGTTCTGATCCCTGTATTCCAAGGCGAATACCCGGTCGGGGATGACGCCGAGCCTGATGCCGCCCGGCGTCTTTACGCGCCACTGAAACGGCTCTCGTTCCGAGCGGAGCGCAAGCTGGTCCTCGTAGAGCGGTTTGATACCGCCATGTTTTCGGCAGGCGAGTTCAAGGGACACCATCATGTCTGAAACCAAGAGCGCGTGTTCAAGGAATATCCGGCCTACGGCGCGGTTCTTCTCGCCCCAGGACACTTCCCGAAAATCCACGTTAAGTTCCTGCTTCAAAAACGCCCGGCTTTTGCTTCCTAACCCGTAAATGATGTGTTGCGAACCGCCGTTGCCGTAGCGGTCAATTTGCGCGCGGGGCCGCTCCAAATATCCGTGGTGGTAAAGCAATTTCAGCCGCCGCAATAGCTGCTGCGGGCTGCCGCCGATGAGCGCCACAATTTGCGTTGAACGGAGAAAACGATGCCGGTGAACGAGCCGGATGATTCGGTGGTCGCGTTCCGTGAGCCGCATGGGAGCGACTGTGGGAGCGCGTTTGAAGCGGGGAAGGCGGGATACCATCCTGCCACATTGCCGGAGCTACAAGAAACGAAGAAGACATGACGACTTGCGATTTTGGGCAAGTGCGAATACTCATGCCGCAAAACTTGGAGGCGAACTGCCCGGCGCGCTGCGCCGGTGTGACATTCTAAAAAACCTTGGGCATTCTCTCGACACCCAGCGGTAACGCTTTGAACAGGAAAAGCAAGCTCGACAGCATTGGCAAAAAAACATAACCTTTTCGGAAAACCGTAATACGTGTATGATGGTTCAGAGAGGTTATCGGATTGCAGGCCACGAGTCTTTTCCGTGCCGCTACACATGGCTGCCCAAGACCATGCGCGGGTTGCAGGGGAATCCCAAACTTTTTTCAGACGACGAGAGCGCAATGGTGAGCTTGGGTGTTGGCAAAAATATGGTTCGGTCGATTCGTTTTTGGGCGCAAGTGACCGGGATGGCCGAGCCTTTGGTGCGAAACGCCGGGTATCAGCCAACGACAATTGGCCAGCTCGTGCTGGGTGCCAACGGACGCGATCCATTTCTCGAAGATATTCGGACGCTGTGGCTCATTCATTGGAATTTGTCCACGGACATTGAAACCCCCCTTCTGGCCTGGGATTATTTGCTGAACAAATGGCAGGAAACCGACCTCGTGCAGAGCCGTATTTTGAAAGAATTGGAACAGGAGGTTTCAAAGCTGGACGACAAGTTTTCCATCGTAACGCTGGAGCAGCATTTTGAAACCTTCCTCCATACCTACATCCCCACGCGCGGGCGGAAAGGCGAAGTGCAGGAGGACAATCTTGATTGCCCGCTTGTTGAATTGGGACTTCTTATGAGGGTCGGTGAGCGCGAAACTGATAAAATCGCGGGCCGGCGCGAGCCAATTTACAACTTTAATCGTGAAGAAAAGCCCGAAATCACTTCTGACCTTTTCGTTTATTGTTTGAACGATTTTTGGCGGAAACGCCATCCAAACGATGAAACACTCCAGTTCAGGGAGGTTGCTCATGGACATGGCAGCCCGGGTCGTGTTTTCAAATTGGCAGAGGAGGACGTTCGAGTGAGGGTTGAGCGTTTGGCGCGAGAAACCGAAGGGTATTTCAGCTACAACGAATCATCCGTTTTGCAACAAGTCCGTCGAAGAGGTTGGCGTGACCAAGAAGTCTTGCTGAAAGCGATTTACATAAACGAGGTGCAGTATGCGTGATAAACACGTTCTCGACCTGTTTCAGATAAAAACCAGATTTCTTCGCTCCGCGCAATTGGAACGCGACTTCGGTGACCCTGACGCGTTTGCAGGTTACGTCATGACAGATTTTGCACACTCGTGCTTGGGACGCGTAGCCGCCGGTTTGAGGCCAAAATCCAGTCAGCGAGCCTGGCGCATGACTGGTGATTATGGATCGGGTAAATCCAGTTTCGCATTATTGCTGGCGCATTGGTTTGCTGGCAACGATTCCGTATTTCCGCCTCAAATTCGTAAAGCGGTTAACTTTCATCAATTCGGCGTCTCGAATCCGCATTTCGTTCCAGTTTTGCTGACATGCTCCCGGCAGGCTTTGGGCACGACTATTTTGAAGTCGTTGCATCAAACAGTTAGTGAAGTTTACGGCAAAGGGGAAAAATCTCGTCTGGCAGTCGAGTTGGGAAAACTTCTAAACGGCAAAAACGAGCCGTCCGACGAACAGGTTCTAAACGCCCTGTTGGAGGTGAATTCACGGATCATCGCTGATTGCAAAGGCAACGGCCTAATTTTGATTCTCGACGAATTGGGGAAGTTTTTTGAATTCGCCGCGCTTCATCCTCAACGCCAAGACGTGTTCCTTTTACAGCGGCTCGCCGAAACCGCCTCGCGCAGCGGCAACGAACCGCTGTTTGTTGTCTGCCTGCTCCACCAAGGATTCAATGCTTACGCCGATTATTTGAATCAATCGGCCCAACGTGAATGGGAAAAAGTCTCAGGGCGATTTGACGAAATTGTTTTCAATCAGCCCGTCGAGCAAATTGCTTACTTGATAGGCTCAGCCCTAAACATCAATACCGATCAAATTCCTAAGCCGCAGGCCCACGACCAGAAACATGCGATGGAACGATCCCTCGCACTTGGCTGGTTCGGTTCCGCGAATGCCGAGGGATTACAGAACCTGGCGGTTGATCTTTACCCGTTGCATCCAGCCATGCTGCCGGTGCTCATTCGCACATTCCGACGATTTGGTCAAAACGAACGGTCGCTTTTCAGTTTCTTGTTGTCGAATGAGCCATTCGGTTTGCAGACATTTTCCGCCAAGAGCCTCCAAGGAGCCGAGCCGTATCGTCTTCACGATTTTTATGATTATGTTCGCACGAACTTTGGTCATCGCCTTGTCGCCCAGAGCTATCGTAGTCATTGGAATTTAATTGATTCACTCATTGAGAGTTTTGCCACCGAAGACCCGGTGCAGGTCAAAATCCTCAAAACAGTTGGCATTTTAAATCTCTTGAACGATAGCGACCTTGTGCCAACCGAGGAAGCCATCGTGTGCGCACTTGCCGGAACGGACTGCAACGGCCAAAAGCGAATTCGCGCAGCCTTGGAAAAACTTCGCACAGGCCGTCGAGTGCTTTATGACCGGGGCCAAGCGCGCGGCCTTTGCCTCTGGCCGCATACCTCAGTTGATCTTGAAAAGGCATACGAAGATGCACGGCGGGCCATTGAAGTTCCCAAGCGCGTCGCCGGTTTAATCAAAGATTACCTCGAAACACGTCCCATTGTGGCTCGCCGGCATTACATCGAAACTGGTAATCTGCGGCATTTCGATGTTCGTTATTGCTCAATCACCGAAATGCCGGCAGTGGTTCAGAATCAGACAACAGATTCGGACGGTTCAATTGTCATTCTGCTTTGTGAAACCGAGCAAGAACGCGATGTCGCTCTCAACTTGGCAACAGCCGCAGAACTTCGGGATAGGATAAATTGGCTGGTAGCCGTCCCAAGGCCATTGAACAACTTGGCGGGCTTGGTGCAGGAAGTTCAGCGGTGGGATTGGATCGCATCTCAAATCCCCGAATTGAACGCCGATAAATACGCCCGCGAAGAAGTGACGCGCCAGAAGATGGATGCACGTTCGCAACTAGAGCGCCGCATTCAAAGCGTTATTGGCTTCAAACAAATGGGCGGACAGATGACTCTTGATTGGTTTCATCAAGCCCAACCGCTCGAAATTAGGCACGGCAGACATTTATTGGAGGAACTTTCACGTCTTTGCGACGAGACATACTCTGAAGCCCCGCGTATTCACAACGAGTTGGTCAACCGGCGTGCATTGAGTTCGGCGGCGGCGGTGGCGCGGATGCGGCTCATTGAGCGAATGTTCACGTCTGCCAGCCTAGAATGGCTTGGGATGAATCCAGCCAAGAAGCCACCGGAAATGTCTATGTATCTATCGGTGCTTCAGCATACCGGATTTCACCGCAAACACCATGAGACATGGCGCATAGACGAACCCGACCATAAAACCGATGAGAATTGTAAAGTCCTTCCGGCGTTGAGACGGATACAAAGTGTCGTCTGTAAAGAAGCAGATGGCCGCGTGAACGTAGCCACCCTTTTCGATGAGTTGCGGCGTCCTCCCTATGGATTGCGAAATGGCGTTATTCCGATTTTACTCACGGTCTTCGCCATTGCACACGAACAGGAAGTCAGCTTTTTCAAAGACGGAACGTTCTTGCGCGAGCTAACCGGCGAAATGATGTTGCTGCTTACCAAAGCACCAGATAAATTTGAAATCCAATACTGCAAGGTCGAAGGTATTCGCGCCGAACTTTTTGACAAATTGCTTGCGGTTATGGAAGTCAAACACTCGGTGAATCGGAAAACCGAACTGTTAGACGTTGTAAGACCGCTATGCGCTTTTGTCGCACAACTGCCAAGTTACGTTCTAAACACCAAGAAGTTGAATCCTACCGCCGCCGCCGTGCGCGATACCATCCTTAACGCCCGTGAGCCAGCAAGCCTTTTGTTCACTGATTTGCCGAAGGCGTGCGGCTTTGAGCGTTTTACTACCGACGCAGCCGCCAACAAAACGGTGCAGCTTTTTGTAAAGACATTGAAGGCTGGAATTGACGAACTGCGTGCCGCATTCCCCGAATTGCAGGACCGTCTTCGGAAAAAGTTACGTGATGCCTTCGATCTTCCTGGGACATTTCAGCAATTCAGAACTGCGCTTGCTGGACGCGCTCAACAGGTCGTGTTCGGTGTGACCGAGCCAAAACTAAAAGCACTTTGCTTACGCTTGCTTGATGACAATTTGCCTGAAGCTGAATGGCTGGAATCATTGGGCAGCTATCTCGCGCTCAAGCCGCCGTCGAAATGGCATGATGCCGAGGAAGATTTGTTCAGCCAGGAACTTGCTGAATTGGCAACACGATTTCATCGTGTCGAAAGTATTATGTTTGTCCGCGGCAAGCCACCCAAGGATGGTGTTGGCATCCGGTTGGCCATCACCCAAGCCAACGGCACGGAATACGAACAAGTAATTCATGTTGCCGCCGGTGAAGAGCAAAGATTGCATGTGCTACAAGGCCAATTTGAGGCATTGCTGACAAAAGACAGAAGGCTTGGTTTGGCGGCGGCATCGCGCGCGCTTTGGTCTTCATTGGAAAAAGAGGAGAAATAAAATGAGTAAGCCAATGAGACACATTCTCTGTATGTCAGGGGGGAAAGACAGCACCGCTTTGGCGCTGTATATGCGCGACCGTGTGCAAAACATGGAATATGTTTTTTGTGACACAGACAAGGAGCTCTCGGAAACTTATGAATATTTGAACCGGGTTGAGGCTTTCTTGGGCAAGAAGATCATTCGCTTAAATGACAAGGCGGGCTTTGACCATTGGTGGGAAGTTTTCGGTGGGTATTTGCCGTCTCCTCAAATGCGCTGGTGCACCAAATTGCTCAAATTGAAACCGTTTGAGGAATTTGTCGGTGATAATCCCGTTACCAGTTACGTTGGTATTCGAGCGGACGAAGATCGCACCGGCTACATTAGCACAAAAGAAAATATCAAAGCTGTTTTTCCGTTCAAAGAAGATGGAATTGATTATGTGGGCGTGATGAAGATTTTAACGGATAGCGGCATCGGGATGCCGCCTTATCTTAAATGGGGCAGGACTCATTCGGGTTGTTTCTTCTGTTTTTTTCAACGTCCGATTGAGTGGGTGCGCCTGCTTGAGAATCATCCAGAACAGTTCAAACAGGCGATGAAGTATGAAAAAATCAGCGATGATCCCGGAAAAACATTTACTTGGGTTCAGGGAATGCCTTTGAGCGATCTCCGCAAACCGGAAAACATCGCTGCGATTAGGCGTCGCTACGCAGAATTCGAGGAGCGAAGAAAGCAAAACCGAGGCAATAAAAAGCTAGTTGAAATTTTGGCTGATATGGAGCAAGAAGATGACGGACCAAAGGCGTGTCTGATATGCCAATTGTAGTATTTGCTTATGTTAAAAGTTTCCGCACGAATTGTTTTGGAGCTTGGCTCGGAGTTAATTAGTTCTGATATCATTGCGCTTTATGAACTGATAAAAAATGGATTTGACGCCGGAACCACAAATGGCGTAGAAATTCGTTTTAACGTCATTTTAAGGCGCAACGCCTACCTGACGTTAATAAATCAAATAGAGAAGGGGGGTGGTAGTTTAGAAAACTTGCGAGATGCGACACGGAAAGTGTTTAACTCGAAATCTCCCAACGTATTATCAGATCAGGCCTTAAAAATTCTTGAGAACGTCAAATCGGCAGCGAGCTTCCCAAAGGCATTACAGGAGATATACAAACTAAACAACATCGTCGTCTCTGACTCGGGATCAGGTATGTCAACCTCCGACCTGAACAAGAATTTTCTGGTTCTTGGCACCCCTTCACGCAAGCGGGTGGTTGAGCAGGCTTTATTCAATGGATCTTCCAAAGCGCCGTTTTTAGGAGAAAAAGGTATAGGACGGCTGTCCGCGATGCGGATCGGAAATCACTTGCGAGTCGAAACGGCGCGTTCCAGCGATTCGAATATCAATCTGCTCGAAATCGACTGGTCAGATTTTGCCAGTCTTGACGCCATGATCGAAGACATTGATGTGAAACCTACACAAGGAGGGGCAAAGCCGACTCCAGCTTGGTCTGGGACAAGAATAGTCATGAGCGATTTGGCCGAGGATTGGACGGAACAGCGGATTAAGGACATGGTTGAAACCGGATTTGCTCGTCTGACTGATCCGTTCTTGGATCAAAAAAGGCGACCGAGGGTCGTAATATTTTGGAATGAGGAACGACTTACTATTCCTTGGATGGAGCAGAGCTTACTCGACAATGCCCATGCGCGCGTCACCGGTTCCTATGAAATCGTTGACGGCAAGCCCCGGCTTTCCTGTTCATTGGAAGCCCTCAACTTGGGATTTGAACACCCTAAAGAAGTGGAACAGGTTTTGTTATCAGCTCCTGATCTTGAGGGTGCATTAATTGGGGCATCTCAAAACCAGAATATCCATGATGATGCACTGTTGAGTATTGGCCCTTTCAAATTTGAGGCTCATTGGTTTAATCGCCGTCGGCTGGGCAACATTGACGGTATTGGTGAGATGAAGGTTGTGCGTGAACTCCAGCAAAAATGGTCGGGTATCCTTCTGTTCCGCGATGGTTTTCGGGTGTTTCCTTACGGCGAGGATGAAGACGATTGGCTTGCGTTGGATCGGCGTGCTCTCGGGCGTTCCGGTTATGCATTGAATAAAACTCAGTTTGTGGGTCGAGTTATAATTTCACGAGCAGCGAATCCAGAATTGGTTGATCAGACCAATCGAGAAGGTCTGCGTGTAACGCCTGAACAGCAAGTTCTTATCGGCGTTATGCAATATGTTATTAGCAGTTTGTTATTCAATTTTCTCAAAGATGTAGAGAAACAGTATAAAAGCCAAAAGATCGACCTCTCGGACGCAAAAACCGAGATCACAGGACTAGAAGATCGTGCTAATATTGCACTCAAACGGCTAAAGCAAATCGCACCAAAGGAAGGACAGGAAGTCGTGGAAGACTTGCAGCAAACAATACTTGAGTTCACTGATTTTGCTGAACGTGCGCGACAACGCATATCCGAGGTTGAGCAAGAAAGTCGTCAAATGATTGAGATGGCCGGTGTCGGTCTTATGATCGAAGTGGTTGCACACGAGTTGGCGCGAGCGTCAGAAAACGCTTTGGAAAATCTTGAACTTCTGCGTAAGAAGGCAGTTCCGGAAGAGGTAAAGGCTACACTTGAATCATTGCGGGCGCAGATGAAGAGCCTTTCGAAGCGGGTGCGTGTTTTGGACCCGTTGAGCATATCTGGTCGTCAACGCGTAGAAATATTCACCTTGGACGATCTTCTCCGCGATACAATCGAAGCGCATGAGGCGCAATTTAGGCGACATCAGATTTCCATAAACCTTGATTTGCCGAAAAAACCAGTCCGTGTTAGGGCAGTAAAGGGAATGATCGTTCAAATTATTGAAAATCTGATTTCCAATTCCAAGTACTGGATGCAAATGCGGCGCGAGCGAGAATCTAATCTGCGACCAGCGATTACTATCGCAATTCACGATGGCCCGCCGACAATCATTTATGAAGATAATGGACGGGGTATTGCACCGGAAAATCGAGAGAAAGTTTTTAAGGCGTTCTTTTCCCTAAAAGAAAAAAGTAAGAGACGTGGACTCGGTCTTTTTATTGCACGTGAATGCGCGCAGTTTAATGGCGGAACGCTTGTTCTTGATGAAAGTGTCAATCCGGAAACTGGCCGTCTTCATCGTTTCACGTTAGAACTCCCTCCCAACGCTTCAGTCCAATGAATGAGCTAATCAGCCTTCTTCGAACAGCTAATATTAGGAGCGCCACGATCATCGACGATGCTTTCGACCGGACGCCACTAGCAAGAGACTTATCACAGGACGGGGAAAAATGGGGGCAGTTTTTTGAAGATCTGAGTGGAGCGGATATTGAGATCATCAAAAGAATGTTTCCGGCCTACGATGATTTGCGTGGGGACCAGCTTCGAAGCAGCGACGAGTTCGTGGCAATTCTTTGGAACTCACAGGAGAAGCTGCGGAGTGAAATAATTCATCCATTGTTTGAAAGATATAAAATGGACAAGTCCCAGGATTTGGCCTACCTCCAAACGCTGAAAACAAACCTTGAAGGATATGAAATAAAACTCACGACAGCGGGAAGAAAGTTCAATAAAGCGGCGGCAGAGGCCGACCTTATCATCATTGACCTTTACCTTGGCTCAACTCAAGATGATGAGGCGATGAGGAGTTCTGTGGATGGATTAAGAACGGTCATTCAACAACGGATGGCGAATCCACCGCTTGTTGTGTTGATGTCTCGAAGTGCACGTTTAGAGGAGAAGCGCAAGGAGTTCCGCGACAAGTCGGGATTATTTGAATCTGCATTTCGCATTATCCGGAAAACCGATCTCGCTGAGGAAGGAAAATTGCCGCGCCTATTGACTAGACTTGCAGAACACTATCAAGATTCCCTTAAATTGGCGACATTTTTGAATGCATGGCAAACAGGGTTGCGCAGTGCATGTGGGCGAACGGCCGATTTGATTCGGACCCTTGATCTTGCGGATCACGCGCAAATCCGGCAACTCCTTTTGACAGAAGAAGGAGAACCTCCGGGAAGCTATCTCGTCGATGTTTTTGACCTAGTTCTTCAACATGAGATAGAGCGTGAAGAGCTAATTATCGACGCGGCTATCAAACTAAACGGCCTCAACAGCGAGGCCTATCCTCCTCCCTACGTGGCAGGATCGCCCGATTTGCAAGCTTTGGTGTATCGGTCTTTATTTCAGAACAATGGCCGGCTACGGTTGAGGAATCCAAACGGCAGCCCCGTCATGTTTGGAGATGTCTTGCGTCGCAAACCTGCCCCTGCTGCTGACGCACCACCAGCCATCGTCAACCTCCCATTCGCTACTATCGGGCCTCTTGATGTATTTGTCGTAATGACCCCCGCCTGTGATTTGCAACGGCTCGCGGCCAAACGGGTGTTGCTGCTTAAGGGTTCGCTCGTCCCTCTGACTCCCGCCAATTGGTCTTACAAAGAAACACCCATTCGCACGGCCGTATTTGAAACAACGCTAAACGAACGATTTCAGATCAAGTGGGACTTCAAACATATCGAGGCAATTTCCAACGATGAATTGAACCACATTTTAGAAGCACCGAGTGGTTTTCAGATAATAGCTCGCTTGCGCGAGACACACGCAAGGGAGCTACAGCAAAAGTTGCTCTCTAACTTAGGCCGCGTCGGGCTTATTGCGCCCATGCCTGCAACGTTTCCAGTGACCGTCGAAGCTTACCTGCCAGGCACAAATGCAATATTGTTCAAGATTTTGGTTTCGGCGCTTACGGATAACCAGGGGGTCTGCTTTATAGGTCGCAAGAATAACGAGCAGGCAAGGACCCTTGTTCTATGTGAGGACGCGTGTGAGGCTTTGTGCCAGGTTGTTCAGTCAATTGATCTCAAGATTATTCATCCCACGACACAGGCGACAATTCTTGAATTACGGACCAGTGGTGAACTGTTGATCCTTCAGAACGGAGTAGATTATCCGAGTATGACCGACCAAGATTTTCTTGAAATTGTTTCAGTGAGCGCGGCGACGGCAGAGAAGCCCGAAGAGAAGCGTGTGGTTGGGCTTATCCGTCGGAGCGGACCATGGATCGAAAAGCCTCTCAAGGGCAAATACCTTAAGATGGCTGGAATAGTTCTTGTCGTTTCGGATTGAAGATATGAATGCAAGTGTAATATTCTCACAATTCATTGCGAGCCAGCCTCCCGGTAACGAGCTTTACAGGGACAAATGTCGTAGATATCCGAATTCAAATAATATAGCCCTATAGTGGCATGAAAGAAAACGTTAAGGACATATTTATTCAATTGTTTAAAGCACCAACTGAAGAAGGTGTGGATGAAATTCTGCAAAACAACGCAACACTTTTTGCCCCTCAAGAGCGTTGGCATCCACTGGATGGAAATGAGAGCAATTTTGGAGTTATTGAAAACCAGCAATCTTCGCCGATAGCGGCACTGATTGAGAAGATTACCAACTCCATTGATGCGATATTGATGCGCAAATGCTATGAAGCCGGCATTGACCCGAAATCACCCAAGGCACCCAAGTCGATGGAGGATGCTGTCGCTAGGTTGTTTCAATCAGAAAGCGAAACGTGGTATTTAAGCCCAAACCGCCAAAGGCAAGCAGAAGATATTCAGATTCTTGCAGACGGGCCTCGCATGAACACATCTCTGGTAATTTACGATAATGGAGAGGGGCAGCACCCAGAAGATTTTGAAACAACTTTCCTCTCGCTTCTGAAAGGCAACAAGAACGAAATCCCATTTGTCCAAGGCAAATATAACATGGGTGGAACCGGTGCCATCGTATTCTGTGGTAAGAAGAGGTATCAATTAATAGCCTCAAAGAAATATGATGGGACGGGACATTTTGGCTTCACGTTGATCCGCAAGCATCCGCTTTCCGAAGCTGAAATGCTCACGAAAAAGAACACTTGGTATGAATATTTAAAAGTAGACAGAGAGATTCTTAATTTTCCAATCGAGACACTGAATCTTGGGCTAAAAGACCGTCTATTCAAGACGGGAACAGTCATAAAACTTTACAGCTATGACCTGCCAGGAGGAGCGCGTTCAGTTATTTCGCGTGACCTCAACCAAAGCATCAACGAGTTTCTTTTCGAGCCCGCCTTGCCTATCTACACGATTGACAAGCCGGAACGTTATCCGCTCGACAAGAATCTGGCTCGTGAGTTGTTTGGCTTAAAGCGTAGGCTGGAACAGGATGATTCGAAATACATTGAAGATTCGTTTTCAGAAGACTATGAATCCACTGAAATTGGTAAAACAAAAGTTACCTGTTACATCTTTAAAAACAAAGTCGAGGGGAAGACTGTTAAAGAAAGCCGTGAGACCATTGAGCGGGAATTCTTCAAGAACAACATGTCGGTCATGTTTTCTGTGAACGGACAGGTCCATGGTCACTATACCTCCGAGTTCATCACGCGCTCATTGAAGATGCCTTTACTGAAAAGCCATCTTCTGATTCATGTTGATTGCACCCATATGAGGATGAATTTCAGGAATGAGCTATTCATGGCCTCGCGAGACCGACTGAAGGGTGCCGATGAAACTCGAATACTTCGCGAACTGCTCATTGAGCTTCTTGTTAAGAGTAAACTTCAGGAAATCTACAAGCGGCGCAAAGACTCCATTTCCTTGGAAAGCGGAGACACAAAAGACACAGCGGAACTTTTAAGGGGATTCACCAAATCAATGCCGTTGAACAGTGACCTTTTTAAGCTTTTGAGCAATACATTCAAACTCGACTTGCCGAAAGAGAAAACCAAAGGAGAAATAGAAAAGAAGAAGGACGAGCCAAAGGAGAAAGAGGAATCCTTCAAGCCAAATCGATTCCCATCATTTTTCAAACTGCGGAGTCAGGGCACAGAAAATAAACCGGCTGCCAAGATTCCTTTGAACGGTGCTCGATCAGTGAGGTTTTTGACCGATGTGGAAAATCAGTATTTCGACCGGACGGAAGACCCCGGGGACCTGCGAATCTCATTGGTGAGCTTCAAGCGAAATGACATAACTGGGGGGACAGGGCCCGGAGAACCAAAGCAATTATCAGACTTGTTGAACCTCCGAAAAGCTAGTCCAAATGATGGCACCATAAAAATCGTGCTAAACCCAACAAAAGAAGCCAAAGTGGACGACTTGATTCAAATTCGAGCCGAGCTTGACGGCCAAGGCGTCGAATACGAGGAGTGTTTTTGGGTGAGGATCGTTGATGAAGAAAAGCCGAAGGAAAACACGCAAAAGGAAGAAGAAAATAAACAGGAGAATTTTGGCTTGCCGCAACCAAAGTTAGTTTACCAGGGGAAAAAAGAAGGTTTTGTTTCATGGGAAGAATGTGCAAGCGGCGGGATCGAAATGGATTTCAACACAACCATGCATCCCTATGTTGCTGGAGAACAGTTGGAAGCAATTTATATCAACATGGACAGCCACGTTTTGAAGAGTCACAAAGGCAGAATCAAATCAATCACCGAAGAGCAAATCAAACTAGCGGACAAAAAATATATCAGTTCCGTTTACTTCCACACTCTCTTCTTGTTTGCCACAGCCAAAAGCAAGAATTACAGCATGAAGCAAGGCGAAAACGAGAAGGACATAACGGATTTCTTGAAGGATATATTTTCCTGTTCATACTCGGAATTCCTGCTAAATTTCGGCACCGAGCAATTAATGGAGAGTTTGGAGCTATAGGCTATCAAATTAACAAAGTAGCGGGCGCAGCTTGTATGTTTTGTTACTAGCACATCCAATAAAGCCGACAGAAGCATGACACAACCATGACACAACCATGACACAACCATGACACAACCATGACACAACCATGACACAGACTGAACTTAAGGAATGTGTTTACGAGATTATTGACACAGAACCCACTCCATCCTTTGAAGGATTAACTTTAGGTTGCAAGCTTGAAGACGAAGAGGCCTTCATCAGCAGAATGATTAAGTTCAAAAAGGCCAAAAGGAAAAACCACAAAGCCTAACATACACCGCAATGCCAATTACAATTGGGTTTCTAGGGGCTAATTAACCACGCAAGGCGATCACGTTCCGAATCAGTGTGTCCACGCAAATTTGAACTTCATCCTCCCGCGAATGTATCCCCAACGAGAAACGCAGGGAATGACGGGACGCAACGCCATCAGATTTCATGGCCTTGATGACATACGAAGGTTCGTCAGAGTTGCCGAGACAGGCTGAACCTTTAGACGCACAGATCCCCGCCTGATCTAATAAGGCGAGAAGTGCATCAGACTCGACGCCATGAAATGTGATGTTCGTAGTGTTGGCTAATCGCAAGCCCAAGTGTCCGTTAATTTCTGCGTTTGAAATCTTGGTGAGAATACTCGTTTCTAACATGTCTCGCAAAGGGCGCACTTTAGCGTCGTAGTTATGCAAATACCGAGTTGCAAGTTCGGCGGCTTTACCTAAACCGACGATGAGCGGAACATTCTCTGTTCCGCCACGCAATCCGTTTTCTTGATGTCCGCCGTGCAAGAAGGGAATAAAGGGCGAATTCCGTCGAACATAAAGAGCGCCCACTCCCTTCGGAGCATAAAATTTGTGACCCGACAGCGACAGATAATCCACTTGCGTTTGGCGAACGTTGATTTCCTTTTTGCCTGCCGCTTGCACTGCGTCACAATGAAAAAAGATTTTGCGTTTACGGCATAGTTCTGCGATTTCTTGAACAGGAAATAGCACGCCAGTCTCGTTATTTGCCCACATCAACGACACTACCGCCGTTTGATCGGTGAGTGCGTTCTCCAAGTCTGCTGTTTTCAGCAATCCGTCACGGTTGACCCGCAAATATGTTACGCGGTAGCCCTCCTTTTCCAGTGCCAAACAATAATTTAAAACCGAGGAATGTTCGACAACCGAAGTGACAATGTGACGTTTCGCGGGACATGATTTTAGCGCAGCCTGAATCGCAGCATTGTTGCTCTCTGTCGCGCAAGAGGTGAACAGGATTTCCTCCGGCAAAGCGCCCACCATATCTGCTACTTGCTCGCGCGCCGCCCCAATCAACGTTTTGAGCTTTGAACCAAACCGATAGGCGCTTGATGGGTTGCCCCATTCGTCACAAAAATATGGGCGCATTGCCTCGAACACTTCAGGCAAGACCGGCGTAGTTGCGTTGTGGTCAAAATAAATCATCAAGCCAACGAATTTTGCCGGAAAGGAGAAATATATGCAACCAATGCAACGCAAATATTTCATACGCGTTGAACAGTGAATGCACGAAATGCCAAAAATCCACGCATACTACGTATGTAATCAGTCACACTATTTGCGGAGGAAAATTCGGCAAAGCCAATGCGACATATTTTTCATGGCGCTGAAACGGCATCAACTGGGAAAGGCGTGGGGGCTTGCGATTTAGGGCAAATTCTTCACGGCTTCATTCTTTTCCGTGGATTTTGAATCCATCCAGAGATTCAGCTTATCCTCAATGACGGCGCGCGGCATGGCAAAGCGTTGCCGCGACAGGGCGACAAGCTTGTCCCGCCGCCCGATGCGGTTTTCAAGTGGCGGTAGCATTTTCGCCCGGAATGGTTCCTGGTTGGTCCCGTCCTCAAGCAACTTCACCGCCGCCTCATATCGCTCAAGATCGGCAAGGGCAGAGGCCGTGAATGTCTTGCCGAATTCCTTTTCCATCACCTCCGCATCCGCATAGCCAATGCGGAACGCGATCAAGGTTCCGACATTGCCAAATACCGCCTGCCGCACCGGTGGCGAAAGCTGCTCAACGTATTGATGGGAAAGCGTCAGGCACAACCGATACTTGCGGGCTTCCGCCAGAATTGACGCAAACGCATCCGTGGAAAAGTTCTGAAACTCGTCAATGAACAGGTAGAAGTCGCGGCGTTTGTCTTCCGGCTGATCCGACCGCGCCATTGCGCCAAGCTGGAATTGCGTCACCAAAAGGGAGCCAAGCAGATTCGCCTTGTCGTGGCCAAGCTGGCCTTTGGACAGGTTGGCGACGAACAGCCGGCCGTTGTCCATGATGAAGCGGATGTTCACTTTGGCTTTTACCTGCCCCAGAATGTTGCGAACGACGGGATTCAATAGGAACTGGCCGATTTTGTTCTGGATCGGCGCGATGGCCTCCCGTTGGAAACGTTCGTCATAATTCTCATATTCCTCCGCCCAAAATGCCCGGATGAACGGGTCTTTGATCTGCCGGACCACCTTGGCCCGGTATGCGTCATCCGTAAGCAGCCGGTTGACGCCCAAAAGAGTGGCGTTCCGGCAGTCCAAAAGGGCAGACACGGCGTTGTAGAGGATGTATTCCAGCCGTGGCCCCCAGGAATCGCGCCAGATGCCCTTGAAGGCGCTCACAATGCCGGATGCCACAAGGTGCCGATCATCCGGCGCCACATTGCCAATGACGTTCAATCCGGTGGGGAATTCAAGGTCGCCGGGATTGAAATACACCAAATGGTCGGCTCGCTTCGGCGGAATATGATTCAACAACTCCTCGGCCAAGTCCCCGTGGGGGTCAATGACGCCAACGCCATGTCCAAGGGCGATGTGCTGCAAAATCAAGTTTCGTAGCAATGTTGTCTTGCCGGAGCCGGTTTTGCCGATGATGTAGAGGTGCTGGCGCTGATCTTTGGCAGATATGCCAAAGCGCCGGGATTCGCCCCAGCCTTCGCGTTCGCCAATTGTGATGGTGTGGTCGTTCATGGTGCCAGAACCAGCCGCCACCCCTGACACCAGACAAATCCCTGGTTGAGGTGGATTTTGCCGGTGGTTTGCCGCCGGCAGTAGTGCTGGGAGCACGCCGGGCGGGGTAATGGCGGCTGGTTTCGGAATCCGAACGGGCCGTCATCATATCACCGGCTGCGAAAAATTGACGCGCCAATCGGCGCGGCTGTTTCATGGAAGCGCCCAGTAGGGCGGCGCTTTCTCCCTCAAAGGCGCAAGTCGTGGTGTCTTGGCCAGTATGGTCGTGGCCAAAGTAAAAGCGGTCGTCCTCCGCCTTCAGGCGAACCGGTCGCGATAGCGTGCTCCTGTCGTTGGGCGATAGCCCTTATCTTAAAACCAGTCCCCAACGTGTCGGCGGATATTGGCCGACTTATCGCTTTTTGGTAAAGGACAACGGCTAGTTGGCCAGCACCCGGATAGCCCGAAGGGA
>Ga0181516_10000293_pt1 | contig 48791 bp, 53 predicted proteins | sample PEATcosm2014_Bin_25_FD_121104 | JGI IMG/M metagenome (GOLD analysis project Ga0181516, IMG submission 121104) | Peatland microbial communities from MTU Mesocosm Facility, Houghton, MI, USA - PEATcosm2014_Bin01_10_metaG | ecosystem: Environmental > Terrestrial > Soil > Wetlands > Peat | place...
CTGCAGGCACCAGTGACGCGTCGGTCTACTTGCCGCCAGCATGGACACCCTTAGAATATCCGCCGCCACAAGCTGACCATATGTTCCTTGGAAAATTCCACCGGCCAATGCCGGTTCCTTGCTTAAAATCGAGACATGGCGCCTGGTAAAACGAATCCCGATTTTATGATGGAACTCTCATGATTATTGCGCTTCTGGTCTTCGTCGTCATTCTCGTTTTGGGTATTCCATCGGCGCTGGTCTTTGTCCCGCTGGCCTTGGTCACCGGCAACGTGGCACCGCTTTACGCCGTAGCCTGCTTCATCGTTCGCGCCGGCTTTCGCACAGCGGGCATTCGCGTGCGCGTCGAGGGGCGCGACAAGATTCCCGCCGGCCAGGCGTGCATCTTCATGGCCAACCACATCTCCAACCTGGACCCGCCGGGTCTGATCTCGCGCATTCCAGGACGCACCGCCGCTTTCAGCAAGCGCGCAATTTTCAAAATCCCTGTTTTTGGCTACTGCATGAAACTGGGCGAGTTCATCCCGGTAGACCGCAAGGGCTCTGCTGCCACCGCGCAAGAGAGCGTATCGGCTGCCGCGCGGGTGCTGGCAAAAGGCTTGCACATCACCACATTTGTCGAGGGTACGCGCTCCCCCGACGGCCGCTTGCTGCCCTTCAAAAAAGGTCCGTTTTATCTGGCCATGGAGTCCGGCGCGCCATGCATTCCGGTCTCCATCTACGGAACTGAAACGCTGATGGCCAAAGACAGATTCAGCATCAAGCCGGGAATTGTACATATCAGTTTTCACGCGCCGATTCACCCCCGTGACTATGCCACGCGCGACGAGTTATCGGAGGCCGTGCGCGCGGCCATCGCCTCCGGCCTGCCGGAATGGATGCGGGGATAGAAATTACTCGACGCTGGCGTTATAGCCGTCGTTGAGCAGCTTCTGCCGCGTGGCGTTTGCGTCGCTGAGGCTGCTGAAGGGGCCAACCTGCACATGGAACATGAGGTCTGCCGGATCGCGGCGGACGGCGACGGCGTAGCCCCGCTTGCGCAGCGCGCCCACCAGCACATCGGCGTCCTCTTGATGCGAGACCGAGGCAATCTGAACCATCAATGCAACCGGCGGGGGCTCGGTTTGCGCTGCCGTCAGAGCGGGCCGGACAACAGGTTGAGTCGTTGATCCATCAGTCTGCGCGGCGTCCGCCGCATTTGCGCCCAAGGCATCAGACTGCGATGCGCTTGATGAGTGATGAATGGCCTGCGGGGCTGCCGGAGGCTTGGCCGCGGAGCCGGCGGCTTGCGTGGAACCTGGCGCGGCAGTCTGGACGACAGGCTGCGCGGCGTGAACACCCCGGTTGCCCATCGCGTAGCCCAGCCAGAAGCAAAGGCCGCAAAGCACCAGCAGAACAGCAACCAGCCCGGCGATCACAATTGGGCTGAGCGTGAACTCGGTGTCGGGCAGGTACTCGGTCGGCCGCAGCGATTCCGGATTAAAGTCGTCATCCATCGAGCGCCCCTCAAATTCACGACCAGTATTTGGATTCAGACCGTAAAAAACGGCGTCCGGTTGAGGGTCGCGGCATCCCAGGTCCGAAAATCCGGACCTGAGGCACCCAGAATGCAGTGAATTCCGGCTTTACTTCTTCTCCAAATCCGTCTTGGCCGTGGCCGTCACGCCCAGCTTGTTGAAGAGGGTCATCATCTCCAGCGGCAGCGGGAAGATGATGGTGGTGTTCTTCTCGACGCCGATCTCAGTGAGCGTTTGCAGGTAGCGCAATTGCAAGGTCATGGGCTCGGTGGCCAGCAGGGCAGCGGCTTCCACCAATTTTTGCGCGGCGGCCAACTCGCCTTCTGCATGGATGATCTTCGAGCGTTTTTCGCGCTCAGCCTCGGCCTGTTTGGCCATGGCGCGCTGCATCTGCTCATGCAGATCCACTTGCTTCACTTCAACAGAGACCACCTTTACGCCAAAGGGCTCGGTGCGCTGGTCGATGATCGCCTGAATGCGCAGGTTGAGCTTGTCGCGATGGCTGAGCAACTCATCCAACTCGACCTCGCCCAAGACCGAACGCAATGTGGTCTGCGCGAATTGGGAGGTCTGGTAGACGTAGTTGGCCACCTTGATGGCGGCGTCGTTGGGGTTGACCACGTAGAGCGTGACTACGGCGTTGACCTTGATCGAGACGTTGTCGCGGGTAATCACGTCCTGCGCCGGAACCTCCAGCACATCCTGGCGCAGCGAGATGCGCACCATCTGGTCGAAGGGCCGGAAGACGAGAATGATGCCGGGGCCTTTGGGCGTGGGCAGCGCGCGGCCCAGACGGAAGATGACTCCGCGCTCGTACTCGCGCAGAATCTTGATGGAGTTGAGCAGGTAAAGGACGACGATGGCGGCGAAAATCAGAACCGGAATACTGGCATCAGGCATTGGTGTTCCCTCACTCAGGACGAATTGTACTCCTCAGACCGCGGCTTGCGGCGGGCTTTGCGGCACAGCCGGCTCCACATGCAGCAGGTACTTCTCCAGGCCAACGACGCGCAACAAAGCGCCAGCCGGCACGGCCTCGCTGGCGACGGCTTGCCAAATTTCGCCTTCCACCAGCACGTGGCCTTCGGGGTTCAGCGGCTCCATGGCGCGGGCGCGGCTGCCCACCAGCGCCGCCGGGCCGATTCTGGATTTAAGTCGCCGGGCGCGCACCGCCAAGCGTATCAAAAAAACAGTAATAGTGCCAAACCCCGCGCTGACTCCAATAGCAACCCAAACATTGATCGCCAGCTCCGGAATGGGCGCGGCAACCAGCGTCAGCGTGCCAAATGTCAGGCAGACGATGCCGGCAATTGCCAGCGCGCCGTGGCCGCCGAATTTGGCCTCAAGCAACAGCAGCACCAAGGCCGCCACTAGCAGCAGAACAGAGGTAAAGCGAATCGGCAGCAGGTCCAGGCCAAAGACGGCCAGCAGCACCATCAGCGTACCCAGCGCGCCGGGGACAATGGTGCCGGGAGCGTTGAATTCCAGATAGATCAACAGCGCGCCGCAAACCAGAAAGAGTAGCGCTATATTAGGATTGACCAGCCAGCCCAGCAGTTCATCGCGCAGCGTGGGCTGGATGGTTTCAATGCGCGCGCCGGTCAGATGCAGCACCACTTTATTGCCGTCCAGGCGGGTGATCTCGCGGCCGTCCAGGGTGTGCAGCAGATCCCAGTCGTTTGCTGCAATCACGTCGATAAGGTGCTGGTCCAGCGCCTCCTGCGCGGTGTAGGAGTGCGAGGAATGCACGGCGTCCTCGGCGGCCTGGGCATTGCGGTTGCGCTTGGTGACATAAGACCGCAGAAAGGCCTCGGTGTCGTTCTGCACCTTTTGCGCCATGATGTCATCCATCTTGCCGACCTCGACCACCGGATGCGCCGCTCCGGCATTGGTGCCGGGCGCCATGGCGGCAATATCCGCCGACTCCAGCAGGAAGAAGCCAGCCGAGCCGGCGCGCGCGCCTTCCGGGCTGACGTAAACGATCACCGGCACCTTGGAGCTGAGAATGGCGCCGGCCATGGTGCGGGTCGAATCGAGCAGCCCGCCCGGCGTGTCGAGCTCGACCAGCAGCGCGCGCGCGCCGTCGGCGCTGGCGTGCTGAATGGCCTGGTCCAGCTCACCCTGCGTGATCGGCTGGATGGTGTCGGAGAGGACAAATTTATCCACTACTGGCTGCTGGGCCAAGGGCTGCTGGGCGCGCGCTGTGACGGCCCATCCAAAAGCTAGCAGCGCTGCCGCCCCAACCAGACCCATGCGTGCGGCGATGCCGCGCGGCTGCTGAAACATGACTCGCTCCATCAGGAGTTGCTCCTTCAGGGCCATCGATTCCCCAGGAAAACCCTCAGGAATACAGAATAATCGCCCTGGCTGCCCATCATCGCTCAAATCTGTCGCGGCTGCAACTCGCCCCTTTCGACACCGGCGCGGAACGCCTTAATTGGCAGAGTCTTTCTGCCGCGTCGCCTTCACCGCCGAGAGAAGCCCAACGCCGACCATCACAATCGCGCCCACGGCAATCCAGTGTGCTGGCACACGCACCAGGTGCGCGGCGTAAGCCAGGCCGGCGATCATAATTGCAAATCCTGCGGCATAAATTCCGAAGCTCATGCGGTCTCCTTAATGAGTCTCTGGTGCGGGTTGGGAGCGGCGTTTCAGGCGGGTAGCCGCGGCCGGCGTTCCCGCCAGCTTGGCTCGCTTGGCAGTCAGCGACGCGCTGGGCCGGGGATCAAGCAGCTTGGGCCGGGATGCGTTTTCTTCCGGCAAACTGTCATGCAGAACCATATCCAGCAAGGATTTGTTCACCTGGATGCGTCCGTTGTATTCGATGTAGCCGAGATTTCTAAAGCGATTCATGAAGAAGCTGACCCGTGAGCGCGTGGTGCCGATCATCTCTGCCAAAGCCTCCTGCGTGATGGGCGGCAGCAGCGTCACCGGCTCGCCCGGCTGCCCGTACTCGGCCATCAGCAACAGCGTCCGCGCCAGGCGGCGCTCGCTGGAGTTGAAAAGCTGATCGATAAGATCGGCCTGGGTCCGGATGCCTCGAATCAAAATGAACTTCATGAAGAAATCGGAGAAGCTGTGCTCACCATGGAGAGTCTTCAGCATTTGGCTTCTCTCGATCTTGAGCGCCGAACAGGCGGAGATTGCCGCCGCCGAAGAAGTTCGCAGCTCTTCAGTGCCGGCCATCGCCTCCTCGCCAAAAAAGTCGCCCGCGATCAGCATCGTAACCGTAGCTTCCTTGCCTCGCTTGGAGACGACGGTGAGCTTTGCGTGGCCGCTTTGCAGGTAGAAGACGGAGTCGGCTGGGCCGCCCTGGGCAAAGAATGTCTCTTTTGCTTTGAGGCGGTGAATGCTTCGTCCCGGCTCCACGGTTGCAAGAAAATGCTCTGAATCGAAAGGCTTCCTGGTCAGTCCAGCCATCGCAATAGCCTCCTTTGGCAGAGGGTCCGACCTGGGAGCAGCCTCATTGTCTTTGCGCGTGAACGAGGGAAGATGTGGCCTTCCAATCTTGAGCGCTCAACGACTTGCACAAATAATTGTGCCACGGCAATGGGCGCTTGTCTGAGCAATGCAGACCGCAAAGCATTTTCATTGTTAAGCAAGTATCCTCCGTCAAAGGCAGAAGCTTTATGGTTGGCGCCCCATCAAAGGGGCCTGAATAGAGGCGCTCCGTGCCGGCTTTCTTGCATTGCCTGCGGCAGCCTTGCCACCCGCGCCGTAGGTGCAGTGGTTATTGGAGCATATTAGTTTTCTCTATAAACTTCCGTGCTCCATCCTCCGCGTTTTCTCGCGGAATGGTTGGGACACCGACAAAATTCCGGTCTACACAATTTCCGAAATGACTCTAATCTCCTGTAGTCACCGCCACCGGATCCTGATCGCTGATGGCGGCGCAGTCGATCGACAGGCACGTGCCCAACTCACGAAAGCCCTTGTCCCAGCGCGGGCGGTCTTCGGCGCTCAGCGCGGTCAGGGCGTAACTGGATGTGCGCAGAACCTCATACCAGATATTTTGCGCCTGCCACAGATTCAGTTCGAAGGGCAGTTCGGACAACATGCGGCCCAGGCTCAGCGCGCGCTCCAGCGACTCGACGCCGCCGGAGGACATTTGCAGTTCGACCATGGCGCGCTTCATCCGCTGGTCGGCGATGTAGGAGAGCGTGGCCGTCTCCAGCGCCACCTGATCGGCCTTGGCCAGCGCCAAAAAGGAGCGCAGTTGCGGCTGGTCGATGGGGTCGGCCTCGAGCGCGCGGCGCATGCCGGCGTTGATGGCAAAGCCGGCGGCCAGCGTCAGCGCCGGAGGCTTGGGCAGGCCAGCTTGAGAGAGAAAATGCAGCAGGCTGGCGTGGTCGTCGTAGATGGTGGTGAGGGAACTCTCAATATCGGAGAGCGTGGAGTTGAGAATCAATTGCACGATGCGCCGCTGCTCGTCGGTAAAGAGCGAGGTCAGCGAGTAGTCCATGTGGCCGTAGAAGCGATCAAGCAGGCGAATCACGCCGGGAAAGTCGGCGCGCTGCACGCGCTCGGCGGCCTGGGCGACGAAGCCTTCAAAGGCGGGCGCGTCCTCCGGCTCATAGGACTTGACGGCGGCGGAGATGTTCTGGTCGCCAAAGTGCAATACCGCAAAGGAGAATCCGCGCTGCTTGCCGGTAATGGCGCCGACGATCTTGACTCTGCCCATGGCCAGGCGTCCGCGGCCGGAGGTGTAAACGTCGTAGGAGTTGCGCCAGACGCGGAAGCAGAAGAGATCCGTCTCTTCGGCAAAGGAAGAAAAAATCGAGCTGATGGCGTAGTGAGCGGCGACTTGCTCCAGGCCGAGCTGCTTGGTCGCCACCTGCTCTTTATAAATTGCAGCCCCGTCGCCGGCCTTGGGATCGTTGGAGCGGGCCGAGGCCATGGTGGCCAGAAAGGCCGGCTCGAGCGGCGCGGCCAGCTCATGAAAGGCCTCGCGGGCCAGTTGCAAAACGCGCGCAGCGTAGGCGATGATCTGCACGGTTTCAATGCCTGAAATATCGTCAAAGAACCAGCCGCAACTGGTGTACATCAGTTGCGTGTGGCGCTGCATCTCCATCAATTCCAGGCCGCGCACACGCTCCGGCACGGTGAGCGAACGCAACTGGTACTTGCGGAAAAACTTTTCCGCCGATTGCGGGCTGCGGTCCAGCACAACATCGATGTAGCCGTCGCGGGCCGCCCACACGTCCTTGAATATCTTTGCGCCCTCCTGCTCGGTCAACGGGACCAGCGCATCGCGCAGCTCGTCCAGAGCCTTGCGCAGCGGCGCGCGCCAGGCTTGATTCCAGCCCGCCCTGCCGCCGTTGCAGCCGCAATCGGAACGCCAGCGCTCAATGCCATGCACACAGCTCCAGGAGGTGTCTTCGACGATCTCGGCCTCGTACTCGGGCGGAAATTGATCCAGAAAGCAGCCGTAGTTGGTCAGCTTGACGGTGGGATCCTCTTCGAGCAGGCGCAACGCGTAGGCCAACGCCATCTCCCCGTATTTGTGGTGGTGACCGTATGACTCGCCGTCGGTGGCCACATGCACCAGTTGCGGACTTGAGTTATAGCGGAAGCTGGATTTGAGGCGTCCGGCAAGGCTCTCGCCGGAGTTGAGCAGCCCCTCGAAGGCGATGGCGCGCGAGGTGGGACCGTCGTAGAAAAAAACGGCAATCGATTCGCCGGATTTGAAGCGGACAAGGTAGGGGTGCGAAGTATCGACGCTGGCGTTGGCGGTATCGCTCCAGCCGGCGTTTTCGCCATCTTTGATAGGCCGGATGCGCTTGCACTGGTGCGGCGCAAGGACGGTGAATTTGATGCCGTGCTGGGCCAGCAATTCCAGCGATTCGCTGTCGGCTGCCGTCTCGGCCAGCCACATGCCTTCGGGAGGAGCGCCGTAGTGGTGCTCATAGTCGGCAATGCCCCAGCGAATCTGCGTGTTGCGGTCGCGCGTGCTGGCCAGCGGAAGAATGATGTGATTGTAGACCTGGGCCATCGCCGAGCTGTGGCCGCCAAAGGTCTTGCGGCTGCGCCGTTCGCCATCCAGAATCATGCGGTAGGTGCGCGGCGCGTTCTCCATCAGCCAACTGAGCAGCGTGGGGCCAATATTGAAGCTGATGCGCGCGTAGTTGTTGACAATGCGCGTGATCTGATTTTTTGAGTTGACGATGCGCGCCGCGCCATTGGTGGCGTAACACTCGGCGCAGATGCGTTCATTCCAATCGTGATAGGGCGCGGCCGAGTCCTGCGTCTCAACCGTCTCCAGCCACGGATTCTCGCGCGGAGGCTGGTAAAAATGACCGTGAATGCAGATAAATCGTTTATTTGCGGCCATTCAAGCCTCAACCCTTACCGGTACGCCGGAGTTAACACCATTGTAGGCCTTATCGGCTGGCCGGAGCGGTCACCTTAGCCAGGTCGCAGGCCCGCCACAGGTACCAACTGGCCACGGAACGGAAGGGTGCCCAGCGCCTTCCTCTTTTGAGCAGGATTTCCGGCTTGGGCAAGTCTTCGGCCGCCAGCGGGCGAGTTTTGGGAAGGCGCAGGAAGGTCAGCGCGAAGCCCTTGCGCACCCCGTAATCGGTAACAGGAAAGACGTCAGGCCGCCCCATGCGAAAGATCAGCAGCATCTCGACCGTCCAGGGGCCGATGCCGCGGACCGCGGTGAGCCGCTCGACGATCTCGGCGTCCGGCATCTTTTTAATGGCCGCGTGGGTGGGCACGGTGCCGTCCAGGGTTTTGGCTGCCAAATCTTTGAGCGCGCGGGCCTTGTTGCCGCTGACGCCGGCCGCGCGCAGAACTTCGTCCGGCGTGTCGAGCAGCAGTTGCGGGGCTGGATCGCCGCCAAAGTAGGCGCGCACCCGGGCATGGATCGTGGCCGCGGCCTTGCCGTTCAACTGCTGATAGAGGATCGACTCCAGCAGCGCCTCAAAGGGCGACTGCGATGGATCGAGCTTGAGCGTGAAGGGACCGGCGCGGTCGATCAGCGCGGCGAGTTTGGCGTCGGCGGCGCGCAGATACTCCAGCGCCTCGGCGGGGTCAAAGGGAAGTTTCGGGTTGCGGCCATTGTGGATCATAGGGGAACAGTGTACCGCGCCGGGACTTCGTTTCAGCGAAACCGGCAAATGGCGCTTCAAATTCTGCGTCTACTTGCTTCCCCCTTGTAACATCTAGAGCAGAGTCGAATGCGGGAGGCGTTAACCATGAAGATGCGGCCAGGAACACAAACGGGATTTTTGATGTGCGGCAAGGAGTGGACCGACGGCGACGTGCTGGAGGTGCGCTCACCCTGGGACAACGGGCTGGTGGGGCGCGTGACGGTGGCTACCCGCAGCGACGCGCGCCAGGCCGTGCATCACGCCGTGGCCAGCCTGCGCCGCACCCGCGCCCTGCCGCGATGGAAGCGCCGCGAGATTCTGGAGGACGTGGCCGCGGCGCTCATCGAGCAAAAAGAGCGCTTTGCGCAGTTGATCGTTGCCGAGGCGGGCAAGCCCGTGCGCCTGGCGCGGGCTGAGGTGGATCGCGCCGTGCTGACCTTCAAGACCGCTGCCGAGGAGAGTTCGCGGCTGGGCGGCGAGAGCATTCCGCTGGATCTGGCCGAAGGCAACGAAGGCCGCTGGGGGCTGGTGCAGCGCTTTCCCGTCGGCCCGGTGCTGGCCATTACGCCCTTTAATTTTCCGCTGAATCTGGTGGCGCACAAGGTTGCGCCCGCCCTGGCAGCGGGCTGCCCGGTAATTCTGAAGCCCGCCCCGGAGGCTCCCTTTACCGCGCTGGCGCTGGGCGAGGTGATTCTGAAGGCCGGATGGCCGGAGGAGGCGCTGGCCGTGCTGCCGCTTACCGACGCCGACACCGCCTGGCTGGCCGAGAAGGAAGACCGCATCAAGCTGGTCAGCTTTACCGGTTCGGCCAAGGTGGGCTGGGAGCTGAAGGCGCACTCCGGGCGTAAACGCGTGTTGCTGGAACTGGGCGGCAATGCGGCGCAGATCGTCTGCGCGGACTGGCCCGACCTGGATGAGGCAGCCGTGCGCACCGCACACGCGGCTTTTGGTTTTGCGGGGCAATCCTGCGTGAGTGTGCAGAGAGTCTTTGTGGAGCGCGGCGTTTTTCAGACGTTTTTGTGGAAGGTCGTGGAGGCGACCGCCAAGATGGCCTCGGGCGATCCGGCGATGGAGGCAACCGAGATTGGGCCGCTGATCCGCCCTGTCGAGGCCGAGCGCGTCGAGGCCTGGATCAAAGAAGCCGTGGAAGGCGGAGCAAAGCTGGCGGCTGGCGGCCAGCGTCATGGCTCCGTGGTGACGCCGGCAATTTTCACTGGTTGCAAGCCGGGCATGAAGCTCTGGGATGAGGAAGCCTTTGGGCCGGTGGTGTGCATCGAGCCCTTCGACGACTTCGAGCAGGCGCTGGCCGATGCCAATCACTCGAAGTATGGCTTGCAGGCCGGGCTTCTGACGCGCGATGTGGGCCGCATTCTTACCGCGTATCGCGAACTCGAAGTAGGCGCGCTGATTGTGGGAGACACGCCAAGCTGGCGCCTGGACCCGATGCCATTCGGCGGCGTCAAGGACTCGGGTCTGGGACGGGAAGGCATACGCTCGGCCATCGAAGAGATGACCGAGCCGCGTATGCTGGTAATCGCGGGGCTATAGAGCGAGGCGATGGATTGATTTGCGGCGATGATGCGTGATGAAAAGCCGCGCTTACTTCTTCGCCTTCTTTGCCGCCCAGCGCTTGCGCTGCGCATCGGCAATCCGCTGGCGAGCCTCGGGGCTCAACGTGCGGCGCTTCTTCCCCTTCTTGGCTGGGGCGGCCTTCCCGGCCGGCGAGGACTTTGCAACTTTGGCGGCCTTCTTGGCCAGGCGCGCGGTAATCTTGTCGGCTACCTTGCCGGTGGTGGCAAGCAGAGAACGAACCTGCATGAGCTTGGCAATTTCTTCATCGATCAGGGCAACAACGGAGTTATTGGACATAAGTCAAGCATAACTCAGAGTACTACTCTTCTACAATGCGCTGACTTAACAATCGATTGGTTGCAGATTGAATCCAGGCCGATTTCATTGCGGTTTGCCGACAGCTTTTTCGTTGTAGGCATTCTGCAAGACAAAGAATGCCGCCTTCTTCTGGCCCTGATCGCTGATTAGTCCCTTCCGGTTGAACTCATCCTGAATGCCCACCAGCGGCCTGTTTGGCGAACGGAAATCCATCAGAATCCACGGGCTCATTCCGCGCAGTTGCGGTATCCGGTTGAGCATTCGCAATTGATGGCGATAGATATTCGCCTGGTACTCCTCGGTCCAGCGTTCCTCGTCGCCGCCATGCAGGCCGGCCTTCGCGCCGCCGCCAAACTCGCTCACAATCAGCGGCTTTTCATAGTCGATTCGCCACTGCGTTGTGTCGGCAGTTTCTGGATTTCCCTCGTACCAGCCGATATATTCGTTGATCCCGATTACATCCAGCGCCTTGCCCAGCGGGTCGTCCACAATCTTGGTGTGTCCCTCGGCGCGCACCAGCAGCGCGGCGGTAATCAGCCGTGTTGGATCAAGCTCGCGCGCGCGCGCTGCCTCGGTTTCAATGAAGCGTGTTCGCGCCTCGGTCAAAGGCGTTTCGTTGGCCATCGACCAAAGAATAATTGCGGCGTGATTGCGCGAGGTTCCTATCTCCTCGTCCAATTGCTGCTCGGCCTTGGCCAACACCTTTGGATTGTCAAACTGCAACGCCCAATAAACAGGATTCTCCGACCACACCAGCACGCCCATGCGGTCGGCGGCGCGCAGCATTGATTCATCGTGAGGATAATGCGCCAGGCGCACATAGTTGCAGCCCAACTCCTTGGCCCAGCCCAGCAGCGTCTCTGCATCTTTGTCCGTGTTGGCGCGGCCGGTGCGGTAAGGAGCTTCAGCATGGATAGAAATGCCGCGCAGAAAGATCGGCTGGCCATTGAGAAGAATTTGCGTGCCTCGAGTTTCTATGGTGCGGAAGCCGATTTCTTCTTCAATGGAATCATTGGCTGTACTGATCTTGACTTTGTAAAGCTTCGGCGTCTCCGGTGACCAGCGCCGCAAATTCGCTCCTGGAATGTGAATCGCAGCACGGCCATCTTTATCCAGTGGAAATGAGTACATACGGTCAAGCTCTGGGATTATCACCGTGACCTTTTCGCCAGTATTTCCGCCTTCAACATGCACCCAGCCTTCAATGACGTTGCTTTCCGCGCGGCTCAGATGCACATCGAACTGATCGATAAATGCCTCGGGAACTTCAATCAGCGAGACAGAACGCGTAAGCCCGCCATAATTCCACCAATCGGTTTCAAGCGTCGGAACGCCGTCTTCGTGGCGCGTGTTATCGACGGCGGCGACAACAAAATTATTGCCGGCATGAATCGCGGCGGTCACTTCGCAGTTGAAGCTGGTGTAGCCGCCCTCATGCTCACAGACCTTCTCTCCGTTCACCCAGAACCATGAGCGGTAATTGGCCGCGCCCACATGCAGAAAGACGCGGGTGTGCGCTTCGGGCTGATAAGTGAAATCGCGCTGGTACCAGATAGGGCCTTCGTAATAGAAGAGCGACTCGCGCTGCGTATTCCAGTCGGCGGGGACTTTGAGTTTAGGCGCTTTGGAAAAATCGTATTCAGTCACAAATTGGTCGCCGGGATGAGCCTTGCGGTTGAGAAAAAATCCATCTTTTTTCACTTCGTGATGAAAGCTGTACAGGCCGGAAAAATATGGATCGACGATAGAGGCCCAATCGCCGTCAAGCGAAATGGCCGGACGGCGATCTGCGCCGGTAAGAACGATGGGAGACTGAGAGTGCGCGGGTGCGGTCCATGCGGCGGCCAGCAGCACAGCAGCGATTGAGCCCGCAAACAGGCGGAGAGAGAAACGCATCATTGCACACCCTCATCGATCTTGAGATTGGATTGCGGCCGTGGGCGCACAGAAATGCGTAGTCGGCTGTTCCAAGCAGACGATTTATTTTATCCCGTCAACGGTCATTAAAGAGGTGACAGCGGGCCGCTCACTTGGCGCGCTCAAAGGTGAGCGAGGCGGAGTTGATGCAGTAGCGCAGTCCTGTGGAGCGCGGCCCATCGGAAAAGACGTGGCCCAGGTGGCCGCCGCAGCGGGCGCATGTGACCTCGACGCGGCGCATTCCAAAGCTCACATCTTCGTGCTCGGCCACGGCCTTGGAATCGGCGGGGATCATGAAGCTGGGCCAGCCGCAGCCGGAGTCGAATTTTGCCCCGCTATCAAACAGCATCGCCCCGCAGCCGGCGCAGTGGTAGTCGCCGCTTTCGCGGTTCTGCGTCAGCGCGCCGGTAAACGGCCTCTCGGTGGCCTTCTCGCGCAGAATGCAGTACTGCTCAGGCGTGAGCAGCGCGCGCCACTCGGCCTCGGTTCGCTCAATCTTTTCGGGCGTCTCACTCATGGTGCGCTCCCTGAATTCACTCCATTCGATGCTTGCGGATGGGCCGAGGAAGCGCGGCTCTTCAAACCTCGGCGATGAAGTCGATCTCGACCAGCACATCCTTGGGAAGACGGGCGGCTTCGACCGTTGTGCGGGCCGGCAGTGAGCCGGAGACCGTCGCGAAATACTCCGCATAGACCGCGTTCATTGCGGCAAAGTCGTTCATGTCCTTGAGATAGACGGTAGCTTTGACCACGTTGGCCAGACTGGTGCCGCCCGCTTCAAGAATCGCCTTCAGATTCTCGAAGGTGCGGGTGGTTTGCTCGGTGATGCCGCCCGCCACCACCTGCTGGCTCGCCGGATCGACCGCGGCCTGGCCAGCGGTGAAGAGGAGGTTCCCTACTCGCACGCCCTGGGAATATGGCCCGATCGCGGCGGGGGCTTTGTCGGTTGCAATAATGTGTTTGCTCATGCGTTCATTCTATCGCCAGGCCGCCAGCAGCGCGCCGCTCCCGACCACCGCAGCCAGCCAGTAACCGTTGTTGATGGCATAGAGCTTGAAGGAGCGGTGCTCGTAGATCGTCTCTGCCAGCAGCGGCATGGCGATGAATCCCAGCCAGCAGATGAAGCCAATGAAGGCTCCACAGCCGATCGTCGCCGCGCCCGACCATAGCACAACATGCGCCAAAATGAACGCAAGAATCAGCCCTCCGAAGAAGGACGTGACCATGCCAACCACGGCTCCTTTGGGCCGCGAACCGGGAACGTGGCCGGTCAGCGCCATCCATGGCTTGGCAAAAAAGAGCGAGTACCAGAGCGCGCCCAGAATCCACTGATAGAGTGCGGCAACCAGCACGACCAGATGATTGAAGTGAAGGTGATGCATAGAAAAACCTCCCGAAAAATCCGCCTTCTGTAATCCGGCCGCGCGGAATGATCCGGGGGGTTCGCAGACCGGCAAAAGGAGCCGTGTAGTTGACTTTGCCGCAGGCGGTCGAGCGCTGTCAAGCGGAATCGCGGAGGGCATTCAGCCCCGGCTTCTTGCAAAGTTTATCCCTGCATACCTACAGCGCGGCCCAATGCGTGGTATTTTGAAGAAAGCGGAAGGGTGGCAGAGCGGTTGATTGCATCGGTCTTGAAAACCGACGAACCTTAACGGGTTCCGGGGGTTCAAATCCCTCCCCTTCCGCCAGCACCTGCGGTGCGGCGGAAGCTCGCTGCTCGCTCGCATAGGCTTCCTGATTCAACCCCTATCGATGAGGCCAATCAATACTGCTTCATCAGCTATAGCGAAGCCAGCGCAGCAACTCCGGCAGCGTGGCGCGCTTGCCGTACATGAGAATGCCAACCCGGTAGAGGCGCGAAGAGAACCAGAGCATGCCCCAGATGCTGAGAATCATGATCGAGATCGACGCGGCAAACTGCCAGACCGGCACCGGTGCAATGCTCATGCGCGGAACCATAACATAGGGCGCGGTGAGCGGGAAGAGCGATGCCGCAACGGCCCACACCGAGCTGGGATCCTTCATCAGCACGGGCAGAATTCCAAAGGCGATCCAGACGGGTATGGCGGCCAGCGGCGTAAACATCTGCAGATCTTGCGAGGTTTCGCAGGTGGCGGCCAGACCGGAAAAAAGCGCGCTGAAGAGCGCAAAGCCGAGCAGGAAGTAAAGCGGAAAGAGCAGCCCCTCGGCCAGTGAAAAATGCAGCGCGAGATTGCCGCTGAGCAGCGGCGCGGCCAATGCGGAACCGGTCACAACGCCAGCCACCGAAACCCAGATGGTAATCTGCGTCAGGCCCACGGCGCCCACGCCCATCAGCTTGCCGGCCAGCAATTCGTCGGGGGCGGCAATGGCCAGCATCACCTCAAAGATGCGCGAGGTCTTTTCTTCAATGATGGCGCGGGCCATATTCATTCCGTAGAGCAGAATCGGCATGGAGAGCAGCAGGGCCATCATGAAGGCCTTGAAAAACTGCACCGCGCCATCGCTGCTTTTGCCCGCCTGTCCGTTCTTGCCCAGTTGCAAAGTCTCCACGGGAACCCACTTGAGAATCGCGTCGGCCTGCGCCGGATTGACTTCTGAAGCGATGAGGCGTTGATGCACCAGCGCGCGATTCAGATAATTCTGCATACCGCCGATATTGGCAAAGCCGCCCGCCGAGAGCGAAACGTACGACGCGGTGACGGCACCGTTTGCGGCAGTATTCAGGTCAAGTATGCCGTCGATGGCCTTAGAGGTGAGCTGCTTTTGCAGCGCGGCGCGACCGTCGGCTGTGGCCGGCGCAACCACTTCCACGGTCAGCTTGGCGGAGGTGTCGTAGAGCATCTCGCGGCGGACTTGATCGGCCAGCGCGGCGTCAGTGGCGACAATTGCCACATGCGATCCTTCTCTTGGTTTGCCGCCGTTCATCGCGCTCCAGCCAACCAGCGCGGCAATCAGCAGAGGCACCAGAATCGTGGAGAAGAGGAAGGCGCGGCCGCGAATCTGCTCGACATATTCACGCTTGGCAATCAGAAAGATATTACGCATTGGCCTTGCCTCCCACGGTCTCGATAAAGATCTCTTCAAGCGACGGCTCTACCAGCTCGAAGCGATAGATGTTTGCCGCGGCGGCGGCCTCATGCAGCAGCTTCTGCGCATCGCCGTGCGGCTTCAGCTTGATCTCGGCGTGGCCGCTGTAGTTCCTGGCCTCGGCGATTTGATCGCTTTGAAGAAAGGCCGCGCTGCCTTCGAACTCGACGATCACATGATTGCGCTCATAGCTGGATTTAATCTGGCGCAGATTGCCAGCCAGCACGGCGCGACCGTTGTCGATGAGGCAGATGGAGTCGCAGAGTTTCTCGACTTGATCCATGCGATGCGTAGAGAAGAGAATCACCTTGCCCTGGCTCTTGAGTTCCAGCAGCGTCTGCTCCACAAGCACTGCGTTGACTGGATCGAGGCCGCTGAAGGGCTCGTCCATGACGACAAGGCCCGGCTCATGCAGCAACGTGGCGATGAACTGAATCTTCTGCTGCATGCCTTTGGATAATTCTTCAGTTTTCTTTGGCAGTGCGTCGGCAATTTCCATGCGCGCGGCCCATGCTTTGGCGCGCTTTTCTGCCTCGGCGGCGTGCAGCCCATGCAGGCAGCCGAAGAAGACAAGCTGGTCGAGGACTTTCATCTTTTTATATAAGCCGCGCTCTTCTGGCAGGTAGCCGACGCGCTCCAGGCTGGCGCGTTCAAAGGGCTTGTCGAAAAGGCTGACCTGGCCGGAGTCGGGAACCGTAATGCCCATCATCATGCGGATCGAGCTGGTTTTGCCGGCTCCGTTTGGACCCAGCAGGCCGAAGATCTGGCCCGCCTCGATGGCGAGGCTCAGGTTGTTGACGGCAATCTTGCTCTCATAGGCCTTGGTGACGGCCGCGAGTTCGACAACTGGCATGGTGGCTCCCGCCGCGGATTTTGGACTGAGGATGAAGACAGCCCGCGGAAACCGGCCTCACAAAGAAGTGTAGCAAGGCAAGCGTTTGTCGCGGTAGGAATGCCAGGTTGCCTGACTCCCCGCACGGATCAGTACAGGCGCTTGTTACCGCGTACGGCTCCTATTTGAAAACTAGCGGCGAATCGTTGCTCGGAAAATAAATGAAGCGCGCGATATAAGGAACGAAGCGCGAGGTTATAGCCTCGGCCCATCAATCTGAGATCTTATATGTTTTGGGCGTCAAATTTGTACGGAAGATCAAGAAGCACGATAATTGAGTCCTGCCGCGCAGCATGAGCGCCGGAGCCAAGTGATACGGGCCAATAAGCGGGGGCGCAGCCGGCCGCGGATCGCCCAGGAAGTAGGCCTGAGTTATCCGGCGGTCACCTATGCGCTGAAACGGAATTCCGAAGCCGGGATGTCGGGTTTGGCGTCGGCCCTAAAAAGCCACCTGCCTGGCCTGGCGCCTCTCACTTCCTTGACCAAAACAGTATTGGAGATTTCAAAATGGGCCATGCGCTCTTCTTCCGCGCGGCAACAGGTGGTTTTTCATTTTTTCGCAACCCCTGCGGCCTTATGTTGGAGGCACTGCTCTTTAATCGAAGGCCTCTCCGTTTACCGGGGAGATGAGGGAAAGCGATGACCGGAAATGCAATTGTAACGCTGCCGCATGAGGGGTCGGACCAGACTGGGCCGAAGATTGGCCAGAGGACGGCGCTGGGCGTGGATGCGCTGATGCAATCGTTTCTGGATAACCTGTTTTTTGTGCAGGGGCGCTCGACCGAGCGGGCGACGGTGAACGATCTTTACATGGCTCTGGCGCATACGGTGCGCGACCGGCTGGTGGAGCGGTGGATTCAGACGGTGAAGAACTATCAGGCGCAGGATGTGCGGGTGGTCTGCTATCTTTCAGCGGAGTTTTTGACCGGTCCGCATCTGGCCAATAATCTAATCAACCTGGGCATCTACGACGATACCGAGCTGGCGATGAAGCAGTTGGGCATTGACCTGAGCACGCTGATTGAGCAAGAGGAGGAGCCGGGGCTGGGCAATGGCGGATTGGGGCGTCTGGCCTCGTGCTTTATGGATTCGCTGGCGACGCTGGACATACCGGCGATCGGCTACGGCATTCGCTATGAGTACGGGATCTTCGACCAGCAGATACGCGATGGCTGGCAGGTGGAGTCTACCGACAAGTGGCTGCGGTTGGGCAATCCGTGGGCGCTTGAGCGGCCCGAAGACGCCTTTGAAGTGAAGATGGGCGGACGCACGGAACGGCACACCGACGCCAAAGGCAAGGTGCGGGTGGAGTGGATTCCGGCCAAGCTGGTGCGCGGCGTTCCGCACGATACGCCGATTCTGGGCTACCGGACCAACACCGCGAACACGATGCGGTTGTGGGCGGCGCAGGCCGTAGAGAGCTTCGACTTTGAAACCTTCAACCAGGGAGATTACCTGGGCGCGGTGGCGGGGAAAGTATCGAGCGAGAATATTTCAAAGATACTTTACCCCAACGATGAAGGGATTCAGGGCAAGCAGTTGCGGCTGGAGCAGCAATTCTTTTTTGTCAGTTGCAGCTTGCAGCACATTGTAAAAATTCAAGCCACGCAGCGGCGTCCGCTGGCCGAGTTGCATCGCAATTTTGCGATCCAGATGAACGATACGCATCCGGCGATTGCTGTAGCCGAGCTGATGCGGCTGCTGATGGACGAACACGGAATGGAGTGGGAGGCGGCCTGGCATGTGACGCAGCACGCGCTCTCTTATACCAATCACACGCTGATGCCGGAGGCGCTGGAGCAGTGGCCGCGGAGTTTGTTTGGCGCTTTGCTGCCGCGGCATCTGGAGATTATCGACGAGATCAACAGGCGGCATCTGGAAAATGTGCGGGCAAAGTTTCCCGGCGACGCGGAGATGGTGAAGCGGCTCTCCTTGATTCGGGACGACGGCGAGCAGTTTGTGCGCATGGCTCATCTGGCGGCGCTGGGCAGTCATGCGATCAACGGCGTGGCGGCGCTGCATACTGAGTTGCTGAAGACGCATGTGCTGCGGGATTTTTATGCGCTGACGCCGGAGAAGTTTTCCAACAAAACCAATGGCGTCACTCCGCGGCGGTGGATGGTGCTGAGCAATCCTCGGCTGGCGCAACTGCTGACGGCGAGGCTGGGACCGGGCTGGATACGCGATCTGGAGAAGCTGCGCAAACTGGAGCCGATGGTGGAGGACGCGGAGTTTTGCCGGGAGTGGAAGTCGATCAAGCGGCACAACAAGCTGCAACTCTCGGCTTACATTCACGACAGGCTGGGCATGGCGGCCGATCCGGATTCGATCTTCGATGTGCTGGTGAAGCGGCTGCATGAATATAAGCGGCAGCACTTGCAGGTCTTGCATATTCTAACGCTGTATAAGCGCATCCAGCACGATCCGGATGCGGAGATGGTGCCGCGAACTTTTCTCTTTGGCGGCAAGGCCGCGCCGGGCTACAAGATGGCCAAGCTGATCATCAAGCTGATTCACTCGGTGGGCGAGGCGGTCAATACCGATCCGCTGGTGCGAGGTAGGCTGAAGGTGGTTTTTCTGCCCGATTTCAGCGTGAAGCTGGGGCAGAGAGTTTATCCGGCAGCGGATCTGAGCGAGCAGATTTCGCTGGCCGGCAAAGAGGCTTCGGGCACCGGCAACATGAAGTTCGCAATGAATGGCGCAATTACGATTGGCACACTGGACGGGGCGAACATCGAAATTCGCGAGGAGGTGGGCGAGGAGAATTTCTTTCTCTTCGGACTGACCACGCCGGAAGTGGAGCAGCGCAAGCAGGAGGGCTACCGGCCGCGGGCGATCTTCGACGAGAACGCAATGCTGCGCGAGGTTCTGGCTTCGCTCTCAAACGGCGAATTCTCGCATGGCGACAAGAGCTTGTTCGAGCCGCTGGTGAATTCTCTGCTGACCACGGACGAATATATGCTGCTGGCCGATTACCAGTCGTACATCGATTGCCAGGACCGAGTGAGCGCGGCTTACCAGGATCAGGAGGCATGGACGCGTATGTCGATTCTGAATGTGGCGCGGATTGGCAAGTTTTCTTCGGACCGGTCGATTCGGGATTATTGCGCGGAGATCTGGAAGACCTGGCCGGTGAAGATACAGTTGTAAGTTTTTCTTGGTTGGTTGGAGTCTATGGTCCACCAGGTTCTAAAATCGGACCCTGGAGCACCCAAAAGGATTGACGCGGTCATGACGCTCCGTTATCTTCGAGTTCTAACGGAGAAGATCACGGCGACTCAATCGATCCTGGCGGAGCGCCGCGTCTTTGGCCTCGATACAGTGAAATGAGCAGCCTTTCAACCCGCTCTCGATGCGCCTGTTCGTCCCCTGCCGCGCGAGCATTTTATAAATGCATTCGACTGCGGACATGATGCGCTGAATCGCTGGCTGTTCAAGTACGCGTTGCAAGATCAGGGAGCGGGCTCGGCGTAGACGAATGTTGGGCTGGTTGGCGAAGTTGTCATTGGCTATTACAGCCTTGCCGCCGGGCAGACTGAATGGTATGAAGTGGGCTGGTCGCGCCTCGAAATGACCGTTCTGCCGAAATTTTGCAAGTAACTCTAACGATTCTGGAGGCAGACTCGAACGGCGTCTCAACTTTTTGACCGCACCAATTGCCAACCCTCGGCCTGCCGCGCGAGTTCGAACTTGAAGCCGAAGCCGCGCGCGTTGTCGATGAAGCGCAAGAACTCGGGCTTGAATGCGTAGACGGCGCTTTGGCGGAGCAACAGGCTGAATACGCGCCCGATCTTGAAGCGCCGGCGATAGGCCTCGATGATTTCAGCGCGGCGCTTGGCGTCGGCGACGAGGCTGACCTCACCGCGTATTTGCACACCGCGAATCTGCCTCCAGTTTTCGACGCTGCGATAGACGGTTGCGGCCGCGCGGCAGCTTCGCTCCAGATTCAGGCTGTGCTCACTGCCGGGGGAAGAGAGCCAGTAGAGCTTGAGTTCCTCATCGGCCATGTAGAAGAGCGGCGCTACGCAGGCTTGGCCGTCTTCGCCGATGGTGGCCAGAGACAGCGTGGTTTCTGCGCCTAGCAGCGCGGCAACCATTTCCAGATACTTTTCCGTTCCCTTCATCGCACTTCCTTGTGCCGCTTTGCGAACCCATCGCCGATCATTTGCGGACCTCAGTCTACCATTACTCCACATGCGTATTCACAAACCATGCCTGGTTCCGGCAAGTCGATGAGGCAACGCCAGGGCAGCATCCGCTATGATGGTTTGTTGCGGTTTTGCCGTGGGCGCGTCGATGTTTGCGAACCGGCTGAGGAGGATTGAATGGCGCAAAGCACGTGCAGTACAGCGGTTCGCCGCATGGTTTGGATTGCCCGGCTGGTTGGCTTCGGCATTTATATTTGGGCATTTTTTCTGCCCGCCGTGAGAGAGGTTGCCACGCCCGGCGGCGATGCTCCCGACGCATTGCAGGGCTCACGCTGCGCCTGGGCCACCCTCATCAATACGATGAATCCGGAGATGTGGCACTCCAAGCTTTTTCTGGCCGTGCTGAGCGGCTGGATCAATCCGTTGCTGGTGCTTTATCTGATCTTTTTGATCTTTCCCAGCTTTGTTTGGCCGCGGCGCATTGCAGCCGGAGCCATGCTGGCCTTTCTTGCCGGGACTTGGATCTTCTTTGTCCTCTACCCACTGGTTCCGCTGGCTGGCCACTGGCTTTGGGCGGGCGGAATTCTGCTGATTCTGGCCGGCGAATTTGCTTGCTGCAAGTGCGCAAGCTCCTCCGCCGACTAATTTCTATCAGGCCTTGTTCGAGAACGCAATGCGTCCTTCGGATATGGTCCAGCGAACTTTGCCTTGCATCGCCCAGCCGTCGAAGGGCGTGTTCCGGGACTTGGATTTGCCTTCGCGGGCATTGTAGGTCCACTCGGCCTTGGGATCGAAGACGACCACGTCCGCGTAGCTGCCGACGGTGAGAGTGCCGCGGCCCTTCAAATTCAAGAGCGCCGCCGGCTGCGCGCTCAAGAGACTCAGAACGCGGCCCAGCGGCAGCTTCCACTCCCGGTGCAGCCAGCGGAGCGAGAGCCCCAGGGCCGTTTCCAGGCCGATAATGCCGTTCGGCGCGCGCTCAAACTCGACCTCTTTTTCGTGGACGGCATGGGGCGCGTGGTCGGTGGCGATGGCGTCGATGATGCCGTCGAGTATGCCTTCGATCAGCGCGTCGCGGTCGGCGGCCGAGCGCAACGGCGGACACATCTTGGCGTTGGTGTCATAGAGGCCGACGTGCTCGTCGGTGAGCAGAAAATGATGCGGGGCAACCTCGCAAGTAACGCGCAAACCGTTGCGCCGAGCCTGGCGCACGGCATTCAGCGCGGCGGCCGTCGAGATGTGGGCTACGTGCAGGTGCGCTCGGGCTTCGCGCAGCTCGGTCACCAGGCGGATGTCGCGCTCGACAATGCCGGATTCGGCCTCATTGGGCCAGCCGCGCAGGCCGAGTTTGAACGAAACTGCCCCGGCGTTCATCGCGGCCACTTTGTCGGCAACGTGCGTGATGCGCGTGTCTTCAGCGTGCTGAATCACGGTCAGACCAACGCGCGCGGCTGCGGCCAGAGCCTCGCGCATCACACCGTCTTTCAGAATCGGCAGGCCGTCGTCGCTTACGGCCACGGCGCCGGCGGATTTGAGCGCGGCATAGTCGTTGATGGTTTCGCCCTTGCTGCCGCGCGTGGCGGCGGCGATGGGGAAGACACGAACGGAGGCATTGCGGTCGGACGCTTGCATCCAGCGCGTGGTTTCAGACGAGTCGTTCACCGGCGTGGTGTTGGGCATGGCCGCAACGGAGGTAAATCCGCCAGCCGCGGCCGCAAGCGTGCCGGTGGCGATGGTCTCTTTGTAGCCCTGGCCGGGCTCGCGCAGATGGACGTGCATGTCGATGAGGCCCGGCGCGACGGTGAGGCCGGTGGCGTCCAGAACTTCAGCCCCAGAGATTTCATTCGCCGCCTTCAGCTTGCCGGGAGCAGCAATCTCGGCGACGCGGCCGTCCTTGAGCAGAATATCTTTGAGTGCGTCGATGCCGGCGGCGGGATCGATCAGATGGCCATTACGAATGATTAGTGCCGTCATGCACGGCCTCCTTGGTCTGCCGCCGTCAGCGCCCGCTCCACGACGGCCATACGAATCGCCACTCCGTTCGTAACCTGCTCCAGAATCGCCGACTGCGGCCCATCAGCTACACCCGCCGTCAACTCAAGCCCGCGAATTATCGGCCCGGGATGCAGCACCAAAGCCTTAGGAGCGAGCGCGGCGAGCCGCTGGCCGGTGAGTTGGTAGGCGGCCTTGTACTCTTCGAGGTCGAGTTGCAATCCGGCGAGCCGCTCGGCCTGAATACGCAGCATCATGACGACTTGAGACTGTGCGAGCGCGGCCTCGAAATCGCGAGTGATCTCAATGCCGGGGCCGGCTTGCGCGGCGACTTCGGGCAGCAACTCTTTAGGTCCGCAGAGCAGCACGCGCGCGCCCAGGCGCGGCAGCAGCAGCATGTTCGAACGGGCCACGCGACTGTGCAGAATGTCGCCGGTGATGGCTACGGTGACACCAGATAGGGTTTCGGCGTTGATGCCGGCGACGCCCGGTCTCAGGTGCGCGAGCATAGTCCGCAGATCGAGCAGCGCCTGCGTGGGATGCTCGTGCATTCCGTCGCCGGCGTTGAGCACGGGCAGGCGGGTCTCGGCCTCGAGCAGCCAGGCCGCGCCGGAGCTGGGATGGCGCAGGATGATGGCCTCGGCCCCGAGCGCGCGCAGCGTCAGGCCGGTATCCTTCAGCGTCTCGCCTTTTTCAATGCTCGAGGATTTGTCTGAGACCAGCGTAGTGTCAGCGCCCAACGCCTTGGCGGCCAACTCAAAGCTGGTGCGGGTGCGCGTGGAGGACTCGTAAAAAAGCAGCGCGATGCGGCGCTTGGCCAGGATGCGGCAACGCGTCAGCGGGTCTTGATTCTCAAGGGCCGTGGCACGGGCCAGCAGATGGCTGAGAGCTTCAAGGCTCAAGTCCTGAAGGCAGAGCAGCGAGCCGGGATTGTACGGAAACAAGGATGCGGGAACGGGCGGAGTGGCAAGTGTGCGGCGGACTTTGGTTGCGGTCATTCGGTGACAGCCTCTAGCTTCTAGCTGCTAGCCTCTAGCCAAGCCTCTAGTTGGAAGCTAGAAGCTAAAAGCTAAAAGCTGCCTTTCTCAATCCACCCGCTCGACCAGCAGAACCTGCTCGTCGTTGTCGATCTCGCGGAATTTGACTTCGATGATCTCGCGGCTGCTGGTGGGGATGCGGCGGCCAATATACGTTGCCTCGACGGGCAGTTCGCGGTGGCCGCGGTCGATCAGCACGGCCAGTTGCACGCGGCGCGGGCGGCCGTGATCGAAGAGCGCATCCATGGCGGCGCGGATGGTGCGTCCGGTGTAGAGCACGTCGTCGCAGAGCACCACGTCGCGGCCATCGATGTTGAAGCCGATGGCGCCCGGAGTGACCACGGGACGCACGCCGGTTGTGGACAGGTCGTCGCGATAAAACTGGATGTCGAGCACGCCGGTATCGATGGGGCGTTTTTCAATGGAGGAGATCAGCTTGCCCAGCCGCTCGGCCAGCGGAACGCCGCGCCGCCGGATGCCGACCAGCGCCAGATCCTCGCTGCCGTTGCTTTTTTCCACAATCTCATGCGCCAGCCGCACCAGGGTGCGCTCAATCTCCGAGGCGGACATCAGCCTGCCTTTGGTGCGCAGGGCGGATCTATCTGGGCCATCGCTCATCAATGTCCTCGCAATTTCATTATTCGCTGCCGATCACTCGAAGCGGTTCTCTCGATGGATAATACGAGGATTCCGTACTTTCCCGCAAGTATATCGGAACTTAGACTTCCGGCTGCCTTCTGCGGGCCTGCATCCGCGCCGCCAAAGCGCCTCCGGCAACGGCATAGAGCAGCAGAAACAGCGAGCTTACGGCAATCGATCCGGTCCACATTCCGGCGTGGCCCTCAGGCGAGAGCATGCGCGCCTGCATGGAGGAGAAGATGGCCTGCGCCTGCGCCGCGTCTGCCGTGCTCATCCCGGCCAGGGATTGCTGAACCCGCTGCTGGAAGGCGGAGATAAAAATGCTGGAATAATCCGCATCAATCTGGCTGGACCGGTGCAGAAAAAAGCGCTCGACAAAGAGCTGAATGCCGCTAACGCCAAAGGCCATCCATGCGCCCAGCAGGCCGGTAACCAGGCCGATGCGCGCGCCGGCGCCCAGCGTGATCCAGGCAGGCCGCCGCCCGCGCATGTAGATCGCCACGGCCCAGGCCGCAGCCGAACTCATCCAGAGCAACCCCAGAAAGCTCAGCGGAGAGGCGGCGCTCGAGAGCAGCCCGGCTGGAATCGCCAGCTTGAGTGCGGCAATCAAGGCCGGCTTCCAATCGACGCTGCTGGCATCGCGCACCGCCTCGTTCCAGTGTTCCGGCTGGGGCTGGCCGGCCGGAGCGTCAGCCGTGTAGAGCAGATGTGGCAGACCGCAGACGGGGCAGTAGCAGTTCTCGGCCTGGATGCTCTGGTTGCAGCGGTCACAAGTAATTTCCATACAAGTTAGAGCCTATAGCACGGGTGGGGTCCAAGCAAGCTGGCGCTATTCCTATCCGTGATGCATTCCGCAATCAGGGATTTTCCGAGAGCCTTCGAGGGTCTCTAAGCGCCCGTCGCAAGGGCTAAACTTAAAAGGTGAAGGTACCCGCAATGCAAGAACCCTTCAATCTGGAACGCTTTATCAGCGCTCAGGCGGAGGTCTTTCCGCGGGTGCTGGACGAACTGCGCGCCGGCCGCAAGCGCAGCCATTGGATATGGTTTATCTTTCCGCAGATGAAGGGACTGGGCCGCAGCTCGCTGGCAACTCACTATGGAATCGGCTCACTGGAAGAGGCCGTGGCTTATCTCCGGCATCCCGTGCTGGGGCCGCGATTGGGGCAATGCACACGGCTGGTCACGCTGGTCGAAGGGCGAACGATCCGCGAGATTCTGGGTACGCCGGACGATCTGAAGTTCTGCTCGTCGATGACACTATTTGCCCGCGCTGCGGAAGAGGCCGGCGAAGACGCTGCCGGCTTCAATGATGCGCTGGCGAAGTACTTCAATGGCGAGGCCGACGCGCTGACGGTAGAGATGCTGCGGTGAAGTCATTCGATAGAGAAGACGGCGTAGACGGTGGCTGTGCGGCTCACTTTGCGCGGCTCGATGGCTAACATCTGCGATCGTGTTGCAACAGAGAATTCTGCTTGCGGAGCCGCATTGTTGGAGTACGTATTCTGATAAAACTGTGGTGCCGAAATCTGATTGGTTACATAAATCAATGAACCCAATTGCACCCCCATGCCCTTGGCAAGGACAACTGCGTTCGCTTTGACTCGTGTTGTAGCCTGACTCAATGCTGTATCTTCAAGCGTTCGTACATCTAGCATGGTCCAGTCGATTTCACCGCTGTCGGTGGCGCCCGCGGACACAGCTGCATCCAGTATCTCGGCTGCGCGCTCCGGCGGCGTCTTTACTGTCCACTGTTGCACCAGCTTGAACTTGTGTGACTTATATCCAATGCTATCCAAATGCTGCGACTCGCTGCGAATTGAGGTCTCTGGAATCCCGGCCTGTTTTAACGCGGTAATAATATCGTTGGAAGTCTTAGCTCCGGCAGTGTATGCAGTTTTGGCGTCGGAGGGCTGCGTCTCGAATCCGATATGCAGAATTGCAAGATCTGGATCGACGGTCACTCGCTCCTCCGCGCTCACTGTCAGTGTACGATTCGACGGTTCAATCTTCAGTTGGACTTGACTGGTCTGTTGCGCAACGGCTGTCGCGCAGCCAGCAAAGAAAGCAACTACTGCGATTGCTTGCTTGCAATACATGGATGGATTCCTTTCACCCCTTGGACGCAAAGCTTACAACTTCGCCGCCGAAAAAGTAAAATGCTCCTCACGCCGCGTGCTTGGCCCCAAACGCCCGCAGCTTGGCCAGCGTCGCAGCGGCCTGGCCGGAGTCGATGGCCTCGGCACCCAGCCTGACGCCTTCTTTCAGATCGACGGCCAACCCAGCGGCTACCAGCCCAGCGGCGGCGTTCAACAATACGATGTCGCGCCGTGCGCCGGGCATCCCGGTCAGCACGTCATAGAGCAGCGCCGCGTTGGTCTTTACATCCCCGCCGGTAAATTGATCCAGAGTTGTGCGCGGCAGACCGGCCATCTCCGGCGTGACGCGAGCAGCCTTGAGCGTGGACTCGCCCGTCTCCGACTCTTCGACGCGCGCCACAATCGACTCTCCGGTGGTAGTCAGCTCGTCGATGCCGTCGGTGCCATGCACGACAAAGGCCCGCCTTGCCCCGAGCGCGGCCAATGTGCGGCCCACCAGTAGAACGCGGCTGGGCGCCAGCACGCCAATCACCTGCGCCCGCGCGCCGGCGGGGTTGGTAAGCGGTCCGCAGAGGTTGAAGATGGTTCGAAAGCCCAGCGCGCGACGGAGCGGCCCCACGGCCTTCATCGCCGGGTGATAGAGCGGCGCAAAGAGGAACATGAAACCTGTCTCGCGCAGGCACTCGACGGCCACTTCCGGCTTGAGTTCGATGGGTACTCCCAGCGCCTCCAGCACATCCGCCGCGCCGCACAAAGAAGTCACCGCGCGATTGCCGTGCTTGGCCACTTTGGCTCCCGCGGCCGCAGCCACCAGCGCCGCACCGGATGAGATGTTGAAGGTCAGCGGCCCACCGCCGCCTGTTCCTACCACGTCCACCAGTTGGTCGCGCTCGGCTGGCGTAAGCGGCAGCGGCGTAACCCGCGCGCGCATCACTTCAACAAAGCCGGCAAGCTCCGGCGCCTGCTCGCCGCGCGTAGCCATCACGGTCAGAAGCGCGGCGGTTTCCACATCCGGAACTCCGCCCGCAAGAATCTCTTCCAGCGCGGCCGCGGCCTGCTCTCGAGTCAATGCCGCGCCGTCTTCGGCCAGCGGTTTCAAAAGCTCTTTTACTAAGGACATACTACGAAGTATTGCAGAACTGGCGAATATTGTGAAATCGGTTGAAGCGCATAAAGACGCCTTGAATACGATCTTTCTTGCCGCAAATTGCTCCCCGAGGGATAAGCCGATTCTTGAGCAAATCAGGGTATTTTTTGGAATGCTTAGTCGAATAAAGCGCTATTGAAAACCACTTGAATACAACCTTCTTATTCTATCTTGCACTTCCATCCGAATCGTCGGATGCGGGCCCCTATGTCCAGTGGTTTAAAGAGGGAGGAGACGCGACTCTCCCCCCTGCGCCAATTGCAATGACGGAGGTTTAACCAAAGACGGGGGAGAGGCCGAGCAAGCTGTGCAGGTAAGCAATTTGACCAACATGGTAGGTCTCATGCCAGGAAAGTACGCCGATAAAGCCGCTGACTTTTCCGTCCGGGCTGGGCGGTCCGGGAGGCGCGGGAGCGTCCAGTGCATCGGGGGTGAGCGCGGACAAAGTTGCGTCGAGCGCAACGGCGGAATCTCGTAAAAGCACCAATAGCGCATCGGGAGCCGGGTAGCTTGTGCTCTCGTCGAGCTTGGCTGATCGGGCGAAGACCTCCAGGCCGGGGCAGAGCCATTGGCCGCCAACGCGGGAGATGAGTATCTGGCGGGCCCAGATGACGTGGCCAACGATCCAGGTGATGTGGTTGGAGTGGTCGTTGGGGCGGCTTAGCCATTGCTCCGGCGTGAGGCCGGCAACAGCTTTTTGTACTGAGCCGGTGTTCAGGGTGAATCCGGCGGCAGCGCCGGCGATGACGGCAGAAATGGACATGAGGAAACCTCCAGAGAAGTTCGGCATTCAAGTGCGCTGAGACATGAATATACGTCGAAGCGGGAAGAGGTCAAACGAGGAAGACCCACTTCAACGGATGCGATAGACGAACGCGTCTTCCAGATACTTGCCGCCGAAGATCTGGCCCCCCAAGCGCATTCCATAGGTGTCGGCAGTTGTGGCAAAGACACGGCGCAAATCCCGAATGAACGGATTATCCATCGAGCGCATGGAGATTGTTGGCTGCCTGTGAATCGAAATTCCAGCCTTTTTCATGGCCGCATTGATTTCGGTGTACCCAGAGCGAGAGGAGGATTGGTCGAGACGATCCGAGGCGATCACCAGTCTCCAATCCTCGTAGTCCGGGATTTTGGCCCAGAGAGCGACATTGGGTGTCTTTCCGTCCCGATCCAGCGCATCAATCACTTCTTTTCCGTTTTCGATGTCAAAACTCACCAACGTTTCTGTACCCATGGAGCAGCCCTCCTGATTAATTCCCGACTGACTTCAGAAGGATCAGGTTATCGGATACGATAAACATAGGCCTCATCCACATATTGCTTGCCAAAATATTGGCTTCCCAGATGACGCCCCAAGATTTCCTCTTGGCCCGCGTATTTTTTGCGCAGTTCCGTAATGAACGGATCGTTAGCTTGGCAGAGCAATACTGAGGGACGTGACCCGAACTGCACACCGGCATGGCGCAAATGGTTCACCAATTCCTCGTATCCAGGTATTTTGCTCGATGAGAGAACAAACCGCCAATTTTCGTATTGCGGCAGCATGGCCCACATCGCGACTTCAGGTGAACATCCTTCGCGGTCGAGTGCTTCTATGACGCGCAGTCCCTTGTCAATATCGAGGTTTACCAGTACTGTTTGATCCATGGCAACACTCCTCCTTTCTCGGATTTCACGGCATGAATCATGGTTCCAGCTTTAAAGTATCGAAAAACATCATCCCCTTCGATCATGTCATAGCGGCTCTGCTCCGACCAGCGTTGCACGGTCTCCCAAGAAGTTTCCGACACTGCATCGTGCTCGACATCTATTTTCAACTGATCCGACAAACCTGCCAAACGCAACAGATTTCCTATATCGTGTGTGTGGCTGTCAACGACCAGTTTCTTCTCAGGGAAATCATGCTCACGGGTTCGTTTGGCGATGCAGGCCTTCAACCCACATTCGACTGCGTACCCTGCTAGATAGTATGCACCCTCTGGGAATTCTGCAGCTAACAGCGCCTCAGCTTCCTTGAGTCGCAATTCGGCAAGTCGTTGGAAATCAATGCGGTTCATTGCTTTCCCTTCTTACGCGCGGCTCAGGTAAGCGCCCTCGCTGGTATCGACACGGATCTTCTCGCCTTCATTGATAAAGGATGGAACCTGGACGACAAGGCCGGTTTCGGTCTTGGCGGGCTTGCTGACGCTGGAGGCTGTGGCAGACTTGAGGCCCGGTTCGGTCTCTACGACGGTCAGTTCGACGGCCGAGGGAAGCTCAATGCCGACGGCCTGGCCGTCGTGATAGCTGACCTCGATGCGCAGGTTGGGCGTGAGGTACTCGATGGCGTCGCCGAGCGTGGAGCCTTTCAGCACGGTCTGCTCGTAGTCGACGGGATTCATGAAGTAGTAATCGTCGCCGTCGTTGTAGAGGAACTCCATCGAGATCTCGTCCACCACGACCTTGTCTATGGCGTCGGCGGAGCGGAAGCGCTCCTCGAACATGGCCCCGGTGCGGATGTTGCGCAGCTTGGCCTGGATGAAGGCGCGCAGGTTGCCGGGGGTGCGGTGCTCCACTTTGAAGACCAGATGCAGTTGGTCTTTGTGCTTGATAATCATGCCGGGACGCATTTGCGTGGCGGGAATCGACATAGGGTTTCTTTAGCTCCTTGCAGTCTTTGCGCGCATTGCGCAGAAAAATTGGCCTTGGCCCATCTTTTATTGTAGCTTAGGGGCGGATGCGGGCGGTGGCGAGATTCCTGGATAGCCGGTATTCCGCCCGGAACCATGGTCTGGAGCAGAGTATTTAATTCAGGCCGTGTTCCCATGACTTAGACTCGGTCTTCAAAACATTGCACATGGTGTCGTCGAGTTCGAACGGATCGATGCGAAAACCCTCGCCAGAAACTCGCCCAGTGGATGGATTGCGAGCGACCCTTGTGACCCACTGATATCCAAAGTCCAAATCGGCGAAGTTAAACCAGTCTTGTGGATAAATCCTGAGCATCCCTTGTTTCGGTCTTGCCACCATCAGTGCGAGACCGACATTCATCCCTTCGGGGCGAGTAACTGCTGACGAGTTACATAGAATGAGCAGTTCCTCAATTGCTTGGAGTTCCTTCGGGAAAACGGCAATTGTGTCCTCCCCAACTACGCCGGTGTTCAAATCAATTGCGGCGGCCGGCTCACCAGATAATGCGAGTCGCGTGCCGTCTGTTTCCATTCGTAAAATCTCATTTGCCAAATTCTTACCGAAAGAAGGTAGCGCCTTTGGTCGAATAATGACGAGGTGAACAGGAGGAGAACCATCGTATATTTTTCCTTTTGTTTGGTTCCAAATCAATAATGTTGAAGAAGCGAGCATGGCTAAAGCCTACGGGGTGGATTATCGTTGCAATTTTCTTTCAACCTATGAACAGGGATACGGCACGCTGGAGGAGTTGGCGGCGGATTTTCGTGTCCGTCTCGGATGGGCCAAAAAGGGTATCAGCGGCTTATGAACGAACCGGAAGCATGGCGCCAACAACTTACCATCCAGGCCGTAAAACCCAAGATCGGCACCGCCGGGCAGGTCTTGCTCCGGCGATGGCTGGAAGAGCAACCCGATTTGACACTGGCCGAGTTGCAGGTCAGGCCAGCCAACAGGCACAGGTGCAAATTCATGTTTCTTGCCTTTGCCGATGGCTCAAGCGGATGGGACTGCGGCTCAAAAAAAGTCGCTCCACGCGGCTAAGCGCGACACGCTTGAGAACCTGATCCGCCGTCAGGAGTTTCTGGCGGCCATCGCGAAAGTTGAGCCAAAGCATCTTGTTTTTCTGGATGAAACGGGCCTGACAACCTCGATGACGCGTCTCTACGGGCGGGCTTCGGCGGGCGTGCGCATTCACGAAGCCGCGCCGGAATCGCACTGGAGCGTGGTCACCCTGATTGCCGGGATGCGACTGGCCGGCATGGTGGCTCCGATGACCATTTCAGCCGCCACCGACGGCGAGATATTTCGTGCCTATGTCGAGCACTTTCTCGCGGCAGTTTTGCGGCCGGGCGACGTGGTGGTGATGGACAACTTGAGTTCGCATAAGGTTGCGGGCGTGCGAGAGAGGATTGAGACGGCAGGCGCGAAACTGCTGTATTTGCCGCCCTATTCACCCGCTCTGAATCCGATCGAAAAAGCCTGGTCGAAGGCCAAGCAACTGCTGCGAGCAGCCAAAGCCAGAAGCGAAGAGTTGCTCGATCTAAGCAACGGCTCGGACGCTTCAACTTATCACACCAGAAGATGCCAAGAAATGATTCATGCATTGCATGTCCGGTCTACAGCGATATGCAATCTACTCTAATCGCTCACGGTCCAGCAGCGCTTTCACTCTTTGCTTGATTTCATCTCTGATAGTCCGAACTTCATCAACGGGTTGCCCTTTGGGGTCACGGAGCGGCCAGTCGTCGCGGCGAAGTCCCGGCACATAGGGACACTCGTCGCCGCAACCCATGGTGATGAGCAGTTGCGCATCTCGCGCCAGTTCTTCAGTCAGTTTCTGGGGCTTGGCGCTACTGAGGTCAATTCCAATTTCGTGCATGGCCGTAAGAACCTCGGGATGAACGCGTAGGCCAGGATTTGTTCCCGCCGATATCGCGACTGCCTTTGCGGGATCGGCGAGTTGATTAAAGAACGCTGCCGCCATTTGTGAACGGCCAGCGTTATGAATGCAAGCAAAGATTACTTTAACCACGTCTTTCCTTCCATGCTCATTGTTTACGAGTTTGTCTTCGGCTTGACGGCGTATACCTTCACGCTGGCAGCAGCTGCATTGACGTCGTACTGCTCCAGCAGCGCCTTCAACTCTTCATGAACAGTTGGCGATGCGGCAGGCGCGGGAGAGCAGCAGGATGTTGTGAGAACTTGCAGAGGACTTGCAGCGTCCATTGTTGGCGAGCAGCATCCAGACTGATTTTCGATTTTTGCGTAAGCATTCAGGTCCGCGCCGCTGTCTACGATCTCAACGTGTTCAAAACCGGCAGCCAGCAGACCAGCCTGATAGTCGTCGATGAGAATTGCTCCGGCGATGCAACCAACATAAGCGGCGACGCTTCTTGCAACATCTTCGGGAAGCTCTTGCTTCAATGCGATGTCGCTCACTGCGACGCGCCCACCCGGCTTGAGCACGCGGGCGATCTCCCGAAACACCGCGGGCTTGTCGGGCGCCAAGTTGAGAACGCAATTCGAGATGACGCAATCAACCGACGAATCCGGCAATGGAATCCGGTCGATGGTGGACTGATAGAAATCGACGTTGGTGTAGCCGCCCGCCTTGGCATTTGCGCGCGCGCGCTCGATCATGGCCGGCGTCATATCAATGCCGATGGCGCGGCCTTCTGGGCCAACCAATTTGGCGGCGAGAAAGACATCGAGACCTCCGCCGGAGCCGAGATCGACCACAACCTCACCGGGCCGGATGTGTGCCGTGGCCGTGGGATTGCCGCAAGACAAGCCCATATTGGCTTCGGCTGGAATCGACGTAAGCTCCTCTGCCGTATAACCGAAGGCCTCGGCCACGGCCGTGACGCCGGCGTTCTTGCTCGACAGTGAACCTTCTGCCACCGCGCCGTACTTCGACTTGACCGACTCCAGAATATCTCGCGTCATGATTTTCTCCTAAAACATATTCGCCAAAACGACTATATCTCTTGCGATCATATTCGTCAAGGCGTATAAATAATTCATGGCAGCAAAATATTCTTTGTTCAACATGGAGCGTTTCTTCCAGGCTTTGGGCGACAATACACGTCTCCGCCTGCTCAACCTGATGGGAGACCAGGAGATTTGCGTCTGCTATTTTGTCCAGATTCTTGATCAGGGTCAACCTAAGATTTCCCGTCACTTGGCCTATCTGCGTAGCGCCGGAATCGTTGCGGCCCGGCGCGAAGGAAAGTGGATGCACTATCGCATCGTCATGCCGAAGAATCCCGGCGCTGCACAGGTGCTGCGCCAGACGCTGGCTTGGCTCAAAGAAGACCGTGCCATGCAGGCAGATCGCGCGCGACTGGCAAAAGCTTGCTGCAATCCCGCAAAGTTCATTACTCTTTAGAGCGCTCCTGTTCCTATCTCCGTTGAATCCCCATGCACCTTTGAGGTCAAGTAATCATGTCTAGCAAACCGTATACGCAAGTCCAGAATTGCGCGCCATTGCAGAGGAAACATCTCTCATTCCTCGACCGCTTCCTCACACTCTGGATTTTTCTTGCGATGGTTATCGGGGTGGCCCTTGGCCACTTTGTCCCAGGCTCCGCAGGGTTCGTCAATCGCTTTCAGAGCGGCACAACGAATATCCCGATTGCCATTGGTTTGATCATCATGATGTTCCCGCCACTGGCGAAGGTTCGATATGAGAAACTGCATGATGTCTTTCAAAACAAGCGCGTGCTCGGGCTGTCGCTGATCCAAAACTGGCTCATCGGTCCGGCACTGATGTTTGTCCTCGCCATTGTGTTTCTTCGCGGCGAGCCTGCTTATATGCGTGGTCTTATCCTGATCGGCATTGCGCGCTGTATTGCAATGGTCATGGTGTGGAATGAACTGGCGGATGGCGACACGGACTATGTTGCCGGATTGGTTGCCATCAACAGCGTCTTTCAGGTGCTCTTTTATAGCCTCTACGCGTGGATCTTCATTACCGTGCTTCCGAAGTGGTTCGGTCTTGAAGGAAGTATTGTCGATGTTAGCATCAGTCAGATCGCAAAGAGCGTTGCCATCTATCTCGGCATTCCATTTGTTTCCGGTTTCATCACCCGATTTGTGCTGATTCGCATCAAGGGTGAAGAGTGGTATCGCACTCGCTTCATTCCGCGCATCAGCCCTCTTACGTTGGTCGCCCTGCTCTTCACGATCCTGGTGATGTTCTCACTCAAGGGAGACCTTATCGTGTGTCTACCGCTCGACGTGGTGCGCATTGCAATTCCGCTGGTCGTTTACTTCCTCATCATGTTTCTGGTCAGCTTTTGGATGGGCAAGCGGCTGGGAGCAAATTATGCGCAGTCGGCCACCTTGTCGTTTACGGCCGCTGGCAATAACTTCGAGTTGGCAATCGCGGTGGCTGTTGCCGTCTTCGGACTTAGCTCGGGAGAGGCCTTTGTCGGTGTCGTTGGCCCGCTGATCGAAGTTCCTGCGCTGATCGGGTTGGTAAACGTTGCCTTCTGGATACGGAGGCGCTATTTCGCTTCCGACATTCGAGACTTCGCAGTCCAGCCAGTCGAAGACGCTTCATAGAGAGTCTGACGTTTGATAGTGCTCCTCAGATTGCGTTGCATAAGATTATGGGCTGTGGCAACTGTTTGAGCTAGCTCCTTCGCCAAGCCGCGCCGCCCGGCTCACAGAGGCCAAGATCGCCCGCTTGCTCCAGCAGCATCGCATCCGCCACATCGGCGCCCTGCTGGACGAACTGGCCACCCCAGTCGAAGGCCAACTGGAGCATCGTGACGCCGCCATCCTTCTCTCCTTGCCGGGGCTGGGAAGAAAAGTCGCCGCCACGATGCTCGCGCAGGCCTAGCAGGCCATCCGGGATCGAGATTACCACGCCCTGCGCTGCTATAGCGGAGCCGCGCCCATCACCCGCCAAAGCGGCAAAAAGAAGTCCGTGATGATGCGTCGAGGCTGCAACGAGCGCTTGCGCAACGCACTCTACCACTGGTCGCGCACCAGCGTCGTATGGGATGCGGCGAGCAAGAAGGCCTATGCGCAACTACGTGCTCGTGGCCACTCCCACGGCAGAGCGCTGAGGAGCATGGCCGATCGATGGCTCAAAGTACTTACCTCGATGCTCTCCACCAGAACCCTCTTCGACCCCCAACGCAGAGCCGCTTGACGCAGGGGCTCCTTGGCCCCCTGGCGGGCGGCCGAGTCCCTGCTGCTTAACGCTTGACAAAGGGTAGGGAGTCCACCACCCTGCTCCCTCTGTGATTCTCTATCTACAACAGTAGTACTGGGCGACAATCCGCGAAGGTGAGTGCCGAATTTGAAGTCTATTTCTGGCCTCCCGCTTGCAATATCCCCAATCAATGCGATGATGACAATACCGATACGCCGCCGGCGTCCTTGCGCAAGCTCCTCAACAGCCCCTCACCCCTTCACCCCCAAAGACAAGAGGCGCCAAAATGCTCATCCGACTTGCCTATGACATCCAATTCAATATTCCCTCTACAGTCGCCATGGTCGCGCTTCTCAACGTCCATCCTTCGCGCGCTCCTGATCTGCTTGAGCCGGACGAATTGCAAACCGAACCCAAGCTTCAAGTCGCCAGTTACATTGACAGCTTCGGAAACCGCTGCGCACGCTTCGTCGCCCCTCCAGGCCCGCTTCGGCTCAGCAACTCCACACTTATTCGCGACTCCGGTCTTCCCGATGCGGTCAATTGGTCCGCCCGGGAGCCCGCCGTCGGCGATCTTCCTCACCAAATACTCTCTTTCCTGCTCAATAGCCGCTACTGCGAGGTCGATCGCTTTTCCATCATTGCGGCGGAACTCTTTGGCGCCATTGAACCCGGCTGGGGCCGCGTACAGGCCATTTGCGATTGGGTTCACACGAAAGTGGCCTTCAACTATCAGCACGCCCGGCCTACCAAAACCGCACTCGATGTCTATACCGAGCGTGTTGGCGTATGCCGCGACTTCCAGCATCTGGCCATCACCTTCTGCCGCGCGCTCAACATCCCGGCCCGCTATGCAACTGGCTATCTGGGTTATATTGGCGTGCCGGAACACAGCCCGGTTGATTTCAGCGCATGGTTCGAGGTCTACCTGGACGACCGCTGGTGGACATTCGATGCCCGCAACAATGAGCCCCGCATCGGGCGCATCCTCATGGCGACAGGCCGGGACGCTTCCGATGTCGCCATGACCACTTCTTTTGGAGAGGCGGACCTGAGCAACTTCTTTGTAGTCACACATCCGGAGGCTGACGCGGAAGCACCCTCCAGCCAATTCGTCTGAATCGCCGAGACTCGATTGCCGGTTCAATAATCACTAAAGTTGGGTCTTCCACGGCGCTGTTATCAGGGAAAAGCAGGTTCCAGTCTCACGAAAACATACGTTTCAGCGCGCGGCTGGGGGCATTTCCGGTATAATCCCACTGTGACCCGGAGAGATGGCCGAGCGGCTGAAGGCGGCGGTTTGCTAAACCGTTATAGGGGCTAAAACTTCTATCGGGGGTTCGAATCCCCCTCTCTCCGCCACGACCCCTTCCGAAGGCTTCCGATAAAATCCAAGAAGTGAAGATAAACCCCAGAAAATATGGGGTTTACGTTTTTTAGCGTCCAGTGCCGTCCAGTGCAAGCCGGAGATTTTTGGGTATACGTTTGGGTATATGGAAAGTCAAAAAGGGTATATATTGCCTTCGAGGGAGGAAATATGCCGCTTTCCGATACCGCAATCAAGAAGTCTCTACCGGCCGATAAGCCGTACACATTGACCGATAGCGGTGGGCTTTACCTTCTGGTGATGCCCACTGGTGGCAAACTTTGGCGGTGGTCGTACCGCTTTGAGAAAAAAGAAAGGCTGATGGCCCTGGGCAAGTACCCGGATGTTCCCCTTGCCATGGCCAGGACGCGCCATGCCGAAGGCCGCCGTTTGCTGGCAACCGGCATTGATCCGATGGCCGAACGAAAAGCGCAAAGAACCGCCGAAAAGTCCGCTGTAGAAAATTCATTTCAGTCCGTTGCAAACCGCTGGTTGCAGCATTGGCAAGGTGGCGTCACCCCCAGGCACATGGCCTACGTGAAACGCCGCATGGAAGCGGACATATTGCCCAGCCTCGGACCACTACCCATCGCGGAGATCGAAGCGCCGGAAATTGTCGCCATGGTGAAAGCCATTGAAGGGCGGGGCGCTCGTGACATCGCCAAGCGTGCCCTGGAAACCACCGGCCAGGTGTTCCGATATGCCATCGCACACGGATTTTGCAGGCGTAACCCTGCTGCCGAGATTCGGCCCAGCGACGTTCTGAAGGCTACTCGCAAGGTCAACTATGCCCGGATCGAAGGCAAGGAACTCCCCAATCTGCTCAGGGCAATCGAAGTCTACCGAGGAAAACACATTACGCGCTTCGCGCTGAAGTTGATGGCGCTGACATTTGTGCGGACGACCGAATTGATCGAGGCAAAGTGGGATGAGATCGACATTGAAAACGCGCGCTGGAACATTCCGGCCCAGCGCATGAAGATGCGGACTCCCCATATTGTTCCCTTGGCAAAACAGACCCTTGAAACGCTCGAAATGCTGAGGCATCTCACCGGCAATTCTCAGTGGCTTTTTCCGGGCGAACGCAGCGAGAGGCGTCCGATGAGCAACAACACGATACTGAAGGCTTTGGAGCGAATGGGCTACAAAGGCGAAATGACTGGCCATGGCTTCAGGGGTCTGGCCTCAACCCTGCTGCACGAGCAAGGTTACAACCACGACCACATCGAATTGCAGTTGGCTCATGCTCCGCGCAATGCCGTGAGCGCGGCCTACAATCACGCGCTCTATCTTGCACCCAGGGCCAATATGATGCAGGATTGGGCTGACTTCCTGGAACAGACAATGAAAAAGGGAAAGCTCATTCAACTGGAAACCAAGGTCGCATAGTGGTTATGCGACCTTGCAGAGAGTCGTAAGCCCGCCAAAGAAGTCGAGTCATTGGCCGATGAGAAATCAAAAGCTGCTCCCGCGCTCACAAAGAGCAAGGAGCAGCTTCTCCAGATCGGATATTGCGGCTATTCTCGATTTGCCGACTGATCCACTCCTCGATATCCGATTCCACCCAGCCAACTGCCCGGTCGCCTAAAGATACGGGTCTTGGAAAGCGCCCCTCGGTCACCCGTTGGTAGACAGTGCTGCGGGAAAGACCGGTTCGGTCAAGTACATTCGGCAGTCGTAAGATTCTTCTGGGCATTCTCGCACCTCCTCAGATTCAGACCGCCGCGGATAGACCGACTAAGCAATGCTTTGGTATCTGCGGCGAATGGCGTGTACATTTCAATAGACGCAGCATGAGCGATACTGGTTGCTGTTTGTTTTCGAATTTTGTCAATTTGAAATCGACTTGCTGCTGACACAAGTCGATGCAGATGCTCAAGCGGTATACTCACCTTCGCGCTGAGGACTTGGTTGCGCGCATTGATGAAGCATCGCAGCGCCGCAACAAAACAGCGTGAAGAATGATGACTGACTGAGCATTGTTCAAAGCCGTAGTTGGCCGACCGGATTATTTGCGCTGGCCTTTGCCTTTTGCCCTGCTGGCCGCCTCGGCTGCTGCTTCAACGCGCAGGTTGTACTCAAGATGCCGCACTGCGGTTTGGAAGAGACGTTCCCAGAGGATGGGGTACTTTTCTTTCTGGCCCTGGAGGGAGATAACGGCATACTCCGGGCGGCTTTCGATGACGATCTTGCGCTTCTTACCGTTTACCGTGATTGAAGAAGCGGTTATGTACAATACCTGCGCTTTGTGTTCGATCAGAAAGGCCATTCGCACGTGCTCCCAGTGCGGTCCTGCACGTAGATCCGGGGGAGCAGGACCGCAAGCGGTAGAGCGACGAAGCGTACGATATTTCGTCGCAGCCATGGGTATGGAAAGCAGAGAGCTTTCCCTTCATTTTTCATGGGTAACAAAACGCAAGAAGGGGCGCGAAGTACGGCAGAAGGCAAATGTGATTTTGAGACCATCGAGACGGACTTGCTGCGTGCTCGTGCTCTCTAGTTTTTTGGGGTACAACGACTATTTGACGCTGAAGTTTCGTAAACTGCTCAAGTTAGTCCACCACATTTTGAGTTTTTCAGACAAAGACATCACAACAAACTCTCCTCTAAATAACGGAAAACTTCCCTAGATTACGTTGTATAACTGAAATGTACGGTTCATTGCGTATCGCTTTATGAGATGCGCATCAGATGCTCGGCTCGCGGATTGCGAGTGACAGCTCGTTCACACGTTCGGGAGTATGATGGCGCTGAGCAATTGAAGCAACGGGGTCAGCATCGACGGCCAGCATGATGAGACGGCGTAACTGCACCGAGCGTTCGGTTTGTTCCGCTAAAGCGATAGCATCGCTAGCGACCTCTGGTGTCTCCCGCCATTCAAGTTGCAGATTGTTCTTGCGAGCAAGTTCCGTGGCGAATTCCTGGATGGCAAGATCATTGCCTGCGAGAAACGGATGAAGTGAGCGCAACTCTTCGATATGGTCAGTGGCACTGCGTGTCCATGCGTCCTTGTCGAGACCCTTCAGGAGATTCTCGCGGCTCAATCGGTCGAAGGCACGATTGAGGGAGTTCTCCAGATCGGATGATGGCGCGCCACTCTTCTCGATGCGCCGCAACTCTCCAGCCCAATCGAAAACATCCTGATAGATGTAGCGGTGAATCTCCTGAAGGTGCGAAGCATCGAAGCCGCCGCGAATGGGCGACGCCTGAAGCTCGGCCAGACGACGCGAAGCATATTTCGATACCGCTGCGGCCAGTGCCTCGGGCTTCGTGATGCCCAGCTTGTTATTCAGTGTGCTGTTGCCTGGTAACTGGAAATCACCTGCGTCGATCATCTTCGCTTCTCCGGGTCGGATTGGGATGGGCTGGGCTGGCGGCGAAGGGCTGCAAGAACCCTCTGAACGTATCCGTTATCAAAACCACGTGCGGTGTCGCCGGTGTTGTAGCGCGAGAGCGCGTGTTGCAAGGCCGTCTGGCCTGGGCCGTAGGTGACAACCTCGATCCGGTATGCATCTTCAAATATCTGCCATCCGGCTCTCAAGTTGGTGCATGGGTCGAGCAGCGATTCAGGATCAATCTTGCTGCGCTTTGCTTCGTAGCTGCTGACCTGCATCAGGCCAAGATCTACATAGATTCCATAGGTCTGGAAGTAGCGGAGCCATGCGAGCGCCTCCTGCGGATTCGCGGGCTGGCGTTTGAGAGCGATGGTTCCGGCTGGAAGATGCCACCGTTTGAGCAGCGTCTTCGGAAAGTCGATTTGCATGGCGCTCTGATTGCCGCCGGATTCGACGTGCATGATGGCGTTGAGCGTCGAGAGTCGGGCTCCGGGTACGCATTTCCGGCCGAGCGCGGCAATGTCCACCGTTTGTGCGGGGCCATAGGTCACAAGCAAGAGTAGAACGGCGGTGAGCATTGTTTTCATAGATTTCGCGCCTCGTAGATCGGGATTGCCCAGAGGTCTGCCCAGTCCTGGGCGGCAAGATGCTGGATGGCAGGAATGGATGTATCCCGCGCCCAGTAAAGATTTGATGGGGCGATCACCATCTCAGGGCCGCGCGCCATTGTTTCGACAGCCGGCCAGAAAGTCATCTGCTCGTAGCAAAGGAGAACTCCGGCGCGGCGATTCCACACACGAATTGCGGCTGGAAAGCGAAGCGAGAGGGGAAACCCTCGGCGAGATTCGCCCAGTTGCCACATTCCGAGAGGAATGGGCACACGCTGCACGTAGGAGAGATGCTCTGTGTATCCACGGGAGAGCAGGACGTTGCGGCTGGCCATCGTGTTTGGAATCGGGATTGTCGTGCCGATCAGTATGCCTGTGTGTTGCGCGCTGAGTTGCGCGAAGGTGGAGGCCCAGCGCGAGTCGTGCGCGGCGCTCCAATCGGGGATCACCGATTCCGGGAAGATCAAAAGGGCGTTGGGATGGGCAAGGGCGATTTGCTGCAACGTGCGCTCAGCCTCCTGTGCGCCTGCTCCGAGTTCGCTGCCGAGGTTGGTATTGACGGCAACGACATGCGGATCGGCGATGCGGCGAGCGAAGCGAGCATGAACAGCGAGAGAGGCGAGGATGAAAACTGCAAAGACGATGGGCGTTCCCAATCGTTTGTGAGCTGCGATCAGAACTGGTGGCAGAGCGAGGCCGAACCAGCGAGTGCCTGGGAACCAGAGTCCTGTGGCGATCAGCGGGTGAGCTACAGTCACAAGGCCCATGGGCGGCAGAGCAAGAGCTAAGAGCGCGGCGATTGCTGAAAGAGGAAGAAAGCGCCGGTGGTAGAAGAGAATCCACGGCAAGGAACCGAGAGCGGTGATTGCTATCCAGATCGCAATTGGCTTACCGAGATGATGGCCGGTCTGAAAGAAGCTCTGCGCGCCGGGGATGATGGGCCACGTAGAGGCAGCGTAGTAGAAGACGGCGCTGAGCGTGTCGAGGCGTCGGCGCGAGTAGATGTAAACGAATGGGTAAAGTAGGGCCAGAAAATGCAGGGTGGGGTTGCCGCTCCAGCCGAGTCCGCCAATTAGAGCGGCAATTGCGAAAAGCGCAACGGAGTTCCCAGTGTCGGGCAAATGTAGTTTTTGAATGGTCATCGCTCCTGACCTCCTGCGGGTGCCGGGTGATAGGCGCGCTCTACAAGCAGGGGACGAAGCCAACTGTGAACGCTTTTGAGCGGGATTGGTCCGAAGTATCGAGAATCGAAGCTGCGTGGACTGAAGCCGCTGACAACCCAAAGCTCTTTGGGGTTGACTCGGTACTCCCCAATGGCGAAGGGGCGAAGCTGCTGGCCTTTCGAGTCGCGCTCGATCGGCGCGGAGTTCTTGAGCATGTGTCCGTTGACGCTGATGCCGTCGGTCGAGACCGAGACAAGATCGCCGGGCCAGGCCACAACGGGCTTAATGAGGGGTGAGAATCCATCGGGACAGGTGCGCATGGGGTCGCGGTAATTTGGCTCTCCCCGCATCGATAGCCAGCGACGATCCGGGCAAAAGAAGACGTAGGGGGCGGGCGAGTGAATCGCCGCTTCCGAGTCAAATTGCTCGCGGTAGAGGCCGAAGGGCGCCGAGTGCGTGTAGTTGAAGACGACACCGAAGCCGGTCCAGAGAAGCATGGCGGCGATTGCCAGTGCGCCAAGTGACACAAAGACGACACGCAGGCGCGCAACCGAGCGAAGAATTCGAGCGATGCAACGCTTAAACAGGCCAATCATGGATGCTCTCCTGAAGGAATGCGGGAATCTGCTTTGCGTCGTTGGTGCGGCGAATCTCGTTCTGATGGATGGCCGCCGTTTCCGATTTCGAGCTGGCGGCGATGCGGAATGCGCGAATGACGTGAATCTCGAAGATGGTGCCCACTTCGCGGGCGGCACTCTCGCCATCGGTGCGTGGCCGCGGCTCGCGCCGAATGAGCTGGCCGGTTACGTGGATGTTGTCACCCTTCTGAAAGGTCTTGGCGACGACGGCGCTCTCTCCAAAGAAGGTGATGGGAAGGAATTGGCGGTGCTCAACGGTTCTTCCCTGGGTGTCGTAGAACCAGCTCTGCGCAAGTCGTGCCCGCACAAACTGACGGCCTCCGGCATCGGAGACGGAAGGCTGGTCGGTGAGGTTTCCGGCAAGAATGATCTGGTTAAGAATTTCCACGGATTTTCTCCTCGATTGCCTGGTCTGCAACGGCGGCATGGGCGATAGCTGCGATGTCGAGCGATGGAGTTGACTGCACTGCTGGCTTTACTGGAAGCGGCGCTGCCGCAGTAGGAAACGCAGGCGGACTCAGCTTTGTGCGGGCGAGCAAGGTGTCGTTCAAAAAATAGAGGCTCTGCACGCCATAGATTGGCGCGACTCCGTTGATGAAGATGAGCATGTCTCCGGGCGCGGTAATCTTGCTGTTCGGGTCATTCGTGGCCTTTGTCGGCGGCTTGATGCGGCGTATCTCATCGACCGTGATAAGGGGACGCTGCACTTGCTCCACGCTGCGAAAGATGTGCTTGAGATAGAAGTCAGTGCGCTGGCCGCTGTAGTTCACTGTCTCCTTCTCGACGGTCATGTTGCCGCTCAACTCGGAGAGGTTCTTGCAGGTCTGAAGATTGTCGGTCTGGAAGGCGGCTTTGATATAGCAGTTGTCGGTGATGGACTCGTTCGGCCCGTACTCCTCGATGATCTGCGTGAGGGTCTGCGCGATGAGGTAGGGTTTGATCTTGTAGCCCGCCATAAGGCTCATCGCGGCGGAGAGATTTGGAATCTTTCTCAGCTCAGGAAACTCGTCAAGCATGAGCAACAGATGATGGCGGTCGGGATCAAGCTGCTCCATGAGGCGATTGAAGATGAGCTGAAGCATGAGCCGGACCAGCGGACGCAGGCGGTCGCGGTCCGGCTGCGGAACCTTAAAGTAGAGGCTCATCGGAACTTCGCCATAAACGAGATCGCGAATGACAAAATCGGAACGCGAGACGGTCCTTTGCACGATTGGATCGTCGTACAACGTCATCGGGGTGACGATGCTTGACTGAATGCTCGATGCCTCACGGTCGGCCCGGTTAAGTTGGCGTTGAACGGCCTTGCTCACATAGGGGTGAGTGAAAGTTGGCTTGCCATTCACATCGAACCATTGCAGGCGCGGCGATGATTTGCCGCCCGGCATGTGGACGGTCTTCTGCATTTCGACCAGCACGTCGGTGAAGTCCATGCCCGGCTGGGAGTAGTGAGCAAGCACGTCGGGCAGCGTTGGCTCCCGTGGTATATCGAGATTCCGAAAGACGTAGCCAAGATGGATGATGCCCGCCGATACCAGGTCAACGGCTGCATCCTCGAAGTGCTTGTAGAGGTTGTCATCGTCGCCGTGGCGAATGACGGCGTTCGCAATCGTCTGAGCGTCGGCAATCTCGTAATCGGTTTCCCAGCGAATCTCAGACAACGGGTTGTAGCAGCAACTCTCCGCTGGCAGGGTCGGCGCGAACTTGAGAACACGCTGGCCGATGGCGTGGCGGAATCCGGCGGACTTTTCCCAGTTCTCGCCCTTGAGGTCGTAGACGAAGACGCTCTGCCGCCATTGGCAGAGCGTCGGGATGATGGCGGAGACACCCTTGCCGCTCCGGCTGGGCGCAAAGAGCAGGACTGGCTCCGCTCCAGAGTGCAGCAGGTAATGAATCTCCTCAGTCTTCGGATCGCGCCAGCCGCCGATGTAGACCCCATCGGTCGCGTCGAGCAAGCCGAGCTTTTCGATGTCCTCGCGTGTCGCCCAGGTTGCCGATCCGTGCAGATTCATCAGGCTGTCGGTGCTCTTGCGGTCGCGGATGAGCGAGAGAAACCAGTAGGTCAGATAGGCCAGGAAGAGTCCTCCGACGATGGTTACGCCGAGGGCAATCCAGAGATCCATCCGGACGCCGGAGCTGATGAGACGGCTGCCGGCGAAATGCTTCCAGAGCATCAGGGCAGCGAAAGGCTGGTAGACCGGCGTACCGGCAAACCGGAAGAGCGGTTCTCCAATCTCGATGGGGTTGTGAAGCCGAATCGCAAGCCACTCAGAGGCAGCGCCCGCAACGAGAGTAAAAGTGAGAAGAGCGCCGAAGAGCGAGCGAAGATTCCAACCACCCTGCCAGCGGGGCCGATTGGGGAGTACGTAACCGGGAGGTGCTATTTTGCCGTTCTTCATGGAATGCCTCCTTGCATATGGAGTGTACATTCCACTATGGGATTCTGTAAAAGTTCTCGGACTGCGTTGATTGATCGCCGTTACAGGTTTATGTCAAAGAACGGCCTTGCGACACGCATCTCTTATAACCCTTGACACTTGCCGACTTCCCGCTCCATTTCGAGCTCCACGAGTGCGTTGACGGTTTACACAACCTGAGCAGACCGACGGGCTGAAGGGCTGTCGTTTTGTAGTTGCAAGTCTTAGAAGCAGACATGGGCACATCACGTCGTAACAAGAGGCTGTGACATCCTGAACAAGTTCATATCTCGTATGGCGTTGATTATAAATACGTTGCTTTTGATGTTCTTGGTGGATGTGCGTATTAAAGTATGGTTATAAATAGCGTTGTGTGACATTTGAACTCTATGAACAGACTTGTGCAGCTATTACATGATCGCGGACCGAGCCTGACGAGTGACATAGCCGCCATTCTCAGCGATGAAGGAAAATCCTCTGCAGCTGCGCGCCAAATCGTTTCGCGGCTACCAGAGAATGTCCGCGTTCTTCGTGGGCTTTCGTTCCCGAAGCGTGCCAGGTTTATCTATCTTGAGAAGCAATTTGGCTCGGATCGTTATTGGGATGCCCTCTATAACGCAATCGAAAAGGCAAATCCGGCCTATGCAGCCGCTATAGCAGCAGTGCATTCTCGCGGTGGCTTCGTTCCCCTGAAAGACTTCGACATCGTCTCTGGTTCTCCGGTCAAACAAAAAGGCCAGATTTCATGCAGCACGGTCCTTGAGCGCCTACGCTCAGTCGATCTTCTGGGCACGACCGAAATCAATGGAATTGGGGAATGCGTGCTCCTGCGTGGGACGGAAATTGATGCAACGTCGTTACGCCGACTACGCGCAAGGCTATTGACGGAGAATGTTCTGCTCGACGCAATCCGGTCGTGGGCCGTGAAGATGAATATGGCAAGTCCCGGCAAGACGCGCATTCGCAACGAAACCCCGACTCCTCAGCTTTCTACCTGCAAGTTTGATCTTTGTGGTCCGTGCTATCTGTGGCCAATTAGGCGATTCTCCGATGGGAAGATCGTTCAAGGGTTCTTCGTTGCGGATGTAGTGGTTGGTGCCGAGCTCAAGGTGCAAGAAGTGGCTGCATTTCTGCGCAAATGTACGTTGTTGGGACATCTACGAAAAATTGGGCGGTTTCTTCCAATGCTAATCGCGGATGGATTCACGCCTGAGGCGCTTCGAGAATGTCGCTCAGCAGGCGTAATCGCCACCAGACCAGACACTCTCTTTGGCCGCGATATTGCCCGCGCTCTCGGAGAGCTGCTTCAAACACTTTCTAATTCTGCGGCCGTCGCTGCGGTCAATCCCAACCGGATCGAGGAGTTGTTTAGCAGCCTGTCTGCGATTGAAGGTACAGCTGGCAACTTACGTGGTGCGTTATTCGAATTGATCGTGGGTCACATGGTATATGCGAAAGAAGGCGGTTCCGGTTCTATCGATATCGGAACACTGGTCACATCTCCGAAGACGGGTAAGCGTGCAGAGATCGATGTTCGGCTTGTGAAGGAGCGTGAAGTCCTCATCTGTGAATGCAAGGGCTATCAACCTTCATCGTTTGTTCAAAAGGAAGAGATTGAGGCCTGGCTCACGAATCGTATACCTATCATAAATTCAGCGCACCGAGCGCAAGACCGGTTTAGCGACAGCAGGTTTCGATTCGAGTTTTGGACAAGTGGGGTTTTTCATCCGGAGGCAGTGGATCTGCTTCAAAAAACGAAGGCCACTACAAAGAAATACGAAATTGGATGGAAGGATGGAACGGCGGTAAGAAAATATGCCGACGACATCAAAGCGCCGGGCATTCGCAAGATGCTCGACGAGCACTATATCAGCCATCCACTTGCCGATACGCCGCAATTTGACCCCGCGACTGAGGAATTGCCACATTCGGCATAGCGGAGCGAGTTCAAATCAAATCGGGTTGGTGCCCCGACTTTGGATTTCCAGATCTATGAGACAGCAGTCTTATATAGATCAATACTGTTGGAAAGTTTCATGCCAACAGGACAATTTACTTATCGACCTTTTCCTCCGACAAAGCAGGAAATGTATCGGGAAACGGAGTCTGCTCCAGGTTCCTATCGGCATCGTTTTTACAAGCCTAGATGCCGCGACCTATCGTCCGATCCATAATCCTCGAACGGAGTGTTTTGTTGAACTCTCCCAACCATCCCTTGTCTGATTCGCCCGCCGTGAGATTCATGACGCGCATCCGGCGCACGATGGAATCGAGTGCCTTCTCGTTGCGCAGGATTTCCTTGTCCTTGCCCGAGGATGAGGCGTAGAGTTGCTCTGGATTGCTTCGCAGGCTGTCGATGACGACAATATTCCCTGGCTGGAGGTCGCCCCGCGTCCAAGCTGAACGTAGCGGCGCGTCGTGGCGAATGATCTCGATCTTTCCTTCAGTCGTTTCAAAGATGGTCTGGAGAGTGCCGGTACGCTCGTCTTCGCTGTTGAGCAGCACTCGGCCAATTAGCTTTTTCGAAGCGAGAGAATACTCCATTGGCGCGTGGGGATCGCTGATCGCCACGCCGCTGCGAAAGAGAGTGCGTGCGCGGTCCTGAATGTCCTTCATCTGTTGGAGCTGGGGGACGAAATCGGATCGCACAAGCCAACGGTCTTGGGCGTATGGCTTCGAGAGGCCCAGTTCTTTCAAGTGTCGGAACCGGGCCACCTCCGCTGCGCTTGCTGCGGCTCCGGCATCTTTGTATATAGGGTCCGCTTCGTATGGAATCGCTCGACCTACCAGCCTGCGGTCCAAGGGCGTGACACGGTTGGCGGTAAGCTCGACCTGCTTTTGGTGCTCGATGTCCGCGATGGTGCGCGGGCCGAGCTGCCGTGTCAGCGAGCTTTGGACCGCCTCGCGCAGACCCCGGCGAATCAGGTCCGGTGGAAGTTTGAGCGGCTCACCGGATGCCAGTCGGCCTCGAACAATGATGTGGGCGTGGGGATGGTCGGTGTTGCGGTGGACTACGCCGCCCCATTCGACCGGCGCTCCGGTGTACTGCTCAATCCGTGCAACCAGGTCGGCGGCGGTGCGCTGGAAGTCCACGTTTGCATCTTCGGGAGAGAGGATGATCTTGAAGATGCGCTTATCTCCGGCCTTCTGCCAGCTCTCCGCCAACCACCCAAGCGAGTGCTGTTGCGCCAATCCGAGGCGGTCGGGGTCGGGAACCTTGCTGCCGATTTCCGTAGCCGCTTCCCTCTCAGACGGCAGCCGGTCGCCTTTGGCGTTCTCCCGCTCGATGTAGGTTCCATGTGCCTTCCATCCCCCCGGTGTCCGGGCGGAGGCATAGCGGACGTTCACAATCGAGCGGCGCTGGAAAGCTGATGATTTTGGAGATGCGGGCAACTTGCCGAATGCAGACGCGGCCTTGGTTCCGCCGGAAGACGACCGGCTGACAAGCCGGGCGAGTCGCAGCAGGTTCTTTGCCGTGCCGGTGATACGCGGCGGCGGACTCTTGGTCTGGCGAACTCTGCCGGGCCGAAGCCGACTCGAACGCTCGCTCTTTTCCTTGACCTCGCGTTGTGGTGATGATCCAGTCTGCGTTGATTTGCGGGCCATAGGCGCTCATCTCCGTTCTTGTCTACGACAGAGTCGCTGGCTCTTCCCCAAGTCCAAGCTCAGCGGGCGAGTAGGCATCCGATTCCCTCCGGCGCTGAAACTCGCGGGCTGCGGTGAGGTTCACCTGCTCGTAGATTTTGGTTGCCCGCGCCCTGGCTCCGGTTACGAGCGACGGCGGCACTTCGGGGAGAGCCGTGAGCGCGTATTTGATGAACGTGTCGGTCAAGGCAAGATGAAGCTGGCTGACCGTCTCCAAGCTCTGAAACCTCCGGGCCAGAGTGTCCGCCAGATTCCCAAACAGCGAGTAGACGAGCTGCTCCAGATCGTCGCGCTGGTTGGTGCCGACAGTGACGAGGTAGTCGAAAACCTCGTTGTCGCTTCTGGCA
>Ga0181516_10000295_pt1 | contig 48433 bp, 47 predicted proteins | sample PEATcosm2014_Bin_25_FD_121104 | JGI IMG/M metagenome (GOLD analysis project Ga0181516, IMG submission 121104) | Peatland microbial communities from MTU Mesocosm Facility, Houghton, MI, USA - PEATcosm2014_Bin01_10_metaG | ecosystem: Environmental > Terrestrial > Soil > Wetlands > Peat | place...
AAACAGCATCAGGAACTGCCGATCGACGCGCGGCCGGCTCAGGATGCGCCGCACCCAGCGGTAGAGGCTGAGATCGATAAACGGCGTAAACGACCAGATCTCCTCCTTGCCCACAAATCTTCCCAGCAACCCCGCCGCCAGCCCCACCGCCGCATCGAACGGCATCGCGAGGTATTCGTGATGCAGCATCGCCGGCACCGACAACACCACCCCGCCCAACATCGCCCATCCCGGCCCCAGCAGCAGGCCGAGCAGGATCGCCGTCTCAAATGAAACATCGGCTGCCAGAAAATTCGAAACCCTGATTCTGACCCACACCCCAAGCGTCAGCGGCACCACAATAAACGCCAGCAACGCCAGAGTCTGCTGCGGTGTGCGCCGTTCTGCAAAAAACAGCCGTCTAAATGTAGTGACGCGCGCCAGTACGCTGGCCACCGAGGCAGCCACGCCAAACTTCACCAGCAGCGTAATCAGAATCAGGTTGACGCTCACCCCACCAATGTATCGCCCCTGGTCTCTTAATCCCTAGCGCCTTAGTCGCCAGTCCCTGGTCCCTTCGTCCCTCTCTGTAGAATGGATCTATGGCCTTTGAAAGCGTAAAGAAGATGGCTGAGGCGGATTTCCCCACACGCTGGGGCGACTTCCGCATCCTTGGCTTTGAGGGCACGCTTCCTGCCCCGCGCCCCTGCTGCGAAAACGGCGCGAAGTCAGGCCAAAAGGTTGAGGGCCTCGTCGCTCTGGTCATGGGCGACATCCACACCGCTCCACCGCTGGTCCGCATTCACTCGCAATGTCTCACCGGCGACGTCTTCGGCTCGCTGCGCTGCGATTGCCGCCTTCAGCTTGAACTGGCTCTGAGCAAAATCGCCCAGCAAGGCGCCGGCATTCTCCTCTACGAGCAGCAGGAGGGCCGTGGCATCGGCCTCATGGCCAAGCTCAAAGCCTACGAATTGCAGGATCAGGGAATGGACACTGTCGAGGCCAACGTCGAGCTTGGCTACGCCGCCGACTGCCGCGAATACGAGCTCCCCGCCGACGTCCTCAAGCTCCTCGGCGTCACCGCGGTCCGCCTCATCACCAACAATCCTGAGAAAGTTGCCGCCCTTGAGTCCGCCGGAATCACCGTCACTGAGCGCATCTCTGCCGAAGTCGAACCCCAGGAATCCTTCGAGCGCTACCTGCGCACCAAGCACGAAAAGATGGGCCACTTCCACGACAGCGTCGACGAAACCAACCCCGTCCGCTGACCCCCGCTCAACTCGCGCTCATTTCTGCCAGTTCGCGCTCCGCCGCCTGCGCACCATAGACCGGAACCAGCCACTTCGCATAAGTCGCCATCCGTCCGCGCGTCGCGTCAAGATAAAGCCTCTGCACCTCGCGCGTAAAGGCTCCAATCTCTCCGCCCTTCACCAGCCGATGATCCACGCGCACCACCGGCGCAATGCCCACTGCCGTTCCGGTAAAAAACAACTCATCGCAGACATACAGCTCACTGCGGTCGATCGGCCGCTCCACCGCCTGCAGGCCAAGTTCCCTCCGCGCCAGTTCCATCACCGAGTCGCGCGTAATCCCTTCGAGCGCATTCTCGCCCGCGGGCGGTGTTGTCAGCACGCCTTTGCGCATCATGAAAATATTGCACGTCGCCCCTTCGGCCACTTGCCCATTTTCATTCAGAAAAATCGCCTCATCGAATCCATTCTGCCGGGCTTCATCGCTTGCCAGCGCGCTGTTCACATACGCTCCACAGATCTTGGCCCGCGGCGGAATCGCATTGTCCTCGATCCGCCTCCACGAGCTGACCCCGGCATGAATCCCCTTTTCCGCGTGCAGATACTCGCCAAACGGCAGCGCCACAATCGCAAAGGCATCCTGATCGTCGGGATTCACGCCCACCCGCTCCGCCGATTTGTAGGCCAGCGGCCGCACATACACATCGGTGCGAAACGCATTCCTCCTCATCAGCTCCAGCGTGATCGCTCCCAGCTCTTCAATCGTCCTCGGAACATCGATCCTCAGAATTCCGCAGTTCTGCTTCCACCGTTCATAGTGCTCCGCCGCCCGCAGAATATACAGCTCCTGCGCCGCCTCGTTCCAATGGGCGCGAATCCCTTCAAACACCCCCGTGCCATAGTGCAGCGCATGTGTCAGGATTCCCACCTTGGCTTCGCCCAGCGGCATGTACTGCCCCGCGAAATACACGATCAGGTTCGGATCTGAATCCGCCTTCATCTCACACCTCGATCTGCGACTCCCGATAAAGCTCGCGTCCCCGCGCCAGCGCCCGCTTGTCCAGTTCCAGCCACTTGGCGCTCTTCACCAGCCGTCGCAGCGCTGCATCGATGCTCTTCTGCGGCAGACATCCAGCGATCTCGAGCAGCGCTCCCAGCATCACAAGGTTCGCCGCCCGCGCGTCGCCCAGCCCATCCGCAATCTGCGTGAAGGGCAACGCCAGCACATGCACATCCTCGCGCACGCACTCCGCGGGAAACTCGTCCCCGTTGTAAATAATCCATCCGCCCGGCTTCACATTTGCGTCAAACTTCTTCAGCGAAGGCTCGTTCATCGCCACCAGCACATTCGGCTTCGTCACCAGCGGCGAATCGATCGCCTCATTCGACAAGCGCACGTGGCAGTTCGACGTGCCCGACCGCATCTCCGGCCCGTACGATGGCAGCCACGACACTTCAAGCCCCGCATTCAATCCCGCCTCCGCTAAAATCTCGCCCAGCAGCAGCACGCCCTGCCCGCCAAATCCCGCCACCCTGACATGCAGATCCACAGCCTTCTCCGCACCGGCCCGTTCCTCGCGCGTCTCCGCCGCGTCCTCATCCCCAAATTCGAGAATCCCCGGAATTTCCTCCAGCTTCGGCGCCGGCTCTTGTAACTGCCGCGGCATCGCCTCTTTCGTGCGATCGCAAAACACGCCCAGCGGAAACGTCTTCTCCATCACGTCCTTCACCCAATGCTGCGATTCCACCGGCGTCATCTTCCAGATCGTCGGGCAGGGCGATAGCACCTCGATCAGCGAAAATCCCAGCCCCTTCACCTGGTTCTCCACCGCCCGCTTGATCGACCTCGTCGCCTGCGCAATCTGCTTGTTATCGCCCAGCCCCACGCGCTCGATGTAGACCGGCGCGTCCAGCGTCGCCAGCAGTTCGCTCATGCGGAGCGGATAGCCTTCGTTCTGCACACTCCGCCCCTTCGGCGTGGTCGTGCTCTTCTGCCCGATCAGCGTCGTCGGCGCTGCCTGTCCGCCCGTCATGCTGTAAATTCCGTTGTTCACAAAAATTACTGTGATGTTCTCGCCGCGATTCGCCGCATGCAATATCTCCGCCGAGCCGATTGCCGCCAGATCCCCGTCCCCCTGGTAGCACAGCACGATGCTCTCCGGCCTGCTGCGCTTCACCGCCGTCGACACCGCCGATGCGCGTCCATGCGCCGCCTGCACATTCCCCACGTCAAAGTAGTAGTAGGTAAACACCGAGCAGCCCACCGGCCCCACCAGAATCGTCCGGTCCTTGATCGCCAGGTCGTCGATGGCCCGCGCCAGCATCTTGTGCACCGTGCCGTGCCCGCATCCGGGACAAAAGTGCGTCTGATGTTGCAGCTCGCCCTTGCGCTCATACGTGTCATAGAACGCCTGCGGTTTCCCATGCACCACTTCAAATTCAGAGATCAACTCGCTAGACATGAGCCATCTGCTCCTCTCGCACCGCCGCCGGCCGCATCTGCTGCGCCAGCTCCCACACAAACTTCAACACTTCCTCATGCGAAGGCACATTCCCGCCTACGCGGCTCAGGAACTTCACCGGCCTCGCTCCATTCAGCGCCAGCCGCACATCCTCCACCATCTGCCCGGTGCTCATCTCCACCACCACAAACTCCCGCGCCCGCTCCGCCACATGCTGCAATCGCACCGTCGGAAACGGATACAACGTAATCGGCCGCAACACGCCCACCTTCATCCGGTGCGCGCGCGCATCCGCTGCAACAGCTTTCAAAATGCGGCCCACAATGCCATAACCCACCAGCACAATCTCCGCATCGTCTGTACGCCACTCTTCGGCGCGCGGTTCGCGTTGCTCCGCGCAGCGATATTTCGTCTCCAGATCCCGCACGTGCGCTTCCAGCTCATCGCATTCCAGATGCAGCGACGTGATCAGATTTCCCCGCGACTCCGCCGTCCCCGCCACCGCCCACTGCGGCAGATGCGGCGCAGTCGCAGTGTGCTGAAACTCCACCGGCTCCATCATCTGTCCCACAAATCCATCCGCCAGCAGCACCACCGGGTTGCGATAGCGGTCCGCCAGTTCAAACGCCAGCGTGGTCAGGTCCGCCATCTCCTGCGCCGAGTCGGGCGCCAGCACAATCGTTCTGTAATTCCCGTGGCCGCCGCCCTTCACTACCTGGTTGTAATCGCTCTGCTCGGCGGCAATATTGCCCAGCCCCGGCCCGCCGCGCGTGATGTCCGCGATCACACACGGCAGCTCCGCGCCCGCCATGTAGCTGATCCCTTCCTGCATCAGGCTGATCCCTGGCCCACTCGACGCCGTCATGCACCGCACCCCCGCCGACGAAGCTCCATACAGCATGTTGATCGCCGCCACTTCGCTCTCCGCCTGCAAAAACGTTCCGCCCACCCGCGGAAGATACAGCGCCGCGGCTTCGGTAATCTCGCTGGCCGGCGTGATCGGGTATCCATAAAACGCGCGGCATCCCGCCAAAATCGCGCTCCGCACAATCGCTTCATTGCCCTTCATCAGTTGCTTGCGCATCTGGCCGCTCCTTCAATACTTGTGCTCATGACCGCCGCTCTCTTCTGCACAATCCTGCGCAGCACCGTAATCGCTCCCGGCTCCGGGCACGCCATGAAACAAATCCCGCAACCCGTGCAACCCGATCCCGCATACACTGCCGTGCGATATCCGTAGTGGTTGAGCCGATCGTTCAGGCTGATCACCTTCGGCGGACAGGCCTCCATGCAAAGTCCACATCCTTTGCACTCTTCTCCATCTATTCGCAGCTGGCCCCGGTCCTTCTTGTCCGCATCCATGGTTCGCCTCCGGGCTTCGCAGGGCAATTTCCCCGTTCAAGGCCCGAAATATGTTCCGCTTTTGAGGTGGGCATGAGCAGTGACGCGGGTCACCTGCCCGCACAGCAAGCCCGGCAAATTGAGCATTGGCCCAGTTTGGGTCAGAGGCACATCTCGCGGCCTGAAACCATTGATTCTATAAATTTTCGATAGGAATGGCGCGAAGCCCGCACCCTGCAGCTGACCCCGCCCCAGATGTTGCGCCTACGGTAGCTCGAATTCCACGCCGGCTTCCTGATTCGCCTTGGCCGTCGCCACCAGGTCCAGGTCGCTGGTGGGGATCGTGCGACGCTGCCCATCCCCAACAAACAGCGTCGTCCGAGTCAGGACGTAGTTGTGGATCGTTTGCGGAGGGCGGCCGTCTTTGAAGATTAAAGTCACAGCTTCTTCGCTGGCTGGTGGCGCAGAGCTGCCCTCCTCGCGCCCAGGCTGGCTATACGCAGCAGGCCCCGGCGGCTGCCACGCCGGAGGAGCCTGCGCATTTCCATCCGGTGGGCCGTACGCCCCAGGCTCAGGAGCGTATCCAATGTCGGCGTTCCCCGCCCCATCGTCTGCCGGTCCGGCAAAATTGTCGTTGCCAACGTCGTCGGGATAGCCGAGCACATACGGGCTCACCCATCCGTAGCCGGGAAGCACGTTGTAATATCCACCGCGATAAGCCGGCGCGTAAGGCCTGCGATGCCCTCGGCTTCCAGCGAACGACGGCCGTACATAGCCAATGCCGGGAGCGCCCCGCTGCACAACCGCCGCTCTGCCCGAAAATCGACTCGGGGCCGAACCGCCATATCCTGAGAATCGATTGGGCGCCGAAGCGCTGAATCCGCCGCGGAAACTGGAAGCTGCATGTCCCGAAAAGCCTCCGCGAGAAGCCGCCCGCTGGGCGCAGGCCGGAAGCCCAATGATGATGACCAGCGCAACCGCGGCGAGGCACTTCACAAACCCATTCTACCCCCGATTGCGATCGGCAACTTTCTCGCGCCGGATTCAACTCACCCGCGCAGCGCCTTCAACACCTTCGCCGTCGTCACCACCTGCCCCACGTGCCTCTGCGTGTGATCCGCCACGTGAATCAGCGCCCCGCCAATGCTCGTCGGCAACTGCTTCCGTCCCACTCCGCGAAACAGATTGAAGTCCGCCGTGGCCAGCGTCCTCACCCGCCCGTCCGCGTTTGAAAACGACGCCTCGACCTCGCCCAGCAACTCGGCCAGCGTCTCTTCACCAGTCTGCTCCGCCTTCAGCGCCGTCAATTGCTCGCCCGTCAACTGCCCGCCCTCGGCATACGTCAGAATGCGATCGATCGACCGCGCAATATGCCGCAGATGAAACGCCACGCTCGGCAGTCCCAGCGGCTTCTCGTGCGCCTCCGCGTCCGTCAGTCCGTCGGTCCACTTCGTGATGTCATCCTGCGCCAGGTCCAGCGCATGCAACACCGCGCGTCCCACCGCCGGAACATCGCTATACGTCCCGCGCAGCCACGGCTCCACGTAGGGAATTTGCGCAGCAGATGTGCCCATGGAGAAGCTCTCCTGATGGTTGGATGAATGCGCCCTACACTGCGCTCTTCACCCTTACCACCGTGATCTTGGCGAATCCCTCTTCAAACATCGGCGCCTTCAGCTTCTCCGCCATTCGCCGCATCACTTCTTCGCTCACCGACCGGTCGCGCGCGCGATTCCGCTCCAGGCAAACCTCCAGCGGCACATCGAAAAATACCGCCTGCACCTCGTACCCAAAGCTCTTCGCCATCTTGATCCACTGCCGCCGCTCGTGCACCGACAAATTCGTCGCGTCCACATAGTTCCACGGCATCCGCGCAATCAGCCTCGCCCGCAGCAAACTCCGCAGCGTCGAAAACACCAGCCCCTGGTAACGCTGCTCTTCCACATCGTCAAACAAAATGTTGCGCAGCAAATCGCTCGACAGCGGAGTCACTCCCCTCCGCCTGAACCACGTCGTCTTTCCCGAGCCCGGCATCCCGATCGCCAGCACCACATAGCCCTTGGGAGCCTGCGGCGACCGCTCCGCCGCCTGCGCCTCCGGCGGAGGCACGGAGGGCATCTCCGGCTGCGTCTCTACCTCCAGCCGCCCTGAGTCCGCCGGCTCATCCCATTGCGCCTGCCCCAGCCGTTCCTGCCCGCCACGATCCGGCCTTTGAGGCCGTGCCGGCGGCTGTGGTCTTGGCGTAGCCGCAGGGGCCCTTGCCGCTTGTTGCTGCCTCGGCTCGCGCGGCTGCTGGGCCTGGGCCGGAGCCTCGTCCGGGTACAGCGGCACCAGCGGGCGTGGCTGATTCGATGGGAGTTCCTGGCCGATCTTGCCTGTCGATTCCGAGAGATTGGGTGCGCGTCTGGAGCGTCTTCTCATGCTGCCTTCAACACCTGCGTTTCTGCTACCGGTATATCGCACTACCTCCGCGCCCTGCAAATACTGCCACGCCTTCACTTGCCGTCGTGAACCCAAAGCAGCAAATCAAATCAGACGGATTTTCGTCCCTGGGTGACTCAGTCCCTACTCCTGGTCCCTGGTCCCTACTCCCTACTTACTCCCTTGTCCCTGCGCGGGATAGCCGTGTGCACTCCGTCACAGCCCATCCTCCACTCCAGGATCCACAATATCCATGACAGGACATCGGCGCTACCGCGATTCATCAGTTTTCATCTCGATGCCGATATCCAGAGTGGTACGATCAAGAGTTTGGTAGATTCACCCGCTGAAGCGATTTTTCAGCCGCCAGACCCCACAAATCTGCAACATCAGCCTCATCAATTCTAAGGAGAATACTCATGGCAGTGAAGGTTGGCATCAACGGCTTTGGCCGGATTGGCCGCAATGTTTTGCGCGCAGCTCTCGGCAATGCCGAGCTTGATTTTGTCGCCGTGAACGACTTGACCAGCCCCGCAACCCTGGCTCACCTGCTCAAGTACGACTCGATCCTCGGCAATCTTAAAAATGAAATCACCGCCGGCGACGATTTCATCTCCGTCGACGGAAAAAAGATCAAGGTCTGGGCCGAACGCGATCCCGCCAAGCTGCCCTGGGCTGAGGTCGGCGCGCAGGTCGTCGTCGAGTCTACCGGACACTTCACCGACGCCACCAAGGCCAAGGCCCACCTCGGCGCGACCGTGAAAAAGGTCATCATTTCCGCCCCCGCGACCAACGAAGACATTACCCTCGTCCTCGGCGTCAATGAGAACAAGTACGATCCGGCCAAGCACAACATCATCTCCAACGCCAGCTGCACCACCAACTGCCTCGCCCCCGTCGTCAAGGTCATCCTCGAGACCACCGGCCTCGTCAGCGGCATCATGACCACCATCCACAGCTACACCAACGACCAGGTCATCCTCGACTTCCCCCACAAAGACCTTCGCCGCGCCCGCGCCGCCGCACTCAACATGATTCCAAGTTCCACCGGCGCTGCCAAGGCCCTCAAGCTCGTCATCCCTGAGACCGCCGGCAAGCTCGACGGCTTTGCCATCCGCGTCCCAACTCCCAACGTCTCCATCGTCGATCTCACCTACATCGCCGAAAAGCCCACCACCGTCGAAGCACTCAACGCCGCTTTCGTTGCCGCCTCCAAGGGCGAACTCAAGGGCATCCTCGGCGTCGACTCCAATCAGCTCGTCAGCTCCGACTTCAAGGGCGACAAGCGCTCCTCCATCGTCGATGCGCCTCTCACCAAGGTCGTCGGACAGAGCGTCAAGGTCCTCAGCTGGTACGACAACGAGTGGGGCTACTCCAACCGCGTCGTCGACCTCATCGGCTTCCTGGCCTCCAAGGGCCTCTAACCCAGTTCATTCTGTGGGTGCCCCATCCTAAACGCGCACCTTGCGTTTAGGGTGGGATCGCACGGACACCACGCCCATGCGCCAAAACATCAGCGGCGGATCTCCCTTCGAGCCCATCATCGGCTTCTCTCGCGCCGTGCGCGTGGGCAACTCCGTTCATCTCGCCGGAACGGGCCCCGTTGGCGCTGAGTCCGAAGACGCTGCCGGCCAGACCCGCCGTATCTTCGCGATCGCCGAGAAAGCTCTCGCCGAAGCCGGCGCATCCTTCTCCGACGTCGTCCGCACCCGCATGTTTCTCACTCACGTCGAAGACTGGGAAGCCGTCGGCAGCGTGCACGGCGAGTTTTTCTCCGAGATCCGCCCCGCTGCCACCATGGTCGTCGTCGCTGCCCTGCTCAACCCCGCCTGGCGCATCGAAATCGAATTCGACGCCATCGTCCCTGGTCCCTCAGTCCCTAGTCCCTAGCCCCTGGTTTTTCGTCCCTGGTCCCTGGTTCTTAGTCCCTAATCCCTCAGAAAGGTTTTCGTCCCATGTCCAAGCTCTCCATTCGCGATATCGATCTGGCCAACAAGCGCGTCTTCATCCGCGTCGATTTCAACGTGCCCCTCACCGAGGACGGTTCTGAAATCACCGACGACACCCGCATCAAGGCCACACTGCCCACCATCGAATACGCCCTGCGCCACAAGGCCAAAGTCATCCTCGCTTCGCACCTCGGTCGCCCCAAGGGCAAACCAAATCCCAAATATTCCCTGCGCCCCGTCGTCGATCGCCTCCGCATGCTGATCGACAAAGACGTCTGCCCCGATGAAAACGTCGCCTTCTCTCCCGATTGTGTCGGCGAAATCGCCAGCGAGATGTCTCGCCAGCTTGAGTCCGGCCAGGTCCTGCTCCTTGAGAACCTTCGCTACCACGCTGAAGAGGAAGCCAACGATCCTGCCTTCTCCAAGGCTCTTGCCTCGCTCGCCGATGTTTATGTCAACGACGCATTCGGCTCGGCCCACCGCGCTCATGCATCCACAGAGGGCATTACCCACTTCCTCAAGCCCGCCGTCGCCGGCCTGCTCATGGAAAAAGAAATTACCTACCTCGGCAAAGCTCTCGAGGCGCCCGAGAAGCCCTTCGTCGCCATCATCGGCGGCTCCAAAATCTCCGGCAAAATCGACGTCATCGACAACCTGCTCGACAAGGTTGACACCCTGGTCATCGTTGGCGGCATGGCCTACACCTTCCAGCGCGCCCTCGGCGTCTCCACCGGCAAGTCCCTCGTCGAAGAGGACAAGATCGACATGGCCCGCGCCGCGCTCGACAAAGCCAAGGCCAAAGGAGTGGAACTGCTGCTCCCCGTCGACAACATCCTCGCCGACAGCTTCGCCGCCGACGCCAAGACTCAGCCGTGGGACACCTCCGTCAACTTCCCCGCCGACTGGCAGGGCCTCGACATCGGTCCCAAATCCATCGCGGCGATCGAAAAAGTTGTCGCCGGCGCCAAGACCATCGTCTGGAACGGTCCCGCGGGCGTCTTTGAATTTCCGCGCTTCGCCGTCGGCACCAACGCCATCGCCAAGGCGGTCGCGGCCAACAAGGGCGCCATCTCCATCATCGGCGGCGGAGACTCGGTCTCGGCCATCAATCAGGCCGGCGTCGCCGACCAGATTACCCACATCTCCACCGGCGGCGGAGCCAGCCTGGAATTCCTCGAAGGCAAAAAACTTCCCGGCGTCGAAGCCCTCACCAACAAATAGGCATTGCATGCAGCGGGCGCGCAGTCAGCGCCTATCGCATTAACACCTCAGCCGCAGCGGAGACTCTCCGCTGCGGTCAACTCGCCCCCGGCGCTGCAATCCCGTTTCCCAGGTCTCGCTTCTGAGACTTGGGAACGCTGCTCGCTCATCTCAGGCCTTTTTCGCGACTCGATATCCGGGCCTGCATTCTCTCGCGAATCCCTCGAATCCCCCACCCCAAACCGCGTAACATATTCCTGACTCCAATCCCGGCTCCCGCAGGAACAAGACCATGCCCTACTACACACGAGTCCTCACCAAGCAGGAAGACTTCCCTCTCTTCGAGGAGGTTGGCGACCTCATCAGCGCCGAGCATCCCCAGTTCAAGCTCCACCTCGAAGAAGGCACTGAAGAGGATTGGGAGTCGATTCTCCTCGCCAGCGAAGACGAAGTCGAAGTCGCTCTCATCGAGCGCAGTCCCGTCTACGAGGGCTCCATCGGACAAGACGAAATCGCCGACTTCCTCGAAGATCTGCGCGACTGCAAACCCGAGTCGGGCGTCGCCTGGCTCCGCGACTACCTCGCCGAAGTCAAAACCATCTACGCCTTCCAGCATCTTCAAGGCGCCGACACTGAAGAAGGCGGCAACGTGCTCCACGCCCTCCGCGCCCAGCTATGGGAGCGCGGCGACGCCATCCTCCAGGCCGACAACGAGGGCTTCACCAACGAAGAAGGCTTCCACATCGTCTGGCAATTTTCCGATTCCGTCTCCGGCCCGTGGAACATGGGCGTCCTCCAGGACGGCACCTGGCAGCAATTCAAGATGGACCTCGGCGATCCCGACCACCGCGCCGCCTTCCTCAACGGCGAAATGCCCTCCGACCTGTCCGTCATTCGTTCCTCCAGCCCTCAGGCCTGATTCCGCCTCAAAACACACTTCCCCAGCCGGGCATCCCTTCAACGTCCCTCATGAGTTGTCCCTTGAGGGCCCGCCACTCGCATATTCGCTTTCACTCCGCGAAAACGATTCCCTCCTGGTTACTTGTAACGCCCATTCGCCGGAGTTATAGTCACTTTAAGTTCGGGGGACACCGATGCGAATCCACCCGCAAGCGGTGCTCGGTTTCACTTGTCCCCCAAGGCGAGACAAATGACACGTCAGCTCCTGATCGTTGTCGGCGTTGCGCTTCTCTCTGCCGCCGGATTCGGCATGATTCTTGGTATCGGCTGGCTGGTCCTCCATCTGGTCCTCGGCGTCGTTCCCTACCTTCTAGCCGCCCGCCTGCGCGCGCTTCAGGGCGTCCTGCCCGCCCTTTTCGTCCTGGTCGCCTTTGTCGGCGCCGCATGGACCGCCAGTTCGATCTCCTGGCACCCAAAGCAGGATCAGTCCCATCCCGACCTGCCCACGCATTCTTAGCTTCACCATACCCGCGGCCTCGCGCTTCTCCCTGGTCCCTGGTCCCTAGCCCCTAGTCTCTTCGTCCCTACTCCCTACTCCCTATTCCCTATTCCCTGTTCCCTAGTCTCCTCGTCCCTACTCCCTATTCCCTAGCCCCTTCGTCCCTGTGCCCTCCGTCACCCGGCCGCCACACATCCCTCCGCTAAAATCAAGCTGAGGATCCTGGAAAAATGTCGCGCAAAAAATTGATCGCCGCCAATTGGAAGATGTATAAAACGCCCGCCGAGGCCGAGGCCTTTGTCCTTGCCTTCCTCCCGCTCGTCGCCGGACACACCCGCGATGAGATCGCTCTCTTCCCATCGCCCGTGCTGCTGCCCACCGTGATTCCCGCTGCCAAAGGTTCCAACGTCGCAGTCGGCGCGCAAAACATCCACTTCGCTGAAGAGGGCGCCTACACCGGCGAAACTTCCGTCGTCCAGCTCATCGCCGTCGGCGGCACTCACACCCTCATCGGCCACTCCGAGCGCCGCCAGTATTTCGCCGAAACCGACGAAATCGTCAACAAGAAGCTGCACACCGCGCTCAAGCACAGCATCGTTCCCATCGTCTGCATCGGCGAGGTTCTCGCCGAGCGCGAAGCGGGCAAGACCGCCAGCGTTCTCAAGACCCAGGTCACCGGCGCATTCGCGGGCATCACCGCTGCTGTCGCCGCTCCCATCGTCATTGCCTACGAGCCCGTCTGGGCCATCGGCACCGGCAAAACCGCCACTCCCGAGATGGCCGTTGACGCCCACAAAATCATCCGCGCCGAGGTGGCCAAACTGCTCGGCCCCGATGTCGCCGCCGCCATGCGCATCCTCTACGGAGGCAGCGTGAAACCCGACAACGCGACCGCACTCTGCGGCCAGGAAGAAATCGACGGCGCCCTCGTCGGCGGAGCCAGCCTCAAACCCGACTCCTTCGAAAAAATCGTGAAGTATTAGGGCCTATCCACCGATTTAGCGCGATTCGCCGCCCCAAATTGCGGTTGTGGGGGTGCGCTTTCCCGTGTTAATCTCCGCCTATTCCCCAGCGGCCTGGTCCCCGTCCCGTCGGATACTGCTCACACGCGAAAGCGAGTCTCCGGTTATGGCTTCCATCTCCCAGACTGTCACCGCCCACCGGCCCCGAGTTTTTACCGGGCGCAATAGCCTCCTCGACAGGTACTTCTACTTCGCCATGTCGCTCGTTTCCGCCGCAGTCGTCGCATCCGGCTTTGGCCCCACTCTAAGCGAAAAGCTGCTTCATCCCGCTGTAGCGCCACCCAGAATCCTCTGGTTCCACGGTGCCATATTCTCATCGTGGATTGTGTTCTTGATCCTTCAGTCGGCTCTCGTGCGCACTCGCAACGTCAAATGGCATCGACTCATCGGATGGGCAGGCGCTGGAATCGCCGCCGTCATGATTCCGCTCGGCTTTGCCACGGGCATCGCGATGATTCATTTTGAGATGTATCAACTGCATCAATCAGGCAGATACTCTTTTCTCGCCGTACCGTTCTTCGACATCACCGTTTTCGCGGTGTGCATCGCGCTTGCCATCTGGTGGCGCAAAAACCCCGAACTGCATCGCCGCCTCATCTTCATCGGCACCTGCGCAATACTGGTCGCCGCATTTGCGCGTATCGATCACGCGTTCTTGCGCCAGCACAATCTGGCCTATCTTGGCGCTGATCTGCTCATCGCTCTTGGAGTTGGCCGCGACCTGCTGGTCAGCCGGCGCGTCCACTCCGTTTACCGGGTCGCCCTGCCGCTTTACGTCGTTCTGCAATCGTTCGTGATCTACCTGGCGGTAATCAGGCCCGAGTGGTGGGTCCGCATCGCGCAGGCCATCGTCGGCTGAGCCCTATAGCACCGCAACCAGCGCCCCGCTTCACCGCGAACCGGACCCTCAATCGCCCACGTATGATGGCTCATGCCTCAGCGTGATCTCTACATCGATCGCCTGCGCGTCGTGATGACGGTTCTCGTCCTGCTCCATCACACTGCCATCACCTACGGCGCCATCGGCGGCTGGTTCTGGCACGAGATCCAACCCTCCCGCACGTCCTCCGGCATTCTCCTCATCCTTTTCTGCACTACCAACCAGGCCTACTTCATGGCCTTTTTCTTCCTCCTTGCGGGATACTTCACCCCCGCCTCTCTCGATCGCAAAGGGTACGCCCGCTTCATCCGCGACCGCTTCATTCGCCTCGGCATTCCCATCCTGGCATTCATCTTTCTTCTCGGTCCGCTCACCGCCGCAATTGTCACCGCCGCTCAGGGAGACGGCTTCTGGCCCACATTCGTCGCGATCTGGCGCCACAAAGAAGTCATCATCGGACCGCTCTGGTTTGCTGAAGCATTGCTCAGCTTCAGTCTCTGGTATGTTCTCTGGCGCCGCATCGCTGGCCCTCAACCGGCCGGCGCTGATACCGCGGAACCGATTCCGGCTCCGGTGCCTTCCTGGCCAGCCTGGCTGGTCTCTGCATTAATCGTCGGAGCCGCTGCCCTCATCCTGCGACAGTTCTTCCCCATCGGCACCAGTCTTTACGGCTACTGGGCGCCATACGTCTTTCTCTTTGTTGTGGGAGTCCGAGCCAAGCCTCGCAACTGGTTCGCGCAACTCACCACGCAAAATGCGAGGCCGTGGATCATCACCGCCTGCGTCGCGTGGCCAATCTTGCCTCTCGCTTGGAAATTCTCCGGGGGCCATGCCGATTTCAACACCGGGTTCACCTGGGCCGCAGTTCTCTACGCGTTTTGGGAGCCCTTCGTCGCCTGGGGCTTCATCGCCGCATGGCTGCTCTTTGCCCGCGCGCGTTTGAATTCTCCGTCTTCCTACTGGTCGTGGCTCAATCGCCGCGCCTACGCGGTCTACGTTATCCATCCGCCGATATTGGTTGGCATCAGCCTCCTGCTCCACCCGTTCGTCGCTCCCGCGCTGGTCAAATTCGCGGTCACCGGCACACTCGCCTGCGCGGCTACGTGGCTTATCGCCGATCCCCTCGTACGCCTGCCGGGCCTGCGTCGCGTCTTTTGATTGTTCCCAATTCCGCTCTCTCCGCCTGCGTCTCGCCTGTCAGACAACTCGCCTCGCCGCGCGCGCCATCTGACGCTTCGAGGTGATTTGAGATGGCAACCAAAAAATCCAGCAGCGCCAAAAAGAGCAGCAGCCGCAAAAAATCCTCTACCCGCAAATACTCCCCGTCCGCCGGCAAAAATGTCGAGACTGAAATGCGCGCGATGAAGCAGGGCAAACTCAAGTCCGGGCGCAGCGGCAAAAAAGTTACCAATCCTAGGCAGGCCATCGCCATCGGCCTCTCCGAAGCCCGCAAAGAAGGCAAGAAGGTTCCAGCTCCAAAATCCTGACAGCTCGCGCGCCGCTTGCGTCCTACAGTTTCACGCGCAGCTCGCCATCCTCCACCTTCGCCTCAAGCACTTCTGCCTTCACTTGAGGATCGTCGTGCGCCGCGCCCGTCGTCACGTCGAACGCATAGGCATGCCACGGGCATACCACCCGCCCCTCTTCGATGATTCCCTCGCCCAGCGGCCCTCCCTCATGGGGACAGGTGCCGTCCAGCACCGAGATCTTTCCATCCACGTTGGCCACGCACAGCGCGCGCCCTGCTGCCATGAATTCGCCGACCTCGCCCGCCTTGGGCAACTCCGACTGCGCGCAGATGCGCACAAACTCCGCCATGCTCATTCCTCCTCAACCTCTCCAGCCACGTCGCGGAATTAGCATAGATGAGTGACACCGCACTGGGGCAAGTCCAAATGAGCAAGCCTAAGTCCATCAAGAAATCCGCGCGCCCGTCCGCGAAGCGCAACCCAGCATTGGCCGGCGCCGCGCCCATCACGGTCTCCGGTCGATGGATCGCTTCCGTCTTCGCTCTCGTCTTCCTCGGCGCGGCTCTCTGTGTCTGGGGCACGCTCTGCCTGATGTTTTGGCTCGGCAGCTGGCAGCTTCTCTATCACCCGTCCGCAACCGTCCGTCGCACGCCCGCATCCGCCGGCCTCGCCTTCGATCAGGTCGCCTTTGACGCCGCCGACACCGGCGTCCCTCAGCTCCAGGGCTGGTGGATCCCCGCTTCTCTCCCCGCCCGCTACACCGCCATCTACTTCCATTCCGCAGACGGCAACCTCGGCGACGCCATCGATACCCTCGCCCGCCTCCACTCCGCCGGCCTCAACATTTTCGCAATCGACTATCGCGGTTACGGACAGAGTCAATTTGCGCATCCCAGTGAAGCGCGCTGGCTCCACGATGCGGAGGCCGCCCTCGATTACCTCACCGGCACGCGCCACATCGCCGCCAGTTCCATCGTCCTCATCGGCTCCGGCCTGGGCGCTAACCTTGCTCTGGAAATCGCCGCCGAGCAACCGCAACTCGCCGGCGTTGTCCTCGATCAGCCGCTCGCAGCGCCTGCCGACGCCATCTTCAACGATCCACGCGCCCGCCTCGTTCCCGCGCACCTGCTCGTCCACGACCGCTGGGACGCGACCGCCCCCGCAACCGCTCTGCGCATCCCATCCCTCTGGTTTGCAAAAGAGTCCGACCCCGGCACGCAGGTTTCCTCGCGCGTCACATCACCCAAAATGGTGGTCTGGATCGGGTCCAACGCCTTACCCGCCCGAGATTATCAAGACGCTCTCTCCCGTTGGCTCGACAACCTTCCTCAAGATAGAAAGTAATTCTTCAATTTATCCGCTCGCCCAGGAACCCGCGCGCTGGTTCGCCAACTTGCCGACTCGCTAACTCCGCCAGCCCCACTATCCTCTCGGTATATCCCGGTGCAGCGCCTTCACCTGGTATCCGGCTTTTCTCAGCCGCTTGGTCATCTCCTCGGCCATCATCACGCTGCGATGCTGTCCGCCCGTGCATCCAAACCCGACCGTCAAGTAGCTCTTTCCCTCTTCCACGTAGTGCGGCAGCAGATACAGCATCAAATCCGTCACTCGCTCTAGAAACTCCTGCGTCTGCGGAAATCCCCTCACATACGCCGCGACCCTGGGATCCTTCCCCGTCTTCTTTCTGAACTCCGGCACAAAATGCGGATTGGGCAGGAAACGCACGTCAAATACCATGTCCGCGTCCAGCGGCACCCCATTCTTGAATCCAAAACTCACGCAGCTCACCAACAGCCGCTTCGCCTTCTCGTCCTGCCCAAACCGCGTCTGAATCGTCGCCCGCAGTTCGTGCACATTGAAATTTGATGTGTCGATCAGCGTGTCGGCCACGTTGCGAATCGGGTCGAGCAATTGCCGCTCTTCCACAATCGACCGCTCCACCGTCTCCGACTTGCGCAGCGGGTGCGGCCGCCGCGTCTCCGAGTAGCGCCTCACCAGCACCGCGTCCTGCGCATCCAGAAACACCACGCGCGTCGGCAGCAATTGCTTTACGCTTTTTAGAATCTCGGGCAGCCGGTCCAGCGTCTGCCCTTCGCGCACATCCACCACGATCGCCGCGCGCTCAATCTCCTCTGACTTGCCCACCAAGCCCGCGAACTCCGTCAGCAGTTCCAGCGGCAGATTATCGACCGCGTGATAGCCCAGGTCCTCAAAGGACTTCAGTGCCGAAGCCTTGCCCGAGCCCGAGATCCCCGTTACTACGACCAGTTCCTTCGTCGGCTTGCGCGCTGCTCCGTTCTTCGCAGCAGCCGCCTGCACTGGGATCTTTCGAGTCGCTTGCTTTCGAGGGCTCATGGGCTCATCGTACACCGGCTTCGTTTGCTGTTGCCTCGGCCGGCAATCGCTCTACGGCACTTCCACCAGCTCCATCTGCCCGTCCCGCCTGCGATGCAGCACATACAAATCTCCACCCGCATTGCGGAACACGAGCAGGTCGCGATCGCGAAACTCGGCTTCCTTCACCGCTTCTTCAATCGTCATCGGCTTCATCGCAATGGCCTCGGAGCTGGACACAATATGCGGCTCCACCACCGTCGCCTTCGATGGAAACGAGTGCACCGCGATCGAGGCGCGCGCCCGCCCTCCATTATTTTTCCCATTGCCCTCACCGTCGTCTGACGCCCGCACCTTGGGCCGCGCCACCGGCGGCGCCGTCATCATCTTTTCTTCTTTGGGCAGCCGCTTGCGGGTCAGATGCCGGTCGCGGTAGCGCAGTGCCTGGTGCTCGGCATGCGCCAACGCCGCTCGCAATGCCGATTCCAGCGTATCGGCCTCCCCCGCGGCCACGATCGTCTGCAGCCGTGCCTTCACCGTCAATTCCGCAATCTGCAAATGCCGCTGCACGCGAAAAATCACACTCGCGCTGGTGGTCTTCCCCAAAATCCGAGCAATGCGGTCCATCCCTTCCTCGGCCTGTGTACGCAGAGCCTTGGTAACCTTTACCTGCCTGGCGGTCAACTCCACTTCCATGGTCAGCCTCCGCTCTTCTTCTTCGCAGCCCTTCTCTGGCTGGTTGGCTCCGAACTCACCACTACTCGCCGCTCGAAATCTCATGATCGGCGAACTCATTTATGATTGGCAAACTCTTTGCGTTGATTAATCCTCGCTAATTGCGAATCGTCCGCCTACGGCGTCCACCCCTAAAGGCGTCCCCACAGTGAGCGGTTCAACAAACCTGTGATAGTTGCATTTTGGTCGCCAGCAGAAGCCGGGGCGGGGAATGCGCTGATGCACTGCCGTGCGCCGCATGGGTGGGATTATAGCGCGGAGCACTCCGCGGTAGAGAAATGTGGAATGAATCTAAATCGACCCGGCCAAAACCAATCCTGCATCCGTCGCCCCCTGCACATGCAAACGAGAAGGTCGCCTAGTCGTCGCGCCGCCGCCTCTGGTGCGTCGACGGAATATTCATGTCCTCGCGATACTTCGCCACCGTCCTGCGCGTCAGTTGAATCCCCTGCTCCTGCAGCATCGCCGCCAGCTGGTCGTCCGTCAGCGGATGCCGCGCATCTTCGTCCTCGATCAGCTTGCGCACCTTCCGCTTCAGCACCAGCAACGGAGTGTCGGCGCCCTCCGGCCCGTTCGATCCCTCTGAGAAAAAGAAGCGCAGCTCGATCACGCCCTGCGGCGTCAGCGCATATTTGTTCGCCACCGCCCGGCTCACCGTCGACGGATGCACCCCGATCTCCTCGGCCACTTCCTTGATCATCATGGGGCGCAACGCTTCAATGCCATGCTCCAGAAAATCCAACTGCCGCCGTACGATGATGTCGCACGTGCGCAAAATCGTGCTCTTGCGCTGCGCTATATTGCGCATCAATTGAATCGCCGAGCGAAACCGCTCCTTCACATATTCCTTGACTTCTTTTTCCGTCCCCTTGGCCGCCAGCATCCGCCTGTAACGCTGGCTCAGGCGCAGGCTGGGCAGGTCGTCTTCGTTCATGGTCACAACCCACTCGGCCCCGCGCTTCACAAACACCACATCCGGCTCGATCAGCCGCGTCTGTTCGCTGTTGTACAAACGTCCCGGCCGCGGGTCCAGCGTGCGAATGAACTCAATTCCCGCATGCGCCTCCGCCGGCGTCACCTGCGCGGCCTTGGCCAGGTCCTTCACATCGCGCTTCTGCATCAGGTGCAGATGGCGGTCCACGATCACCGACGCCACTTCCATCGCCCGGCGCCGCTCCTCGATCTTTAAATCAGCTTCTTCGCTGAAACTCCCATGCGGATTCTCACTGTCTTCGACCAGCTCAGCGCCATAGAGCTGCACAAACTCCTGCTGCTGCGCCGCGATCTGAATCATCAGGCACTCGCGCAGGTCGCGCGCCGCCACGCCTGCCGGATCGAGATGCTGCACAACCTCTACGCCTCGGCGCACCAGGTCCAGCGCTGCCTCACCGCTCAAATCCTTGCATTCCGGAAACTGGCCGAGCGCCGAAACCAATTCCTCCTCGCTCGCCGTGAGGTAACCTTCTTCGTCCAGGTTGCCGATAATAAATTCGGAGATCCGCTCCAGCTTCGGCTCCAGCGTCAGAGATCCCAGCTGCCACGCCAGGTGATCTGAAAGTGTCGTGGGCTGGGAGAGAAAATTCTCAAACGAGGGCCTCTCGTTCTCCTCATACTCCGGCTGGGTGCGATACCCCGGATCGAGATACTCCTGAAAATAGGAACCAAAATCGATCTCGTTAAAGGGGTCCTTTGGCGGGGCCGCTGGCTCCGCCGCTCCATTCTCCAGATGCTCCAGGTGTTCCAGTCGCTCGTCCCGCTCCTGTCGCTCCTGGCGGCCTGCCACCTCATCCAGCATCGGAACCGATTCATCGATCTCTTCCAGAACAGGATTTTCCACCATCTCGGCATCGATCATCTCCTTCAGCTCGAGCTTATTGAGCGCAAGAACACTCACCATCTGCATCAGGCCCGGAGTAAGGACCTGGCGTTGAGCGACCTTGAGATTCAATCTTGGCTGCAACAGTGCCATACAAATGGCTCGATTCCTGATCGGCGCTACCGCAGAACCCAGGTCGATCCATCCCGAAGCCGTAGCTCCCGAGTCGACGCGACCTTCAGGGACCGGCGACCTTTAGCCTCACTGGACTGGTCACTGTTCCCCGGTTCTGCTCTTCTTCCAAGTGTAATCGGATGAGAACGGCCTAATCGTAACCAGCCTCACCCACCTGCTCTATTTTCCCGGAGTGGAAAAGCACGTATTCCTAAAGTCTACGTCGGGAACACTTGAGGGTGCTACACCCTTGGCGGGATAGACTCCGCACTTTGGTTTCGCTCAAAATCCAAATGGGTTTTCAAGCCTCCCGCCGCTTCAGCCCAGGCTGAAACCCTCCCCCAGATAGACGCGGCGCACTTCGACATCGTTTCCCAGCTCGTGCGGGGTCCCGGCACGAAAAATCTTGCCTTCCGCAATGATATATGCGCGATCCGTCACGCTCAGCGTCTCCCGAACGTTGTGATCCGTAATCAGAATCCCGATCCCGCTCGCCTTCAAATCAAAGATGATCTTCTGCAGTTCCAGCACCGCGATCGGATCGATCCCGCTGAACGGCTCATCCAGCAAAATAAACTTCGGCTGAATGCACAACGATCGAGCGATCTCCACCCGCCGCCGTTCGCCTCCCGACAGCGCGTAGCCCCGCGTAGTCCGAATGTGCGCCAGGTTCAGCTGCGCGATCAGCCTCTCCGTTCGCTGCCTTCGCTCACGCAGATCCAGCGGCTGCGCCTCCAGCACCGCCAGAATATTCTCTTCCACCGTCAGCTTGCGAAACACCGACGGCTCCTGCGGCAGATAGCTGATTCCAAAATTGCGCGCCCGCAGATACATCGGCACCCGCGTGATGTCGGTCGAGTCCACCATCACCCGGCCGGTCTCCGGCGCCACCAGGCCCACGATCATATAAAAGCTCGTGGTCTTGCCCGCGCCGTTCGGCCCCAGCAGCCCCACCACTTCACCGCGCGAGATGCGCAGGTCAACTCCTCTTACGACCTGCCGTCCCTTGTACGTCTTGCCGATTCCCTCGGCAATCAATGTTTCCATCTTGCTCTCAGGCGCCGGTTCATGCGCTCTCGCCGTCACTTCGGCGCCGTCGTCTCTGTCACCGTCTTGCGGCTGCCGCCTTCGACATTGACGCTATCATCGCGGCTATTGAAAATCAAAGCTTCGCCCGTCACCGTCCCGCGCAGAGGATCGCTCATCCGCGGCGGCGCTGCGGAGGTTCCCGTCAGCACATAATTTCCCGTCTCGCCCGAATACTCCAACCGCTCGCCCGTGCCTTTCCTGCTCTCAGAATCAATCGTCACATGCCCATGCGCAATCATCCGATCCACCTGCGCCGGCCCGCCCTCTTTTCCCGCATGGTTCCCCGCCGGCAGCAAATACAATTCCAGCTCATTTGAATGCGTCCTCGCGCCGCCCGCCTCTGCTACCACATCCCCCACTCCGCCCCCATGCATCACTGCTTTCCGCTCGCCTTCGGAGTATTTGAAATCCCCTCCACGCAACCGAATCACTTGCGGTCCACTCGCCTTATCGTTTCTTGCCTTGTTGCCCGCCGCGTCCGCCGCGCTCACCAGCACCACCCGCACCGGCTCTGCCGCATTCGCCGTCCGCGCCCCCACCGTCTGCTTCACGCGATCCAGCACAATTACCGGCGCATTAATCGAGTCTGCCTCCTGCCAAAGCCGTGCCTGGCCTCGAAACGTCGCCTCGCCCGTCGTCTGATCAAGCTCGGCCTCCGTCGCAATCACGTGCGCCGGCCCCTGCCCTCCTAGACCCGGCCCGCCGCCCCGCGCCAAATTCGCTTCCGGGCCCCCCGCGCCTTTTCCCGCTCCATTTCCCAGCCAGCTCGCCTTCACATCGCCGTGCGCAAATGCATTTCCCGAGGCCCGCGAAAAATCAATCTTGTCCGCCGTCAGTTGCAATCCGCCATTCTCCACCCGCGGATTGCCCATCAAATGCAGCCACTCCCCATCGCCTTCATACACCGCGCGATCCGCCGTGGCCCGCATCGCCGCCGGCAAAGCTTCGCCCGGCTTCGCAACCTGCTGCTGCGTCATCACCACGCTGCCCACCACCGTCGCCGACTCAATCTGCGCCGCGCCGCCTGTTCCCTTCCCGCCTGTTGCTTGTGCTCCAGCCTTCGCCGGCGTTTCAAAATGCGCTTCCAGCCGCCCGCCGCTGGCCGTCTGCCGCGTCCCGTTCAACCCCGTCTCCTCGATCCCCGCGTGCCCCACGCCCGTCATCTCCGTCAGCGTCGAGCCATCGCCAAACTCTCCCAGCACATCATCGGCAGCCAGTCGCTCAGAAGACTCCGCCCCGCTGCTCTGCCGGCTCGCGCTTGCCACCACCACTCCGCCCGTTCCGTGAATCGTGCTCAGCTCCACATCTCCATCACCAGTATTGCGAAACTCCAGGTCCGCCACCGGGGAGTTCCACGTCCGCCGAACTGACGCAACCGCGCCTCCCGCCGTGCCCTGCTCCTCGCTCGCAATCTTCACGCCGCGCTCCAGATGCGCCATGTGCAGCACGCCCCCCGCCGCAAATTCCAGCTCTGCCGTCGGCGCCGTCCCATGCATCGTCCGGCCCTTCTCATCGGAGTCAAACGTGACTCCGCCCTCCAGGTGGCCGTGCGTCGGCTGATTGCGATCGTCAAACGTCAGCGCCCCGGTCGGCGCCGTCAGCCGCCGTCCCGTTGCCGTGGTCAAAACCACTCCCCTGGTTGCATCCAGCCTCGACGCGCTCCCGTCGTCTCTGAATTCGATCGTAGCCTCGGCTGCGCGTGCATCCCCGCCGCGGTATGCGGCCAGCGCCCCACTCAATCTGCATTTCTGATCGTCGCGATCAAACTCCGCATGCTGCGCCGTCATCTTCACCACGTCTGTCCCGCGGTGCGTCTCCATCTCCACTGCCTTCTCCAGCACCAGCCGTCCCTGTTGCGAATCGTACGAAGCCCCCACCGCGTTCCCCGACGCCTGCGCCGAGGCAAACTCGACATACTGGCTGGTGTTCGCGATCCCCGTCGCCTGGTCAAATGTCAGTCCGCTGGTTTTTACGTGAATCTCCCCCGCCGCCTCGGCTTCCTTTGCCGCCGCCGCAATCGGCCCCTGCACATTCCCGAGCGCTTTCGCTGACGTGTCCTTCGGCGCAATCGCCAGCGCTTTTCCCGGCCGCGCCAGAGTAATCTCTACCGGCCCCGCCGCCGACGCTGACTTGCTGTTCTCGTCCCACTCAAACTCCTGCCCCTCGATGCTGTCCACCAGGCTGCCGTCCGCGCCGTACATCTCGATTCTCACTTCGTGCAGCAGCACGTGATTGTTGGTGAGCTGCCGCTCCCGCGACGCGTGAATCTTGTACAGCGTCTGCCCCGCGCGAAACTGCAGCCGCGTAAACCCGTTCGCTTCCTGTTGAATGTCCACTCCCAGACGATGCGGCAGATCGCGCCGGCTAAATGGATTCCTCCATTTCCGCACCGCCAGCACCAGCCCCAGCGCCACCACCAGCAGCACGCCGGCCACCAGCACCAGCGTCCGCATCCGTTCAATGGTGAATCGCACCGGTCAGTTCCTCATGCCGAGCCGCGCCGCCAGCCGTTGCGCCAGGCTCTCTCCCAGCTCGCTCCACAGCAGCCGCGCCGTCGCGCCCGATTCCTTCTCCACCGCTCCGGTCAGCGCCACAAGCTGGCGCACGTTTTCTTCCACGTGCCGCGCCGCCGTCGCGTCCAGTTCCGCGTCCTCTTCGAGAAACGCCGCATCGCTGCCGAAATCAATGCGGATGTGCCCCTCCTGCTCGTAGCTGCCCTCATCGAACTCCGGCCCGAATCCCGTCACCCGCACCAACCGCGGCTCCCGCACCCAGCGCCGATCCAGCTCCGGCTCCGCATAGTCGATATCCGCCCGCAACAATTGCCCGTCACTCCCGGCCAGGTTCGTCCCAGCGATCGAAGTCAGAGAGCCCGCCTTCTCCAGCTCCCACAAGCTCCACCCAATTTGAAATTCGTACGCATAATCATCGTGCAGCAGCTCCAGCGCGTCTTCGACCGCCCGCCGCGGCTCCGCCCCCCGCTCGCCCCATCCATAAACCCGCTGCAGTACCGGCGACTCCCTCCAGCTCACCGGCCACACCGTCGAGGCGTAAACCCGCGCCTCCCCGCCATGCGCGCCAAACGTGCCCAGCACCGCCGCCAGCTTGTCCGGCATCGCCGCAAGCCGCAGATTCGGATACCACAAACTCAAATAAAGTGTGTCCGCCATTGCTACTAATCTTAGACGTCCCGCCTGCCCCTGGGATTCTCGCCCGCGGCTTTACGTTTCACCCCGCCTTCACCCATCCAAAGCGATAATTCGTTGACAGACGTCATCTCCATCCCTGATCATGAGTCCAATTGAGTGAGACCATCGCGGATACCGCTTCGTTCCGGAGAGGTCGGCCGCACTACCCCTTGCAAAAGCGGTCCCCTCCCCTCGACAAATGCCGGATCCACATTCGACCCGGGGGAACACAATGTACCGTCTCGGACTACGCCTCACCAGTATTGCTACACTCCTCTTTTCCCTGCCTGCGTTCGCACCGGCACAAGCTCCGTCTCCGTCTCCTGATGCGCCTCAATCCTTCACCATCCAGGGCACCGTCCTCACTCCCGACGGCAAGCCAGCAGAAGGCGCGCGCGTCGACATCCGCAGCGGCCCCTCCAACGATGACGCCCTCGCCGACACGGTTGCAGACACCGACGGCAAATTCGCCCTCTTCGGCGTCGCCCTCGCTACCGGCCATTACTTCATCCACGCCTCCGCCCTCAACTACACCGACGTCGAAAAGGAATTCCGCGTCACTCCGCCTGCTCCCGCCGCCAGCCCCTCTGCACCGGCCGAGACGCCCACTCTCAACTTCACGCTCACCCTCAAACCTGCGCCGACTGAGCGCGGCCCTTCCTCCGGCTTCACAGTAGTCCGCGTCTACTACGCCACCGATCGCAAGCAGATCAACTACAACGGATCAATCCAATACGCTGGCTGGAAGTCCGATAACGGCGGCCTCGCCTACGGCTCCTGCGACGTCAGCATTCCTGAGAATCACCAGATCGCCGAGATTGAACGCCCCTCCATCTGGCGTCTCGAGTTCTATCCCGATCCCCAAAAGCACGTCATCCTGCAGAAGGTTTCCGCCGAGCCCGAAGACGCTTTCTTCAAAGAAATCTCCGGCCAGGTCGCTTCCTCGCCCGGCAAAGAAGCCTTCGTCTTCATCCACGGCTACAACGTCAGCTTTGAAGACGCCGCCCTGCGCACCGCCCAACTGGCCTACGACTTCGGCTTCAAGGGCGCGCCCATCTTCTATAGCTGGCCCTCCACCGGCACGCTTGCCGGCTATCCCATCGATGAAGTCAGCATCCAGCAGACTGTCGGCAACCTCAAGCAGTTTCTCCGCGACCTGTCCGCCCGCTCCGGAGCCACCGTCATTCACCTCATCGCCCACAGCATGGGCAACCGCGCCCTGCTTGCCGCCCTCTCGCAGCTTGCAGAGGATCCGAAGTTCACCGGCTTCAAACAATTCAATACCGTCGTTCTTGCCGCGCCCGATGTCGATCGCGATGTCTTCATGAAACTCGTCGCGCAGATCCAGAAGCCGCAGGACAAGATCACTCTCTACGTCTCCACCCACGATCAGGCGCTGGCCGCATCCCACGCCCTCTTCCATAAGGAACCGCGCGCCGGCGAAGGCGGCACCTACGCCATCGTCATGCCCGGCCTCGACACCGTCGACGTCTCCCAGCTCAGCATGGACGCGCTCGGACACAGCTACTTCGGCGACAACACCTCCGTCGTCAAAGATCTGCTCGCCTTCCTCAAAGGAAAAATCGCGCCCCGCCCCGGCCTCAATAAAGTCGCCATGGGCAGCCTCGCCTACTGGCAGCTCATCCCCAGCAGCTAGCGCCAAATCAACCAAATCGTCCCCAACTCTGGCTCAAAAATGGGTGCCCCAGGTCTGGATTCTCGGACCTGGGAAAGCACGAACCCCACTCGTCCTTGCTTTGTAACAGGGGCACGGCTTCAGCCGTGCCTAAATACATTAATTTTTATGAGGTGTCATTCTGAGCGAACGGGGCCCCGAGCGTAGTCTTCAGCTCGGGGGTGGGGAGCGAAGAACCTGCTTCTGCTCTTCGCGTCTCGCTCGCCGACCCTACCCCGTCACAATCTCGCTAAAATCCGCAATCCCCGAAAATCCCCTCAACACCTCATCAATCAGCGCCAGGTTCGCCCCCCTCACCGCCGCATCGGGATCGAGCACCATCACCTTGTCAAAGAACCCATCGACCGCCGGCCGCAGCGTCGCAATCAACCCCAGCGCCTCGCCATACGCCCGTTCATTCCTTAACTTCGCCACTTCGGGAGCCAGCGCCGCCGCCGCATCCGCAAGCTGTTGCGCTTCCGGGGCCAGCGTCACGCCCGAGCCAGCCTCAATCGCAAATCCCTTTTCTTCCGCCTGCCGCAAGATGTTCTTGATCCGCTTGAACGCCGCCGAAATCGCCGCAAAATCCGCCGACTCCCGTGCCGCCTTCAGCGCCTCCGCGCGCGCAATCGCATCGCGCACATCGTCGGCCCCCGCGGCCAGCACCGCATTCACCACGTCGTACGCAAACCCGCGCACGTCCTTCAAATAGAAATGCAACCGCTCCCGCAAAAACGCCGCGACCTGCTCCTTGTTCGCCGCCTCTGCACCTGAAGCACTCAACACATCGTCCAGAGTCAGCGGCAATCCCGACTCGGCCAATATCTTCACAATCGCATTGGCCCCGCGTCGCAGCGCAAACGGATCTTTCGATCCCGTCGGCGCATTCCCAATCCCAAACATCGCCGTGATCGTCTGAATGCGATCCGCCAGTCCCAGCAACTGCCCCTCGACCGAGACGGGAATCTCGTCTTCCATCGACGCCGGCGTGTACTGCTCATAGATCGCCAGCGCCACCCGCTCGCCCAGCCCCTGCGCCCGCGCATACAGGCCGCCGATAATTCCCTGTAGCTCGGTGAACTCCTTCACCAGCTCCGCAGTCAAATCCGTCTTCGCCAGCTCCGTCGCCTTCAAAAGCGCCACGTCGTCAAACGCAACCGCGGACTTCTTCACCACCGCGGCAAGCCTGCCTGCCACTCCCAGGTTCTGCTCCGTCTTCCACGCGTAGCTCCCCAGTTCTTTCTGGAACGTCACCGCCTTCAGGCTCTCCACCCGCTCCATCAATGGCGTCTTCTGATCGAAATCCCAGAAGAACCGCGCGTCCTTAAACCGCGCCCGCAGCTCCCGCGCATTCCCCGCGCGAATAATCGCTGCACCCTCTTCATCGACCGTCGTATTCAGCACCGCCAGAAAATGCGGAGCCAGCTTGCCCCTCGCATCTTCCACCGCAAAGTATTTCTGGTGGTCGCGCATCACCGTCACCAGCACTTCTTCCGGCAGCGTCAGGTATTCCGCCTCAAAGTTGCCCAGGATCACCGACGGCCATTCCGTCAGGTGCGTCACCGTTTCGACCAGCGCTTCATCTTCGCGCCACCGTGCTCCCTCCACCGTCCGCGTCGCCTTGTCCAATGCTTTGCGAGTCGTCTGCCGCCGCTCCGCTACATCCACCACCACAAACGCCTTGCGCAGCTCATCAGAATATTCCTTCGCCGCATCAACCTCCACCGGCCTCGCACCATGCAGCACCCGATGCCCGCGGCTCGCATTCCCCGCCGTAATCCCCGCAATCTCCAGCGGCACCACCGCCTCATCGAGCAGCGCCACCAGCCAGCGCACCGGCCGCACAAACCGTTCCGGCTTCCCCGCGCGCCAGTACATGTTCTTCGCCCAATAGATCCCCAGCACTTCCTTCGGCAGATCGCTGGCCAATATCTCCGTCGCCGCTTTGCCCTCGCGCTTCACCGTTGCGCCGACGTACTCGCCCTTGGCCGTCGTCACCTGTTCGAGCGCCGCCACTGCCACGCCCGCCTTCTTCGCAAAAGCCTCTGCTGCCGCCGTCGGCACTCCGTCTTTGAACGCCACTTTCCACGACGGTCCCGTCAGTTTTTCTTCTGCATCGGCCTGCCGCGCCTCGACACCTTCCACCAGCACCGCCAGCCGCCGCGGCGTCGAATAGGTCGTCACCTTCGCCGTCGCCCCGAGCAACCGCTCCCGCGTCAGCAATTCGTGCACGCGCCGTCCCAGCTCCGCCTCGGCCCCCGCAATCATCCGCGCGGGAATCTCTTCGAGCCCGATCTCCAACAAAAAATCCGCCATAACTCCAGTATCTTTCCGCTGACTCGCTGACTTACTAACTTGCCGACTTGCTAACTTGCTAACTCGCTGGCTCGCTGACCCGCTGCTGTTGCGCATACGCCTTCGCCACACCCACCGCCAGCGTGCGAATCCGTCCAATCACGCCCACCCGCTCCGTCACGCTGATCGCCCCGCGCGCGTCCAGAATATTGAATAAATTGGAGCACTTCAGCGCCAGCTCATACGTCGGCAGCAGAGGAAACCGCCTCTTCTCCGCCGCCGTCGCCTTCTCGTCCGCCATCAACGCATCGGCCCGCGCCAGCAGCGCCTGCGCCTCCGCTTCATAGCGGTTAAAGTGCTCCCACAGGCAGCTCACGTCCGCCATCTCAAAGTTGTAAACCGAAAACTGCAGCTCTTCTTCCAGGCGCACTTCGCCATACGTCACCACCGCGCCCGTCTCCGGATTCCGCGCCCACACAATGTCGTAGATCGAGTCCACATCCTGCAGATATTTCGCAATGCGCTCCATGCCATACGTCAGCTCGGCGCACATCGGGTCGAGATCCATCCCGCCGCACTGCTGAAAATACGTGAACTGCGTAATCTCCAGCCCATCCAGCATCACCTGCCAGCCCACGCCCCACGCCCCGCCCGCCGGCCACTCCCAGTTGTCCTCTTCAAATTTCAAATCGTGCTGCCTCAGGTCGATGCCCATCGCCTCCAGCGACTCCAGATACAGCTCCTGCACATTCACCGGCGGCGGTTTCAAAATCAATTGAAACTGCGTGTGCTTGAACAGCCGGTTGGGATTCTCGCCATACCGCCCGTCCGCCGGCCGCCTCGAAGGCTGCGCATAACCCACGCGAAACGGCTTCGGCCCCAGCACTCGCAAAAATGTTTCGGGAGCCATCGTGCCCGCGCCCACTTCCACGTCATAGGGCTGCTGCAGCACGCATCCGCGCGCCGCCCAAAAACTTTGCAGCCTGAACAACAATTCCTGAAACGTCAGCGCAGTTGGCTTGGCAATCGATGCAGAAAGGCTTGATGACACAGGCAGGTCTCTCTTTTTCTTGAACTCTTCTTCATTCTACCCAACCGGCCACATCATCCCCCGCACAGCCGCGCCCATCGCCCCACTCAATTCCCCTCCCGCCAGTTTCCCCACCCCAAACTAATGCCCCCGCCCAATTTGCCGATCTCCCCATTGGATACGTTCGTATTGGATACGCTCGTCAGGATCTGCGCCCGGTCGCGTTTCATACTCGCGGCGGTTGCGCCGTTCCGCACGTCCCCAGAGGCATTATGAAAACTGGCTTATTCGTCACCAGCGTCGAAACCAAGGTCCCGGAAAATACCTTCATCTACTCCCAGACCAACCTCAAGGGTGTAATCACCGAAGCCAATGAAGTCTTCGCTGAAATCAGCGGATACAGCGTCGAGGAGATGCTGGGCAAACCGCATAACCTGGTGCGCCATCCCGACATGCCCAAAGCGGCATTCGCCGATATGTGGCGATCGCTCAAGGCCGGCCGGCCCTGGCGCGGCGTGGTCAAAAACCGGCGCAAAGACGGCGGCTTCTATTGGGTCATCGCCAATGCTTCCCCCGTGCGCGAGGCTGGTCGCGTGGTCGGTTACCAGTCTCTGCGCCAGCGCCCCTCGCGCCAGCAAATTGCCGAAGCCGAAGCTGCCTACCTTCGCATCAACCAGGGCGACCGCTCGCTCTCCGTCGACAGCGGGTTCATTGTCAGGGCACGCCCGCCCTGGGTCCAATACCTCACTCATCCCAGCACCCACTTCGCCTGGTGCTCCTACTTCGCCATGCTCGCTGCCGCCCTCGGCATTCTCCTTCCCCTCAGCGGCATCAGCGGACCCATCGCGCGCACTGCCTCCCTGGCTGCCTGCATCCTGTCCCTTCTCGGCGCATTGGTCGTACGCCTCCTCACCCTCCCGCAACTGCAGCGCGATCTCGATGGCATAGAGAATTACGTCGAAAGCGTGCTCTCCACCGGCGATCTCACCACCGGCTTCGCGCTCGACCAGCGCGGCAGGTCAGCAAAAGTCGCCAGCAAAATTGCATTGATGATGAGTTGGGTCTACGCCACCGTCCAATGCATCAACGATGCCGTTTCCAAAGTGGAGACTGCGACCCAGGATGTCATCGACGGCATCCAGGAGATCGATGCGGCCGCACATTCTCAGAATTTAGCCACCACCTCCGTCGCCTCCGCCGCCACCGAACTCGGCATCACCATCAACGAGATGACAGAAAATCTCAAATCCACCGAGAATGCCGTCACCGACTCCGGAGCCCATGCATCCGACGGCGCCAATCTCTCCTCAAGGGCCTCCGCAACCATCCAGAGCCTGGCCGCCGCCATGAAAAACACCGCAACTGAGGTGGAGGCTCTCGGCAAAAGCTCCGCGGAAATCGGCCAGATCGCTCACGTCATCCGCGAAATCGCCGACCAGACCAACCTCCTCGCCCTCAATGCCTCCATCGAGGCGGCACGCGCCGGCGATGCAGGACGCGGCTTCTCCGTCGTAGCCACTGAGGTGCGCCGCCTCGCCGACCGCACCATGCAGGCTACCGGCAACATCGATAGCCTCATCGTCAACATCCGCCAGGACAGCGATCGCGCCATCGCCGGCATGCATAAGGGCGCATCTGAGGTCACACGAAGTGTCGAATTGGTCCGCGAATCAGAAAATGTCCTCAACGGCATCAACCGCCTGATGGGCGAAGCGGTCCGCAAAGTCTCCCAGATCTCTATGTCCTCGTCCCAGCAGACCGAGGCCATGAATGACATCACCCACAACATCAACCACGTCGCCGCAATGACCGAACAAAGCGTCAGCGTGGTTCGAAAAACCACCAGCCACATGGAGTTCCTGAAGCCCATGGTCATGCGCGTTCACAAAGCCGTAGCGCAATACAGAACTTAGTCTCCAATCAAGGCGGACGTGCGTCCAGGCGCCTGCAGCGATCTCATCCCGCGCACAGCCGCGCCAGCAGTTCCCCCGTGCGCAGCTTCTTCTCGATGTGCCGCTCCAGGGATTGCAGAGTAAACCGCCTCAGGTCCCTCGCCTGCCCCCGCGGCCACGGCTCCCCCGCAAACGACGCCACCGGCGCGCGCAACATTCTCTGCGCCAGTTGCCACGACTCCGCCGACAAATTGCTGCCGCTCCCGCTGCGATGCACCGCGCAAAACAGTCCATCACCATACACGCTGAAGCTGATCTCCTCCGCATGCAATGCTTCGCCGCACGCCGTGCAATGCGCCAGGTCCGGCAAGAGTCCCATCAGCCGCGTCATCCACAGTTGAAAATACGTCAGCGGCATCCACGGCTGCTCCACCGTCGTCTGCTCCAGCACGGAAACCAGCAGCCTGAAAACCGCATCCTGCGGATCGTGTTCCGGCAGCGCCTGGTCGATCATCTCCGCAAAAAAACTCAGCACCGCCATGCGCACATGATCCACCTGCCCCGACAGCGGCGACCGAATAATCTCCAGCTGATCCAGCCTCACCAGCTCCTGCCGCGGACGCTCCGCAAACCACGCCCGCGCCACCGTCATCGGCTCCAGAGCCCCGCCAAATCGCTTGCGGCTCTTCAACGCGGCCTTTGCCGTGCCCTTCATGCGCCCATAGTCGCGCGTAAAAAAGCTGACGATCAGGTCCGCCTCATGCAGCGGCCACGTCCGCAAAACCACCGCATCTGAGGTCAGCACCGCCATCGCTTTCCATCATCGCAGATGCGGAAGAGGCGCAGGACACGCGGCGAGAGCTATGATGTCCCATGCGATCCACTGTGGGCGAAAGTCTCGTTGCCGTGCTTATTGCAGGCGTACTCGCCACAATATCAGCCATTGTGGGATTTGTCGGCGCGATTTTCTTTTGCGGAACGGTGTTCAGAGGAGAAATGACGGAATGGGCGCTCGTACTGGCTCCCGCATCCGCGCTGATTTTTGGCGTAGTGTTATTCGTATTCGTGTTCCGCAAGATCTCCTCGTATGGAGATCCGACCGCGGGCGGACAATGAAAATTCAGCCGACGAAAGCGCCCGCGCACACGCATAAACGCGCATTCTGCCGTGGCAGCATGCGCGTCGGGGTCAACCAAATTGAAATCCGCTTAGCGGCCGAAGTGCGTCGCGTTCTTCTCAGTGAAGTGCGCCCACTTCTCCGGCAGATCGTCCAGCGCAAAAATCGCCGATACCGGGCACGCCGGAACGCACGCGCCGCAGTCAATGCACTCCACCGGATCGATAAACAGCTGCTCCGACTCGGCGAAGCCGGCTTCGTCCTTTTTAGGGTGAATGCAATCGACCGGACACGCGTCTACGCAGGCGGTGTCCTTCGTGCCGATACAGGGTTCTGCGATTACATAAGCCATCTTCAAGCTCTCCGGTAGATGTTCAGCGGTTCAACAATTCAACCACCGCTCTTACTTCTCGACGCTGATAGTAGCACACCACACCCAACCGGCGATCCCCACCATCGGCTCGCGTTTTGCCATGCGGGAATCCTTCCATCCCCATGCAAAACGAAGCTCTCCTCTACGTTCACGAGCCGGCTGCATCAATGCCGTCTTCAGCGGGCACAATTTTGGAAATGTCATCCTGAGAACCCGCGCGCTCGGGGCCCCATGAACGACCGAAGTCGTTTATGGGGTAAGCGGGGCGAAGGACCTGCTTCTCGCGACGCTTCACTCCAAACGAACCGGGGTGCCCCCATTCATCGCCCAGCCTCATCGCGCCACCAGTGCGCAACCCTACTCCCTAGCCCCTAGTCCCTAGTCCCTAGCCCCTGCTCTTCCACTCCGCCGCCGTCGGAATCGGCTCGAGATCCCGCCCCGCAAACATATCCGCAAACAGCCCCATCATCTCCCCGTGAATCAGCCCATTCGACGCCAGCACTTCGTGGCTGTCGATCCGATAAGGCCCGCCCCCAAAATCCGTGATCCGTCCGCCCGCCTCTTCCACCAGCAAAAATCCTGCCGCCGTGTCCCACGGGTTCAAATTGAACTCCCAGAAAGCGTCCGTCCGTCCCGCCGCCACATACGCCAGGTCCAGCGCCGCCGATCCCGCCCGCCGCACCCCGTGCGACCGCAGTGTGAACTCCTGATAAAAATGAATATTCGGGCTGCTGTGCCGCTTCCTGCTCGGGAACCCCGTCGCCACCAGCGATTCCCCCAGCTCCCGATTTCGCGAAACCCGCAGCGGCTTTCCGTTCAGCCACCCGCCCCTGCCCCGCTCCGCCGTGAACATCTCGTCGCGCAGCGGATCGTAAATCACCCCCGCCACCAGCGTCCCATCCTCACCGGCCTTCAGCCCCTCCGGCCTCTGCTCCAGCCCCATCGACACGCAAAACACAGGAAACCCATGCGCAAAATTGGTCGTCCCGTCCAGCGGATCGACATACCAGCGAAACTCGCCGTCCAGCCGCTCCCGCGTTCCCTCTTCGCCAAAAATCCCGTGCTCGGGAAACACCTCGCCCAGCTCCGCGCGAATCAGCCTCTCCACCGTGCGGTCGGCCACCGTCACCAGGTCCACGTCGCCTTTGTACTCGGTCTCCACGCCCTGCGCAAAATACTCCCGCAGCCGCGCCCCGGCCTCTCGTGCGATCTCTGCAGCTTGCGGAACCCAGATCAACCCCTGCGCATCCCCATCCGGCTCGCTCACGAGGCCGTCCCATTCGCGGCCGTGCGCGGCCCGCGCCGCCGCCCCGTCTCCGAGATCGATTGAATCTGGTGCTTGTAGATGAACAGGTTCGGCTTGCCCTCGCGCGTCAGGCGCAGCATCCCGTCGTCAAAGTACTCGATCCACCCGCGCACCGTCTCTCCATCGCGCAGCTTCACGTTCACGGGAACCTGGCGTTCACTGAGCGAGCGCAGATACAGCGCCTCCTGCCCGGTTTCTCCCGGCGGCGGAGTCTTCGAGCGGCGACGCAATGAGTTTGGCGAAGTCATATTGCCATTTTAGATGCAAAGCCGTCAGCTCGCGGCGCGATCCAAAGTCGTGGGGTGTTTCGCCTGGTATAGGCCAAGCGTGCCTCCGCCGGGCAGTCGAATGGTCGTGATCGACCCCCACCGCTCCTGCTTCACTTCAGAACAGGCAACGCCCTTTGCCTTGAGCGCTTCAATCTCCGCTCCGATGTCGTCGCACAAAAGATAAAGCTCGTGCCGCCCGTTCTCTTCGGCGGGATGAACCGCGACCTCGGCTGGCGGCAACGCGAAGATAAGCCACCCATGCCCGGCATCGACAAACGAAAAACCAAGAACGTCGCGAAAGAACGTGCGGTCAGCCTCAGCGTCCTTGCTGTAGAGAATGGCGTGCGCCCCGATGATCATGCTTCTCCTCCTCCCCGTTGGAACGTCTCACTCTGACTGAATATTCGATTCCTGCAATCAGCCCACGACATCATAGCCTGCCCCAAGCGTAGTCGAAGGAGTGCCGCCAATCCACACACCTTCAGAATTGTCATCCCGAGAACCCGCGCGTCTGCCTCGTCTGTTCACTACCCATGAAAGTGTCATTCTGAGCGGAAGGGGTCGGGGTCCCCAGCCGGGTGCCCCCGGTCCCTCGCTTTTGGGGACCGGGGATACCACTGCGACACGAAGTCTACGCTGGGCGCCCCATCGATACGCAGGAAGGCGTTGTCAAGGCACAAAAATCCTGCGCTTGCGTCGTCACCGCTTACCCTCCGGCGAAGCGTCGGAACAGAAGAATCGCCGGGTGCCCCCGGTCCCTCGCTTTTGGGGACCGGGGATACCACTGCGACACGAAGTCTACGCTGGGTGCCCCATCGATACGCAGGAAGGCGTTGTCGAGGCACAAAAATCCTGCGATTGCGTTCCCACCGCTTACCCTCCGGCGAAGCGTCGGAAAACAAGAACGCTGAAACTTCCCAATCGCCGACCACACCCCCGGAATTCCGTGAACGGCTGCCACGGCCTGTTATCGACATTTGAGCCAGAATCGCTAATCACAAGGCGACTTATGAGGACCGATTCATTTAGTCGTTTCTACCGTGCAGCCGGTTAGCTTGTAGTGCCAGCCTTCCCGGTGGCTCTCTCGATTGATCGAAACTTGTTCGGGCAATTGAAATCCGCCAACGCTTTGATAGGTATAAGTGAGGATGATCCGATTGCCGGACCTGAAATCTCCATCCTCGCCAAGCCTGTAGGAGGTCATGAGAAAGCCCTGCGGGCCGGGACGGAAATCTGTTTCCCGCCGTTCGGAGGCAGATCCCTTTGCCGCTTCGCTCTCGAGGCTCATGTCGGGCGCGAACATCATCTCAACATCGAACGTCTGGACTTTGAATTCAAGCTTGTAGCCCGACGTAGATGGCTCGACGTGAACTGACGTGTCTTCCGGCGGAAGCATCGCGTTATCACTGGCAACCAACCAGCTATTCAAGCTGAACTCCACTGCATGTTCGAGAAGACCCTCCGCCATGCCTCCATGGGGGAGCTTGTGTTCTTCATCTTCCGTCATCCCGGATGACACTGCAGCGTTCTGCCGGGTGACGGTGACGCGAGTCTTGATGGGCTGAATTAGTTGAGCGATCTCCTCGTCCGTTCCTTCGTCGCCGAGGCGTACGACCTCAGTGAAGTGTTGCTTCCAGTTGAACTCTACGGCGCAACTGAAGGATTGGAGGTTTCTTTCAAAGGGAGCGTCATATTTCGCCCGGATCTGCTTTAGGACCGTTGCCTCATTGATTGCTGTCTGTGCCTGGCAAAACACGGCACATAGGCTAAATGCCAACATCGAGCAGAAAAGCCGCATGACGCATCGTAATTCATGACTCCCGAAAAGCTCCGTTCGCGGCAGTGATCACTCCAGCTGGATTGACACTCAACTCGCCGGCCCCCGCCGCGTAGCGCGTCTGCCCCCACCGCAGCTGCATCGCGCTTCGCGGGGCCTGAGCTAGCGGCTAGAAGCTAGGAGCTAGAAGCTGGCTTCTCAAATTCTTGTCAATAGGTAATTTGAAAAATAATTTGCAACTCATTGATTCCACAACGAATTTTCCTTGATCGATTTTGCGTATTAATTATCTCGATTAGCGCACAATAGAGAAGTAGTCAAAAACAGCCGAGGGCATGGGAGCCAATTCCCATGCCCTTTTACTTTTCAGGAGCGGACAAATGCAGGGAGCGCCCACAACACGGCTCGCCGCTTTTGTCTTTCACTGTTCACTGTTCACTGATCTTTGATCTCTGATCTCTGATCTCTGACCTCTGATCTCTGATCTCTGGTCTCTGATCTCTGACCTCTGACCTCTGTCCACTGCTTCACATGAAAGGAGTGAAAATGTCGTTTTCGTCAAACCTTCGCCAAAATCCGCGCGCTGCCGACACATTTACTCATTCCAAACAGGTTATTGGCGATGCGCGTACACACCCCTCCCCTACCCCCTTCGCTCCCTCTTCGCCCTGTCCGCTCCAGTTTCAGGGCAGTTCCGCATTGCGCAAAGCGAGAAATGCTGGACGCGCAATCCCCGCCCCGCAGGTGCCCGCTAACTCCGCTGACTGGCGCGAAGCGCAGTTGGCCCCACCGCAGGTGGTTAACGCTGTATCGCTGTATGCGAGCCCCGCACAAGTCCTTCCGCACCACCAGTTGCCGCAAGCCAATTCCCAGGTTAGCAACGACACTTTTTCCTGTATCCCTGTACGACTCGCGTCAGATGCCAAGCAGCGCTTCAACCGCATCCTTCAGCGAATCGAATCGCCGATCCGCCAGCGCCGCGGCTTTTTCCGCGCCTGCCTTCTGCTTGCTGGAGTCGCCGTCAATAAAGATGGTTTGCATGCCCAGCCGCCGGCCAAACTCAATATCCGAGTCCGAATCGCCGATCATCGCACTGGTCGCCGCCGCGATCTCGGGAAAGTCGCGCTGCGCCTGCAGAAAAAGGCCTGGCAGCGGTTTGCGGCAGTTGCATTCCAGCCTGTCGTGCGGGCAAAAGTAGAAGCCGTCGATGTGGCCTTCGTGCCCCTTCAGGCTCTCCTGCAGGTTGTCGTGCATGGCTTCGACTTGTTTGGCCGTGTACAAGCCCAGTGCAACGCCGCGCTGGTTCGACACCACAATCACGCGAATTCCCGCGCGATTCAGCATCCCGATCGCTTCGGCCACGCCGCCAAGCAGGTGAAACTCGGCCCAGGAAGTGACGTACTTGCCCTCCGGCATCTTTTCGTTGATCACTCCGTCTCGATCCAGAAAAACGGTGCGAAGAGTGCCTGCGAAAGCACTGTCTGAGGGCTCGCTCACAACGCTATGATAGCAACAACCAAGCGCACGCCTGCCTGTAACCTCCAACCCTCGCGTGCTCTTGCTATAAGGGAGCAGCAGTGATCGGCGAGTTGCATCGAGTCATCAACGATATCGAACACAAGTGGGCCGGCAAGCGCCTGCTCGTTGTTGGCGATGTCATGCTCGACAAATACATCTGGGGCGACGTCGGCCGCATCTCGCCCGAGGCGCCTGTGCCCGTGGTGCGCGGGTCGCGCCAGGACGAGAAACCCGGCGGCGCCGCCAACGTGGCCATGAATCTCGCCTGCCTTGGCGCCCGCACCACCGTCGTCGGCATCACCGGCGGCGACGAAAACGAAAAGCTCCTGGCCTCCAGCCTGCGGTCCAGCGGTGTGACGCCGCACTTCATCGCGTCGGCTAACTTTCCCACCGTCACCAAGACGCGCATTCTAAGCGGCAGCCAGCAAATGCTGCGGCTGGACTTTGAACGCCTCGGCTCAATCGAGCAGACAGCCTTTGATCAGTTGCTTGCCAAGGCTTTAGAGCTGCTGCCGGCCTCCGACGTGCTCGTTCTCTCGGACTATGCCAAGGGCGTCATCACCGCCGAGATCTGCCAAACGCTGATTCCGGCCGCGCGCAAGCTGCAGATTCCGGTTCTAGTCGACCCCAAAGGTCCTGAGTACGCCCACTATCGCGGCGCCACAACTATCTGCCCCAACCTGAGCGAACTGGCCCGTGCCGCTCACCTCGAACCCGACGATCTCGATGCGCTGCTGACCGCGGCTGAGGCCATGGTCACGGCTCTCGACATTGAGTTCCTTACCGCGACGCTGAGCGAAAAGGGCATCGCGCTTGTGCGTCCCGGCAATCGCATCGTGGCCCCTGCCGTTGCCCGCCAGGTGTTTGACGTCTCCGGCGCCGGCGACACCGTAATCGCTGTGATTGCCCTATGCCTCGCTTCCGGCCTCAAGCCCGAAACCGCGGTGCAACTCGCCAACCTGGCCGCCGGCATTGTCGTCGGCAAAGTCGGAACCGTGCCCGTCGAGAAACATGAACTGCTGGCCGCACTCACTCCTGAGATCGCGCTTCACGCGGAAGACAAGGTGCTCTCTGGCGACGATCTCGCCAGACGCATGGCTCTCTGGAAGGCCAACAACGAGCGCGTGGTTTTCACCAACGGCTGTTTTGACCTGCTCCACATCGGTCACATCACTCTGCTCGAACAGGCTCGCCGCTTCGGCGATCGCCTTATTGTCGCCATCAACAGCGATGCTTCGGTCAGTTGCCTAAAGGGCCCAAACCGCCCCATCGTCAGCCAGCTTGAACGCGCGCGGGTCCTGGCCGCTCTGGCCTGTGTCGACGCCGTGGTGATATTCGATGAACCCACCCCGCTCGAAGTCATCGTCGCTGTTCATCCCGACGTTCTCGTAAAGGGCGGCGACTACAATGCCGACACTCTCGTTGGCGCCACCGAGATGAAGTCCTGGGGTGGAGAAGTCAAGATCGTTCCGCTCGTCGACGGCTTCTCCACAACCCGCTTGATCGAGAAGGGCGCCGGCAGGTAATGCGCCGTCCGCTTACATCGCCAGCCAGATACAATAATGGGATGGAGTTTCTGTCCTACGTCGGACAAGGTCCGCGGTCGCTTAAATCGAAGGCGGACCTGCCCGAATGACGCGATTCTTTCGCCTCCTGCGCTATGGCTTGCCCTACAGTTTGCAATGGCTGACGGGAGTGGTCTTTCTGGCCGCGGTGGGTGTGCTCGACACGTTTCGCATCCTTCTCCTGCAGCCGATTTTCGACCAGGTTCTTCGTCCCGACGCGCCTGAGGGGCCAATTCTGCTCGGCTTGCCCAGGAGTCGATGGCAGTTTGACCTCAGGACAGTGATTCCGCATTTCATGCACATGCACAATGCATGGGATGTGGTGGCTTTTTCACTGATCGTCGCCACATTGTTCAAGGGACTCTGCGATTACGCTGGCACCTACCTCGTCAACTACGCGGGCTTCGGCACTATCACCGATTTGCGTAACCACCTCTATGAAACCACGCTGCGCCGCTCCTCGAGTTTTTTTCACCGGCACGCCACGGGAACAATCCTTTCCACGCTCATCAACGACGTTGATCGCGTGCAGAATGCGGTCAGTTCTGTCATCGGGGAGTTCCTTCAGCAGTTCTTCACTTTTATCGTTGGACTCGTTTTTGTCATCAGGCTGGGTGGCTATCTCAGCTGGGCCCTGGTGTTGTTCGTTCCGGTGGTTGTGACTTCGGCGCGCAAGATTGGCAGTGAGGTGAGAACTCGTACCCGCTCGGGACAGGACAAACTCGCCGAGATTCAGAACATCCTGCACGAGACTGTCACGGGCAACCGAATCGTCAAGGCTTTCAACACGGAGCTGTGGGAGATACTTCGCTTCCGCAAGGCTGCAAGCCGGCTTTTTCGCGCCAATCTGCGTAGTGTGCGCATTCAGTCCATCAGTTCGCCGTTAATGGATACCATCGGCGCCATCGCCATTGCCATGTTCCTGTTTATCGGCCGTAATGAGATTCTGCATGGCCGCATGACCATGGGACTTTTCGGCGCTTTTATCATCCTGCTCTTCAAGCTTTACGATCCGGTTCGAAAGTTCGCCTATTTCTACAACAGCTTCCAGCAGGCCATGGGCGCATCCGCATCCATCTTCACGTTCTTCGATACAAAAGACGATGTGAAAGAGCGGCCGCACGCCGTCGCCCTCAAGGGTTTCAATCAATCCATTCGCTTCGACAATGTCGGCTTTTGCTACTCCACTCAAGAAGGCGAGAGCCAGATCCTCCACGAGGTCAACCTCGACGTCTGCTGCGGAGAGGTGCTTGCTCTCGTTGGCCCCAGCGGCGCGGGCAAGTCGACCCTCGTCAATCTGATTCCGCGCTTCTTCGACGTAACCTCGGGCCGCATCCTCATCGACGGCAACGATGTTCGCGAACTGACTCTCGGCTCGTTACGACGCCAGATCGCCCAGGTCACGCAGGAAACGATCCTTTTCAACGACACCGTGCGCAACAACATTGCTTATGGCCAGCCCGATGTCAAACTCGCGCTGGTGGAGCAGGCAGCGCGCAACGCCCTGGCTCATGACTTTATTCTTCGCATGCCGCAAGGCTACGACACTGTGGTTGGCGAAAAGGGCTTTCGCCTTTCTGGCGGCGAGCGCCAGCGCATTGCCATTGCCCGAGCGCTCTTGAAGAACGCGCCGGTACTCATTCTCGATGAGGCCACTTCTGCTCTCGATTCCGAGAGCGAGTCGCTGGTGCAGGAGGCGCTCGGCAACCTGATGCAGAACCGCACTGTAGTGGTAATCGCGCATCGCCTCGGGACCATTCGCCGCGCCAATCGAATCGCGGTGCTGGAAGACGGACGCATCACGGCCATCGGTCCGCACGATGAACTGCTTACGACTTCGCCAACCTATCAACGGCTCTACCAGTTGCAATTCATGGATGCTCCCGATGCGATCAGCCCGGACGATGCGCAGACTGACCCGATTGCGCAATACCCACTCCTGTTCGAGCAGGCGTTTTCCGCAAAGGCAGGTGAGTAGAGAGTATGCCCATTCAATCCATGACAGGATTTGCGCGCACGCAGGTCCGTGTTCACGATCAGCTTGTTTACACGCTGAGTCTCAAGAGCGTGAATCATCGATTTCTCGATATCCAGCTGCGGCTGCCCTCAGGGCTTGACGCCTTGGAAATGGAGCTTCGTCGTGCGCTCAAAGACAATCTGATTCGTGGCCACGTTGATTTGTCGCTTTTCCTGGACCGCTCGACGCAGCAGAAGACCGGATACAACCGCGATCTGGTCGCGAGCTATCTGGGGGCATTTACATCGGCGCGCGAAGAATTTCGCTTAATCGGCGAACCCGATCTGAACGCTATTCTGCGCATGCCCGGCGCACTGCAGAGTGAAAGCCGCACCAATGGCGAAGAAGACACGGCTGCCATGGCCCAGAGCGTGATGCAGCAGATGGGTCCGCTGATCGAGGAACTGAAAGTGATGCGCGCTCGCGAGGGCGAGGCGCTCGAGGCAATCCTGCATGCCTCGCTCGACAAGCTTGCGACTGCGACAGATGCCATTGCCGCTTTGCGGCCCGAGATTGAGCAGCGCTATCAGGAGCGCCTCACGCAACGATTGTCGGCGGCGACGGGCAACGAGTTTAATCGTCAGCGACTGCTCGAAGAAGTCGCGATCCTCGTCGATCGCAGCGACATCGCCGAAGAACTGGCTCGCATGACTACCCACATCGGGCACTTCCGCGAACTGCTCACCGCGGGTGGCGAAGTCGGCAAAAAGCTCGACTTCCTGCTGCAGGAGATGAATCGTGAAGCAAACACGCTGCTCTCAAAGACCGGCGGCGTAGGCGGCAAGGGCACCCGCATCACGGAACTGGGATTGGCCATGAAAGCGGAGATCGAGAAAGCTCGCGAGCAGATTCAAAACGTGGAATAGCAATTGAACGATCAACCAATGAACGAAGAGGACTACTGGAAAGTGGCAGGAATTCTTTTTATCATCTCAGCACCATCGGGCTCCGGCAAGAGCACGCTTGTCAGCGAACTCCGCAAGCAGGTCAGCGGCGTTGACTTTTCTGTCTCCTGGACCACGCGTCCACCCCGCGGTTCAGAAGAAAATGGCCGTGAATACTACTTCACCACGCGCGAGGAGTTTGAACGTAAGCGCGACGCTGGGCAGTTTCTCGAACACGCTGAGGTTTTTGGCAACTACTATGGCACTGCGCGACAGTCGCTCGATGACGCGCGCCGGCAAGGTCACGACCTGCTGCTCGACATCGACGTTCAAGGAGCGGCTCAAGTGCGCAACGCAATGCCGGAGGCGGTCAGCCTGTTTGTGTTGCCGCCGAATCCCAAGGTGCTCCGAACTCGGCTGCGCAACCGAATGCGAGCGGAGGGCAAGGTAAATGAGGCGGAACTCTACCGCCGACTGAGCGAAGCCAGCAAGGAAATTGAGAATTATCGTAATTACGGCTATATTTTGATCAACGACGTCCTGGACAGGGCTGTGGCGCAACTCGAGGCCATCGTGCTTGCAGAACGCTTTTATCGCAATGGCGAGCCAATCGCTTACCGCTCGAGCAGAGTGTTGGAGGTCGCGGCTGCTTGCAGGCTCGAGAACTCCAGTGAACGGCTTAAACCGGTGCTGGAGGCCTTTGGCATCGACGGATCCTCTGGTCAGCAGCAACTTCCCTTTGGAGATGAATCCGATGACGATTGAAACCCAGTTTGATTCGAACTATCGCAAGGTGCTCGTAGCAGCCCGTCGCGCACGTCAATTACAGAACGGTTCTGCGGCTCTCGTTTCCAGCCGCTCCACCAAGGCTTGCCGCATCGCGCAAGATGAGATCGACGCAGGCAAGATCGCCTACGTCAAGAAGGAAGTGCCGGTCACGAAACCTCTCGTGGAGGACCGCGGCATTCCGATCCTTTCCAGCTAATTCTTCATTCCGGACACAAGTTCGGACGGTGTAGTAGGCCATTGCCTTCTTTGATGAGGAGTGGCCGCTAGGTCAATGTCGCGGAGCCTCGCCGCGATAGGGCTCAATTTGCTCCTGCCCCGATTCGGGATTAAAGGTCAGCAGCAGCGCCGCGCGATCGGGGTAGTAGTCAAGCAGCGCACGATCCTGTTCCTCTCCAAGATCGTGCGCGAAGACGACCCGCTGACCATCGATGTCGGCGCTGTTGTAAACCCATTCCTCATCGACGTTCCAATCTGGCTCAGGGTAGCGCACAATCAACAGTTGCTTTTGCTGCAATTGCGACAACCGCGCAATCAACGCAACGCGCTGGTCAGCAAAGTCGTCAATAGCAATTTCAACGCTCGCGTTCTTGCTTCGCTTCTCGAACACTTCTCGCAAGAGGCCAAACAAGTGAGGTGGTCTCAAAATAATTGGCAGCACCATAATCAGAAGAACGAGCGCAATTCCCACGCGCAGTTTCTTGAATCTGATTTGCCATGCATGCTCGAACCAGACCGCGATCATCAACGCGAATGCCGCCCAGACAGGCGCTTCGTAGTGTTCAAAGTGAAATGTTTCTATAGACAGTGCGAGCAGAAAGGTCCCCGAAATAATCACCATCGAACGAAAAGTCTGGCTGCGCCATGCAACCGGAAACAAAAGTGTAAGGGCCAATGCAATCTGTAGCGCGGTCTCCAAATTTCGTAACACATTCATCAAATTGAACCTGATGCGCCGCCGCCACGATCGATTGTCTCGATAAGAGAGCATCTCCCACCCCTCATTCCCGTGTAGCGCCCCCAGGCGAGGATGGGAGTATGCGGGCTCTGGCCGAACAGGCAGGAACCAAAGCACTGGAGCCACATCATACTGTCGAACATGGAGCATGTAGGGCAGCAGCAGTGGATTTCCCGTGACCGTCCAGTTGTAATAGCAGGTCCAGATCCCTCCCGCCGCCAAAAAGGAAAGCGCTGCCGCAAACGCACTGGCTCGCCGCCTTATCCAGAGATCTTTGGTCAGGACGATGAGCACCGCGACAGTAAATAAGCCTCCTTCAAAAGGCCTCGTCCAGAAAAGGAGCAGGATACCGATTCCGAAAATTGCTCCTGCAGACGCTCCGGCCTTTTTCCGATAGGTTCCAATCCCAAGCAGCACAAGCGCGCCGCCGCTCGCTGCAACCGAGCCTCCCCAATAAGAATTCGTCCAATACATGTCCGGCGAAAGGATCAACCCGAACATTACAGAGACCGCAATCGCCCAGGGCGGAGGAACCCAGGCATAGAGCATCAGGCAAAATGTGAAAAGCATGAATGCGTTTCCGATCAGCACTCCGTAAAACGGCGAACCGAAAAGCCGCTGACCAAGAGCAAGAAACATCGCTTGCCCCGGTGGATACTTTGAGGCGTAGGTCGGATGGAAGATTTCGTGCGGCGATTCGAAGAACTTTGCCAGCGGATGAGGAGGATTCGTCAATCGCCCATGCGCAAAGGTATCTGCGCCGAGAAGGTAACTGAATTCGTCATGTACCTGAGGTGCGGGTATGCCGCCTTCCATTAGAAAAACAAGTCGGCCGCCGGTCCACAGCAGGACAAGAAGCAGAGCGGCCGGCAATGGTTTCATCAGCCAATTCATTGTCAGGATTTCCTCCGCAGATACCAATCCATCACGCGGGGCGCAAAGAAATCCAGAGAAGTGAAGATAAACCCGATCCTTGGGATGTAAACAGTCCGCTTTCGCCGCTCCAGGCCGTGAATGATCGCCGCAGCGACCTGGTCGGCGGTGACGACTTGTTTAAGGCTCTTAACGCGAACAGGAACACATCCCGCAAGCACATGATCGCGAAACTTTGTATCGACGATGCCCGGGCAAACCTTCATGACGTGAATTCCGGTGCCCTGAAGTTCGCGACGCAGGGCGTCGTCAATACAGTGCAGCGTCCATTTGGTGGCGCAATACATGACGGACCATGGCAGCGATACCTTCCCGCCCACTGACCCCATGTTGACGATTGCCCCGGATTTCACCGCCTTCATATGAGGCACGACGAGTTGCGTCAACGCCAACGCCGAAAAAACGTTCACGTCAAACATGCGTTTGGAGATCTCCACGTCAACCTGAGTTGGGTAACCGTACTGCCCTACGCCGGCGTTATTAATTAACACGTCGATGCGTCCGAAACGGTCGATCGTTCGCTCGACCAATTCAGTGCGGGTATTTTCTGAGGCGATGTCTCCAGCAACGATCAGCGTGGATTCGAGGTCCGCATTCTGAAAGTTCTCACTCGGAAGCGCCGTCAAGGCGAGTCTGGCTCCTCGCTGAGCCATCAACCTGGCGCAACTTGAGCCGATGCCTTCGGAAGCGCCGGTGATTAGGACGACCTTCCCGTTCCAATCGCCCGCAGCATGAATGTCAGAGCGCATGAACCTCATTCGATCGTGGATGCAGAATCAAGCGTAGTTTACACAACCGAGAACGGCGGTTGACGCCTCCTTTCTCAAATCCTGCAGAGCCTGATACACCGAAGAATTCAGTCTGCATTCGAAACGTTCTACAATCGTTGTTATGCGAGTGACCGTGGGCGTCTCCGGCGGGATTGCTGCCTACAAGGCAGCGGAACTGGTGCGCGCCTTGCAACGGCAAGCCCTTGAAGTGCACGTAATCATGACCGATGCGGCGACCCGGTTCGTCCAGCCACTGACGTTCGCCGCGCTTACCGGCCACAAGGTCATTACCGGCCTGTGGGACGATGCCGACTCGGCCGAAGGGTCCTACGAAAGCTCCAGCGGGCAGAGCGGCATTGAGCATATCGGCGAGGCGCAATGGGCCGATGCACTGGTCGTCGCACCGGCGACAGCCAACATTCTGGCAAAATTTGCGCATGGTATTGCCGACGATTTTCTTACGACTACGGTTCTCGCCACGCGTGCGCCGATCCTGGTGGCGCCGGCGATGAATGTGAACATGTGGGACCATCCGGCCACCCAGGCCAATCTCGAGATTCTTCGCCAGCGTGGCGTGCGCGTGATCGAGCCGGGCACGGGCGACCTGGCATGCGGCATGGTAGGCGCGGGCCGCATGGCGGAGCCGGAAGCGATCGCCGACGCGGTGCTGAATGCGCTGGGACGGCGGCACGACCTGGCCGGCGAGATCGTGTTGGTCACGGCCGGAGGGACGCGCGAGGCGCTGGATCCGGTGCGATATCTCGGCAATCGGTCGAGCGGCAAGATGGGCTACGCATTGGCCGATGCGGCGCAAAGCCGCGGCGCAAAAGTGATTCTGATCAGCGGGCCTTCGGCGCTCTATCCGCCCCCGCATTGCGAAGTGGTCAAAGTGACGACTGCCGAAGAGATGCGAACGGCGGTTCTGGAGCGCATGAGCGATGCCACGCTGGTGATCAAATCTGCTGCAGTGGCCGATTATCGTCCGGTGAATGTGTCCGAACAGAAGCTCAAACGCACGGGCCCGATCACGATCGAACTGGCGCCCACGGAAGACATTCTTGCGGAAGTGGTGCGGCGCCGCAGGCCCGGCCAACTCATCGTGGGGTTTGCCGCCGAGACAGAAAACCGCATGGAAAACGGGCGCGCGAAGCTGCTGCGCAAGGGCGCCGACGCCATCGTGGTCAACGATGTTTCCAGTGACGGCGTGGGCATTGATGCGGATAATAATGCTGCCACCTTTCTAACCAGTTCCACTGCGATCGAACTGCACGAGATGCCGAAACGGAAACTCGCGGATCGCATTCTCGATGAGATTCTCGGGCTGCGGCGGCCGCGCGTGCTGCTTGTCGAAACCGATGAGCGGGCAACCCAGGAGCAAGTGCTGAACCAGTCTGAGTCGTCCGTTGCGCCGCGGCGGCAGATTATTGTGGAGTAGCCTCAAGTGGCCCCATCGCTCGACCCCACAACTCAACAAGCGCTCGCCGCGCGTCTGCGCTTCTATCGCGATCTCGGTTTGACGGAGCTTTATCGCAGGCCGGTCGATCAGGCATCGACCACGACACTGCAGCAAAACTCCGCTGTTTTGCCGGAGGAAACGGAGGCCGGCGTTGCGGTCGAGGCTTCCGATGGGCCCGACGGATCCACAGTGATACAGGAGAACGAAACCATTTCCCCTCGCAAAGCCCCCCGGGCTTCTACCCCCAATGCTGATTCAACTGGACTAGACGATCGCGAAGCGGCGCTGCGCGTGATTCGCGAAGATATCGGCGATTGCACGCGGTGTGCGCTGCACAAGGGCCGCAACAAGATCGTCTTTGCCGATGGCAGTGCGCATGCGCGGCTGATGTTTGTGGGCGAGGGTCCGGGCGCCGATGAGGACGCACAAGGCCTGCCGTTTGTGGGGCGCGCCGGCCAGTTGCTCAACAACATGATCGCGGCGATGGGATTGAAGCGCGAAGAGGTCTACATCGCCAACGTGGTCAAGTGCAGGCCGCCGGGCAATCGCACGCCGGAGCCAGAAGAAGCGAATACCTGCAGCCAATTCCTGTTCCGGCAGATCGACGTGGTGAAGCCGCAGGTGCTGGTTGCGCTGGGAGCGACGGCGGCAACCTATCTGCTGGGTCAGCGCCAGCCGCTGGCCGGACTGCGCGGACGGGTGCACGCGTGGCGCGGCATGCAACTGATTGTGACCTATCATCCTGCGTACCTTTTGCGCGATCCTCGGCAGAAGAAAGAGGCGTGGGCCGATCTGCAGATTGCGATGCGCGAGCTGGGATTGAAGGCACCGGCGAAAAGCTAGGCGCCTGCTTGGCATCTGACGCGAGTCGTACAGCGATACAGGAAAAATGTTGTTGCTAACTTGGAAATTCCCGTGTGGCAACTGGCGCTGCGGAAGGACTTGTGAGTGGCTCGCATACAGCCGTACAGCTTTAACCCCAGCGGTGTTAGCGGAGCTAGCGGAGTTAGCGGGCACCTGCGGTGCGGCAGACGCGCTGCGCGCCTTAAGACTTGCCAGCAGTTCGCGGCGGTTAGCGGGCACCTGCGGCGCGGCCAACTCCGC
>Ga0181516_10000296_pt1 | contig 48429 bp, 26 predicted proteins | sample PEATcosm2014_Bin_25_FD_121104 | JGI IMG/M metagenome (GOLD analysis project Ga0181516, IMG submission 121104) | Peatland microbial communities from MTU Mesocosm Facility, Houghton, MI, USA - PEATcosm2014_Bin01_10_metaG | ecosystem: Environmental > Terrestrial > Soil > Wetlands > Peat | place...
CAAAAGGCGCGCAAAATCTATGTGGCGGTCATGAAGCTTGACAACACCAGATTCAGCCGCTCGAAATCGGAGGCGGAGCGCAAGAAAGAGAAGCTCAAAGAGATCAGCAAGGTAGAGGATGTGTGGAAACAGCAGAGCGGGACCGACGACGATATCGCCATGCTTTATGTGGCGCTGGCCCGCGCCGCGGGCTTAACTGCCTGGCCCATGAAAGTAACGGATCGCAGCCGCGCCGTCTTCAATGCAGCCTATATGAGCACCAGCCAGTTGGATGATTTCATCGCCATTGTTGTGGTCGGCGGGAAAGAGGTCTTTCTGGACCCGGGGCAAAAAATGTGCCCTTACGGCGATTTGCATTGGAAGCATGCATTCACTGCGGGTTTGCGAATGAACGATAAGGGCGTCGTGATCGCGGCCACGCCTGGCGGCACGTACAAAGATGCGGTGGTTCAGCGCGTGGCAGATCTGACGATGGATGAACAGGGAAATGTCACCGGACAGGTTCGCGTAGCCATGAACGGACCGGAAGCGTTGCGGTGGCGTCAGTTGGCGCTCGAAAACGATCAGGACGAGGTCAAGAAACAATTCAATGAATGGATTGGGGACGATCTGCCCGATGGAGTCGAGGGCACCATTGACCATTTCGTCGGGCTCGAGGATTCCAACTCCGATCTCATGGCCATCGTGAAGACCAGCGGGAACATGGGCACGGCGACCGGCAAGCATTATTTCCTGCCCGGCCTCTTCTTTGAGTCCCGCGCGAAACACCCGTTTACCGCGCAGGATAAGCGGACCACTCCAATCGATGTGCGCTTTGCCGAGATGGAGCAGGACCAGGTCGCCTATCATCTGCCGGCGGGGCTCACCGTCGAGAGTTCGCCAAAGTTGATTAACGAAACGTGGCCGGGATATGCGGCATTGAAGATCAACTCAGGCGTAAAAGGGGATACGCTGACGGTGGTGCGTGTATTTGCCCGCAACTTCTCTGTGCTCCCATCCAAAACCTATCCCGACCTGCATGCCTTCTACCTTAAGACGGCGCAGGCCGATCAACAGCAGATCGTTTTAGTCCACGCTCCACCCGCGAAAGGAGACTGATCATGAGTTCCCGGTTTTCCTTTGAGTCCACGGCATTTCGATTTATAGCAGCCGCCATTCTTTTGTTAGCAGCACGGCCGGGGTTCGCCGGCTTGTTTGGCAGAGACACGCCGGTGCCGGAGTGGGGGCTTGAAGCGGCCAAGACACCCACGCCCGATTACGCAAAAGATTCGAGTTCGGTCATCCTCTACGACGAATACGTGGAAACGGTGGATACCCAGGGCCGCGCCGTGGAGCGCGAACGAGAGGCTACCCGCATTCTCCAGCCGCAAGCCCGCGGAGAAGGCTGCGGAGTCGAATATGACGTAGACGAAAAGATCAATTACTTCCGGGTCTGGACCATTGCCGCGGATGGAAAGCAGTTTCAAGCCAAGGACACGGACTTTGCCGATGTGGGCGACACCTCCGATCGCGTGATGCTCTCTACAGGAAAACGACGCAGCGTGCGTCCCCCCGCAGCCGATGTAGGCGCGACAGTTGTTTGCGAGTCGGAGGAGTTGCTCGCGCCATACAAGTGGGAGAAAATCTGGGGGATTCAATACGGCATTCCCGTGGTCTTCGAGGCTCTTGAGATCGACCTTCCCGCCGGCCTACCCCACACCGAAGCCTGGCATCGCTTCCCGCCGGTCAAGCCCGTCGAAGTCTCTCCCAATCACTGGCGGTGGGAGATCAAGGACATGCGAAGTCTCGACCTTCGCGATGTGAAGGCAACCCTTGAATGGCAAGCCCTTTCTGCGCGCATGTCGGTGACCTGGGGCGACGCTGCCGTTGAGGGCAAGGACAATCAGTGGCGGGCTCTGGGTCTGTGGATGACAAATCTTGAGGCCCATCGTCCCGATCCGTCTCCGGAGATTACTGCCAAAGCCCAGGAACTGACCGCCGGAGCGCCGGACTTTTACTCCAAGGTCAAAGGTATTACCGAGTACGTCCAAAAAAATATCCAGTACTTCATCATCTCCCGAGGGATCGGCGGGATGCAGGCGCATTTTGCGGGGGACATCTTCCGCAATCGCTATGGCGACTGCAAGGACAAATCCACGCTGGTGATCTCGATGCTTCAGGCCGTCGGCATCCAGGCTGATTATGTGGCGCTTGACGACCGGCGAGGAGTTGTCGATCCCGATTCCCCATCGCTCGCGGGCAACCACATGATCACCGCAATCGAGATTCCGGCCGGCGTCGAAGACCCGCGCCTGATGGCCATTGCCAAGGGTAAGGATGGCAAGCGCTACCTGATCTTCGATCCAACCAATGAACGCACGCCGGTTGGCAATCTCCCCGACTACCTTCAAGGCAGTTACGGAATCTTGGGCGCTGGTTCCGCGAGTCAGCTGATTGCTCTGCCAGTACTCGCTCCCGAGGCGAACGGTGTGGAACGGAAAGGGAGCTTCACGCTCTCGCCCGATGGCATTCTCACCGGGACCGTGGATGCGTTGCATACCGGACCAGAGGGCGCCGAATTTCGAAGGTTCCTTCAGCTGACCAGCGAGAAAGATCGGAAAGAGGACTGGGAGAGGTACGTGGCGCGCGACCTGCCTGGCGTCGTATTGGATTCGTTTCAGTTTGTGCAGCCGTCGGCGCTGGATAAACCGATGGAATTCCATTACAAAGTAACGGTGCCGCAATACGCGCATACGGCAGGTACGCTCTTCCTGGTGCGGCCGCGCGTCGTCGGCGATGAGGCTTTGCCTTTCGACAGCAAGCCGCGCACGCTTCCCTTCGACCTCGAAGCCACTGGCCGCTGGCGCGACAGCTTCGATATCACGTTGCCGGCGGGTTACGTCGTGGACGAGACGCCCGATCCGGTACAGATCGATACCGACTTCGCCAGCTACAAGTCGTCGGTTTCGGCCAAGGGAAACGTGTTGCACTACGAGCGCGAATACGTTGTCCGCCAAGTGGAGATTCCGGCAACCAAGGCAGCCGATTTCCGCAAGCTTGAGAGCGCGATCTTGAGCGATGAAAAGGGAACGGCGGTTCTCAAGAAGGAGTAGCGGATTCGGCATCCCTTCCTGGTCGGTCAGTTTCCAGGATGAGCGAGTCGAGAGTATTGAGGCGAAGGCTGGGATTCCGGCCACGAAAGCTCGAAGCCAAATTCTCCCCTTGCGCGTCCATGCGTGCATCGCATGCCTACGCACAGCATCGCTGTTGTATTAGCTGCCGTTTCTTCACAGTTTTCGTTACGCTGGGCACTATTGCTTCACAAATAGTGCAAATTCTGGACTATACTGCCCACAGAGTCGGTCTCCGAGACCGCTCGCCTATCCCCATGGCCGCACCGCTTTCTCAGCGCCGCACACCCGATTCGCCCTCGATCCCCGACCGTTTGTATTTCAAGATCGGGGATGTGGCGCGGATTTGTGATGTTGAGGCCTACGTTCTGCGCTTCTGGGAGACGCAGTTTCCGCAGCTCAAGCCCAACAAAAGCGGAACCGGACAGCGGCTCTACAAGCGTCGAGATGTCGAACTGGCGCTGGAGATCAAGCGGCTGGTATATGCCGAGGGCTACACGCTCTCGGGTGCGCGCCAGGCATTGAATCACGACCAGCGCCGGCAGGGTCCCAGGGCGGTTCCGGCGCTGGCACAGGCAGCTCCAGATGCCGAGCCCACCAGCCGGCATCTCGACACTGCGGCATCGGTCATTGGGCACGCCCGCGCGGAATTGCGCGAGATCGCTGGGCTCTTGGCTTCTCCTGCGCCGCGAGTGCAGCGCCGGCGGTCAAAGCTGGCCACGGTAATGCCCGCATCGGACTCGCTCTTCTCCTGACACCTCTGGGACCTCTGGCCGGGTTTTCTCCAGTAGCCAGAATCAAGCCGCGGTCGAGTGCCGGAAGTGACGAAGAGTCACATCTTTGTGCCAGGACTTCTGGTAAGATCGCTTGCCATGAAAGCGCACATCCTTTATGTCGGATTGTGGGTTTCCCTTTCTCTTGGCCTGAGTGTCCTGGCCCAATCTCCAATCATTGCTTCTCCGGCGTCGGTGAATGAGTCCAATGCCCTTGCCATTCTTGGGCGCGATTCCATTCAGGTTGAGCTGCCCTTGCGCGCTGCCGCAGGACCCAGCCTGCGCGCGGTGGCATGGTTGATCTCACCGGCCGGAGCAAAGTCCGCGGAGACGGCCGTGGATATTCCACCAGGTACTCACGCCGCCAAGTTTACGATTCCCTGGCCGAAGGATGCAAAAGGCCAACCTGTCGATGAAATTGGCTGGTATCGTCTCGCCTATCGCATTGAGTCTCAGGGAGCCACGGTTGCACATGGGGTCCTGGCAGTCGGCGCAATTGCTTCCAACCTGATGACCCTGCGCCTGGCCCGGCCGGAGAAACTCGTGCCCGGAAAGCCGCTCAGTGTGCGCGTTTTTGCCGAGAACCAAGTCACGTATCGGCCGCTGCGCGGAGTGCATCTGAAGGCGACGCTGACTACGGATTCCGATGACTCGGCCGTGAGCAAAGCGGCCAAGCGCGCGTTCACCCGGCAGGCCACAACCGACTCCACAGGCGAAGCGATTCTGGAGTTTCCCCCTTCTCTGGCTTCGGGAGACAGCGCGGACCTGACCGTGGAAGGCGTCATGACAAGCGGCGGCCGAGCCGATGCCGGCGCATTCTCGCACGATAAGATCACTGCAGAAATCGACACCGCAGAACGAATCGCCATTCACATTGAGACGGACAAGCCCCTCCACAAACCTGGAGAAGCCGTCCACTTGCGCGCGCTGATCTTCGACGATGCCGGGCGCGCAGCCGCCAACGCCGCGCTTACGCTGAACATCAGCGATCCGGACAATAAGAAGCTCATCGAGGTTCCGCTCACAACCAACAACTTCGGCATTGCGGCTTACGACTGGAAGACCAGCGCGCAGCTTGCACCCGGCGACTACGACGCCCTCTTCGATCTGGACAACAGCACAGAAACAAGCAGCACTGAATCCGCCACGGTGCGCATTGAGCGCTACGAACTGCCTGAGTTTTCCGTGACTGCGGCCATGGATCGCGGCTACTACCTGAGCGGTGACAGGCCGACCGTCAAGATTCATGCGGGTTATCTATTCGGCAAGCCCGTGGCGTCAGGCTGGGTCCGCATTGTTCGCGCCGAGAATGTGCATTGGGATCCCCGAACCGGGAAGTATGAAGGAACGGACAGCACCGAGCAAACCACAGTCCTTGACGGCAGTGGAGACGCGAGTGTGACCCTCGATGTGAAGAGCGATTTCGAAGACATGCTGGGGAGGGACTATGAGCGCTACGCCGATATTCAGTATCGGGCAATGATCACCGACGCATCCAGCGGACGCACCGAGCCGCGAAATTTCACGGTTCGCCTTTCGCGCGATCCGATCCACATTTATCTGAACAGCCTGGGCAGCGACGACCGGGAAGGCGATTTTCTCCTTTCCACCAGCTACGCAGACGGTGTGCCGGCCGTCTGCAAAGTAACCGTGGACTGGATGGATGCCAACTCCCGCACCACGCGCGCGGCCTCCGTGAAAACCAACAAGTACGGATTGGCCAAGCTGCGCCTGCGCTATCCGGCTTCCACGGTCGCCTCAGAGGAAACAACCGCGCATGTGCGGCTGATTGCCCGCGACGGAGAGGGGCGCTCGACCAGGTTCGACGATACGGTGAGTACTGGTATGCCGGACAGCGTCTGGATCTCCGTTGCCCATTCGCTGCTGCAGCCGCACCAGCCGATTGAAGCCGAGGTACACGGGACTCCCGGCGACACCATGGATGTAGATGTGCTTTCCGCTTCCGGAACACTGGATCATTTGCAGGTGCGCCTCCACCACGCCTCCGAGCCGCTCACGATTGCGGCAGACGCACGGTTCCACGGTCTGGTGACGCTGCGCGCCTACACCATGAATGGCGATCTCGAAGACTATGGCGGGGGATGGTCGAATAGCGGCGGATACAAATCCGTCCTGTATCCGGAAGACCGTGAACTGAAGGTCAAGGTCGCGGGATTGCAATCCAGTTATCCGCCAGGGGCGCAGGTCGAGGCCAATCTTCAGGTGCGCGCGGCTGCCGGTTTGCCAGTTTCAGGCGCGTTTGGGGTATCGGTCTTTGACACCGCGGTGGAACAGCGTGCCGAAACAGAAGAAGAGGCAAACGAACGCTGGTTCGGGTGGAGATGGTGGGATCGGGGAAGCGTCGCCGGCGTCACCCGAGCCAGCCTCGATAAGACCGACACGTCGCAGCCAATTCCCGACGATCTCGATCTGGCGGCTGAGGCGTTGCTCGCCAATGAAGAGAACCAAGCCATAGCCGTAGAGGGCAACAGTGACACCGAGGTCCGCAAGCAATACTCCGACATGATGGCGCAGGATCTGAAGCAGCTTGGCGCTGCCGCCGTTGCCGTTCGCGCCGTTCACCTGCCGGCGACTCTCGATGCGCTTCGCCAAATTGCCCGAGACGCCAAGATCGACGATGCGGTGCTTCTGGATCCCTGGAATACACCCTACAAGGTAGAGACCTCCGAGCAGTGGACCGATGAGGTCGTCAGCCTCCGCAGCGCCGGGCCCGACAAGCGCTTTGGCACTGCCGATGACTTCACCATCCCCATTGCCCGGCGCAACCTTTTCGCCGTTCCCGGAGAGCGGCTCGCAAAGATGCTGCAAGATGCCGCCGCCGCCGGCCGCCCGCTGCCCGGAACTCCCGATGCTCTTAAGCAACTGGCGCAAACCGGCGGGTTGTACCTTGACTCGCTCGCAGACGGCACCAGGCAGTCGAACGGGAAGCCATATGTCTACGCGTTTGTGCTTCAGCGCCGTTATTACTCGATCCAGGTTGAAAGGGAAGACGGCACGGTGGTTTGGATCAGCCCATCAATCGATTACTTCTCCCGTACCGAGAAGCGCCTGGAAGCGGCCATTCACGACTGGGAGGCTCACGGAAAGCCGTTTCCCGAGACGGAGGTGGAAGCTCGTCAGGCATTTTCCGTCGCCGGAATCGACTTCGACTCTTTGCGCGATCCATTCGGCAAAGCGCTCCGCCTGCGCGTGACCCAGTTGATGGCTTTTTCGCGTGTCGAGCATGTTAAAGCCGCAGGCAGTCTTGAAGCTAAGACCAAGCCGGTCACATACCTTATGCGCGCCATCCAGATTCTGCGCTCTCCTGACCCGGCGTCAGAAGGCTCGGATGTTGACATCGTCGGCCAGTTCCTCCATCCGCTTACGCAACAGACCGGCAAAGACCTGAATCCGGAAGCGGCGGAGGAAGGAACGTTTGAAGGAGACACCGGCGCAATTGGAGGCACGGTTACCGACACGACTGGCGCGGTGGTTCCCGACGCGACCATCAGCCTAAAGACCAGCGCAGGCGTGCTGGTGGCGACGGCGAAGACCTCTGAAGACGGAACCTACCTCATCCGCGATCTCACCCCGGGGTTCTATAGGTTGCAGGTAGCGTCACCCGGATTCCTGAGCTTCCTCCTCTCCGAGCTTCATGTCTCCTCCGCTTCGCTCACCACCGCCGATGTGGAGCTGCGTGTGGGTGCAGCAAGCGAATCGGTTACGGTGGAAGCCAGCCGAGCCACGGTCGAGACTGATTCCGCCGAGCTTGCCGCACCTTCCCAGGTAAAACTCACGATCATTAAGACGCCTAACGGGGCTGCGAAAGTGAGCGAGCCTACTTTCACACCACGCCTCCGTCACGTCTTCGACGAAACTGCCTATTGGGCGCCATCGCTTGAGACCGGCAAGAACGGCCGCGCCGCGCTCAGCTTCCGCTTGCCAGACAGCCTTACCACCTGGAAGCTGCACGCCCTGGCCTCCACCATAGACGGCCGCATCGGCGCAATCGATCAGACCTTCAAAACCTTCCAGCCCTTCTTTGTCGATCTCGATGCGCCACAAGTACTCACCGTCGGCGATGAGATCAGGCTGCCAGTGAATCTGCGCAACTACACTTCCCACGCTCTCGCGCTCCCCGTGACTGTGAAAGCTGCCGATTGGCTCACGCCGCTAACGCCCTCCACGGTGCAGGCCAATGTGGCAGCCAATGCTTCCTCTCGCGTGGTCTTCGGCTTCCGAGCTGCCGCGGCAACTGCCTCCGGGCCGCTCAACATCACTGCTGCGAATGCCCACGAAGGCGATGCAGTCGAAAAGACTGTGCAGGTCCATCCGGATGGCGAACCACGCGCAGTTGCTGCCTCTGAACTCCTGCGCGGCAAAGCGGCCACGCTGGCGCTGGATATCCCTGCAAACGCCATTCCCGGTTCGGTGCATGCGGAGCTCCTCCTCTACCCCAACCTTGGCGCGGAGATTCTCCACTCCATGAAGGCCGTACTGGAGCGTCCTTACGGCTGTGGAGAGCAGACTCTCTCTTCCACTTATCCCAGCCTGCTTTTCCTGAAGCTGCTGAGAGCTGCCAAGGCAAGCTCACCTGCCGAAGCCCAGGCTCAGAATTACATGCAAATCGGCTACGACCGGCTGCTGGGATACTTCAATCCTGCCGGAGGCCTCACGTACTGGGGAGGAAGCGACCACGACCCGGACGCGGCGCTCACCGCCTACGGGCTGGAGTTTCTCACCGACGCGCAGCCCTTTGTCACGGTTGACCGCAATTACATTGAAGGCGCTCTAAATTGGCTCGTCGCCAATCAACAGCCCGACGGCAGTTGGAAACCCCGTTACGGCGATCCGAGCGCAGCCCAGACTCTTTACGTAGCCCACGCCCTCGCGCATGCTTCCGAGGACGAAAACTTCGCGAAGAATGCTCCAAAGGATCTGCGCGATCGCGTTAAGGGGGCGATTGCGCGAGCCGTGGCCTCGGCCGCTGCTTCGGTGGCAGCCGTTCACAATCCCTACACCAACGCGCTGAGCCTCGATCTTGCCATCGCGGCGGGGGACGGGGCTGGTATTAGCCGACTACGCGCCGAATTGATCTCCACCGCTAAGCACAACCGCGATGGGGCTTACTGGAATTCCGAGAGCCTTTCGCCCTTTTACAGCTGGGGCCACGCCGGGGAACTCGAAACCACGGCTCTTGTTCTCAGCGCCTTCGAGCAGGGCGCGCAGTCCGCCTCCGACCGCGCGCTCATCGACGATGCGCTGCTCTTTCTGCTCCGCAGCAAAGACCGCTATGGGATATGGCTGAGCGGCCAGGCAACGGTGCGCGTGCTGCAGGCGCTGATGCCGATGGCGATTCAGCAGGCACAGAATCCTTCCGCCTCGACGGACTTCGCGATCACGGTCAACGGCGCTCCCCTCTCGGCGGAGCAGGCAAACGCGCTGCAGGCCGACAGCCGATTGCTTGAAGCTCCGCGATCGCTGGATCTGACCTCGATGCTCAAGCCGGGCAGCAATCGACTGGTCTTCACAAGCGCGAGCGCAGGTTTCATCGCCAGCGCGGAGGTTTCAGCGGACTATTACGTTCCCTGGGAAAAAGCCGCTTCTACCAGCGTGCAGACACAAACCGGCAGGGACTATGGACTGGACTTCGGGTATAGCTGCGACGCGACGAACGCGCAGGTAAGCCAGCCCATTGAGTGCACGGTGAATGCCCGCCGCTTCGGTTCGCAAAGCTACGGCATGCTACTCGCCGAGGTGGGTCTGCCGCCAGGCGCGGACGTCGATCGCGCCACTCTGGGCAAGCTCTTGGATACTGGGACCATCTGCCGCTACGAGCTTGAGCCTGACCGCATCGTCTTCTACCTCTGGTCGTGGCGCGCGGAGGGATCGCACTTCAGCTTCCGCTTCACGCCCCGGTATGCGATCCGCGCCAAGGCTGCGCCGGCCTCGCTCTCCGACTACTACAATCCCGACCTGAAGTCGGTGCTGTCTCCGCAGACGTTTATCGTGCAGGAGCCCTCAGCACACTGAGCCGCGCATAGTTTTAGCTTTTCAAAAAAATGCGATTTGCGTTTTCGCCGATTCCGCGCTATTGTCATTTCGTTCCTGTCGCGGGTCGAGATTCCACCATGAAACTCAAGCGCCGAATTGTGGCGGTTGTTGCTGCCGCGGGGGGAGTATTGTGCCTTGCCTTCGCTGCCTGGGTGGTCTGGCATGTCGAGCGGGCGCTGGGTGACTCCAAACGCGACCTGGCACAGGCCCAGGAACTGGCTGTCGAAGTGCGGACCGTGGCCGCGCAGCCGAATCCTGGCTTCGAGGGCATTGGATCGCCGGCAGTCTTCAAGAGCGTGGCGCAGTTTGAAGGACACACCTACCTCAGCGGCCCTGCGGGGCTTTATGACTATGGCACCGATGGGGCGCTGGAACACATCTACCGTACGGGAATGGAATTGCCCGCTGCTCCGCTGGGACAGATGGCGCTGGGCATGGTGGCTGGATCGAGCCGTCCCGAGGTGCTGATCGCCACTCTCGGCGCGGGAGTGCTGGCCTTCGATGGGCACACCTTCAGGCAGATTCTCCCTGCGGATGAAGCTTCCCGTTCCGTTACTGCTTTGCTTCCGCTACCCTCCGGCCGACTGCTGATCGGGACCGCGAAGGTTGGCCTGCTCGTCTTTGACGGCAAAACTCTGACCAGATTCCACTCGACCACCAACAATCTCTACGTCACCGCGTTGGCCGGAGACGAAGCCGAGCTGTGGGTGGGCACGCTCAATGACGGCCTGCTCTACTGGCACGGCGGCGAGACCACGCGCCTGGACGAAAGCGCGGGCCTGCCGGACCGCAGAGTGGAACAGATTGCGCTGGCTGGGGGACGCGCTTACGTTGGCACGCCGATGGGCGTGGCGGAAGTCCGCGACGGAAAAATCTCGCGCGTGCTGGCGAAGGGCAGATATGCCCATGCTGTTTTCGTCGATGGCGATTCGCTGCTGGTAGGTCAAATGGAAGCGGGCGTGGTGCGGGTCCCGCTCGCGGGCGCGGAGAACGAACTCCAGAACCGAAGGCCGATTGTGGCTCGCGCCGAAGAATCCGCGGTTAACCTGCCCGTGAGCCTGGGAGTGAATTCTGCAAATTTGGCAGCAACTGGAAAACTCCCAGAATTTACAGTGGAACAGTTTCTTGCCGTTGGAGGCAGCCGGTATGCGCTGGCCGGCGACGGTCTGATGCGGCTGGAATCGAACGGAGAATGGCGCAGGATTGCAGCCGGCGGCAGCTCGGAGCTGACAGATAGAGATATCTCGGCAATCTTGCTGGCTTCAGATGGACGCCTGTGGGTGGGTTATTTTGATCGAGGGCTGGACATTTTTCCAGCCAGTGGCGGGCGGCCGATTCATATCGAAGACGAGCATGTCTTCTGTGTGAACCGCATTGTCGAAGACCCGCGTCACGGCGCTGCTGCGGTGGCCACGGCAAATGGGCTGGTCCTCTTCGATCGCGACGGACGTCAGAGGCAGGTTCTGGGGCGCGATGCGGGCTTGATCGCCGATCATGTTACGGACGTGGCGCTTTATGGAGACGGCATGGCGCTTGCCACGCCGGCAGGCATCACGTTTCTCGATCGAAGCGGCGCGCACAGCCTCTACGCATTTCAGGGATTGGTAAACAACCACGTGTATGCGCTGGGGGCGAGCGGAAACCAACTGGTGGCCGGCACGCTTGGCGGGATCTCCTTGCTGAACAGCGGCGCGGTTCAACGGAATTTAACCACCGCAACCTCCGGGCTCAAGCATAACTGGATTACTGGATTAGCCAACGTGGGCAACGAGTGGCTGGTGGGCACTTATGGAGCCGGCATTCTTCGTCTTGGGGCCGACGGCTCGGTGACGCAAACCGAGGCCACACGCCAGGGATTGGTGGTGAACCCGACGGCGATGGTGGCCGATGGACGCCTGGTATTGGCTGGAACTTTGGGCCAGGGATTGCTGGTCGGCGACGTAACGGGGATGCGCTGGAAGACAGTGACGGCCGGCCTGCCTTCATTGAACGTGACCGCGCTTGCCATTCACAATGGCGTGGTTTACGTGGGCACAGAGAACGGGCTGGTAAAGATTGCAGAGGACAAGTTGTGACGACGATTGTAACGGGGAAGAAGATGAGACGCGCTGTGAGACGTATTGGATGGGCTTCGATTGTGTTGGCTGCTTTTTCAGCGCTGAACCTGCGTGCCGGAGCAGATACGGGAGTACTGATCCCAACCGATAAGCAGGCGCCCGATCCGTCGATCCTGTCTCTCGCGGAGATGCAGGTGGAGATTCGCGTGGACAATGGCGACGCGCGGGTCTGGATGCGGCAGGTCTTTGTTAACCACACCGACCGGGTGCAGGAGGGCAACTACATGTTTGCCCTGCCCAGCGGAACCACGGTTTCAGACTTCGCGGTATGGGACGGCCCGGTCAGGATTCCCGCTGTGATTCTGGAACGCAAACGCGCCAAGGCGCTTTATCAGGAGTTGAAGAGCCAGGCGATCGATCCCGGCCTGCTTGAGCAAGGCGAACACGGAGCCGAGGATGCTCGTCGCAGCTCCATCTTCAGCGCGCACATTGTGCCCATTCCGGCCTGGGGAACCAAACGCCTGGAGATCGAATACCACCAGAAAATCGGAGTTGAGGCGCGCAAGAGCTACTTCGTACTCCCGTTGAAGCCTGACGCCTACGAGAGCCAGCAGACTGCCCACCTCACCATCCACTTCGAACTGCATTCGGCCCCCCGCATCAAGGACTTCGCATTCCAGGGCAAGCTGCTGCCGGTCCACATCGATCAGCAGGATGAGCACACCATCCGCGCCACCGTGGATGCCGGGAAGATCGATCTGGCCGAGGATCTTGCGGCCACCTGGACAGTGAACGAGCAGGGAAATGCAGTTGAGGTGCTGACTTACCGCGACCCCAACCCGGCCAATTCGTCGTTGGGAATTGGCGCGGGAGCCGAAGAGTTGAGCGTCCTCGTACCGCCTGTTGCCGCGAGCGAAAGAGGCAACAAAAAGCAGCAACAGAAGCAGGCACAGGCGTCGAGCGAGCCGGGCTTCTTTGAGGCCGTGGCGCAGCTTGCGGCTCCAGCACCACCTGCCCCAGTGGGGAACGCAGCGGGGGGCGGGCGGACGGTTGTGGTCCTTATGGACACCTCGCTTTCCATGCAGTGGGAAAAGCTGGAGCGAAGTTATGCCGCGGCGGCAAAGATGCTGGAGAGTCTCGGCCCGCAGGACAAGTTCAACTTGCTGCTGTTCAACACCGAAGTTGCCAGCTTCAAGCCGGCTCCCGTGAAGGCGGATCTGCCCACGGTGAAGGCCGCAATGGATTGGCTTCGCCAGAGTCATCTTCGCGGGGGCACCGATCTGCAGAAAGCTTTGGATGCAGGCCTCGGGCAATTCGCCAACGCCGATTCCGGTGGAACTGCGCTGGTGCTGCTTACCGACGGCGAGGCGACGCGCGGTCTGGTGCAAACCGGCAAACTTGCAGATTGGTACTCGGGCAGGTGGAAGCAGGTTCCGGCGGACAGGCGTCCTAAGACGGATATTTTTGCGGTGGGCGACGACGCAAACCTGCCCCTGATGCGGATGCTCAGCCGCAACGACGGGGTGATGGAGCAAGTGCTGTCCACCGAGCCTGTCGAGTTCAAGCTGGCGGCATTTCTGGGCAAGGTGGGGCGAAACCCGATCGGAGATTTGCGGTTGGAAGTCTCGCCGCAGACGGCCGTGGACAAGGTATACACGCTGGAGGACGCCGTCTTTGACGGCGGCGAAGAACGCTGGGTGGGCCAGTACATGAAGCCGCAGAAGAATGTGGGCTTTCATGTCGAAGGCGAGCAGGATGGCAAGCCGCTCAAGGCCGACACAAGAGCCGATCTGCCTGCTCTGGCGCTTGAGCACGATCAGTTGCCGCGCCTCTGGGCCGGCGCGCGCGTTCAGGCACTCCTCGATGAGATTGAACGCAATGGCGAAACCGAGGCGGCGGTGAATGAGATCATCCGCCTTGCGCGCCGTTACAAGTTCGTCACGCCCTATACATCGTTTCTGGCCGCGCCCCGGGCGCTGTTGCGTCCCAGAGTCATCCGCCCCGGGGACCCGGTGTTGCGCGTCCATACCGACAAGTCCATCGTCTCGGTGATCGCGCTTTTTCCCTTTGGCCTGGAGAAGCCGCTCCGCTACCTGTCGGGCGAAGACGTATGGCAAACGCGCTTTCTTGCGCCGACGGATATGAAAGACGGCAACTATCCGGTGCGGCTGGTGCTCCGCGATTCGAACGGCCAGGTCTATCGCGAGTCAAAGAGTTTTGTCATTGCCTCTACTCCGCCCACGGTCAAGGTGCGGCTGGAGCGAAAGCGATACCGGTCCGGTGAGACCATTCCGCTGAATGTGAGCGCGTCGGCAAGCACCAGGACGCTGACGGCTCGGTTGGAAGGACTGGCTCCCGTCAGCCTTCGATGGAATCGCGAGGCAGGCGCAAGCACCGGACAATTAACGCTGCCGCAGGCTCTGCCGCCGGGGCAGTATGTGCTTGCGGTAACCGCAGAAGATATGGCCCACAATCTGGGCAGCGCGGAGGTGTCCATTGAAGTGGTTCCGTAAAAATGCGGCAACTTCCGGAGTTTCGTTTCGAAAAATGCGCACCGCTGCGCTCGCTGCAGTCATCGGCGTCACCAGCGTTGGAACCCTGGGCGCACTGGCCATCTGGCAGGGCCCGGGTCTGCTTCTGGGCGCGGGCAATGGCATCGGGCGATGGCTTGAAAATGCCGAATCAGGCTCGGGTGTGGAGAAGGCGCTCTACCGGCTCATGAAGCTTCCCGGCGGGGACATCCTTTATCGACGGTCGCCCAGGGAAACGCGCCCCGAACTGACCTCGCTGATCAATACTGACCAAGCGGGCGCAAACCAATCGAGCGCGCCGCTCTACTCGTTGCGTGCGATGGAAGACGAACAGGCGCTGGATTTTGACGCCGCCGAGCGCGACTGGAAGACCTGGGCGCAAAAGGCCAATGACAAGCCTGCCGCGGAACTCGATCTGGCCGATTTCTACGAGCGCAGGCTGCGTCCACAGGAGGAGCTTCAAGCGCTTGAGGCGGTTGGAAACTCCACCTCAATCGCGCAGGAGCGGTGGACGGCGACTGGATCGCAGCGGGCCTGGCAGGCCTGGGAACGCACTCTCCAGGTTGTCGATCGTTTCGCGCTGCCGCGCACAGTTGCGCAGCGCGAGTACGCAGGTTGGGAACAGCGCTATCCCCAGGAGCCGGCCGTCTACGAGCGGGAATTGGCCTTCGATATCGCGGGCAAGGACTTCAATGCCACCACTGCGCTTATCGCGCGCTACCGCAAGGCGTTTCCTGCCGACAAGGAGTTTCCGGTCACGGCAGAAGCGCAACTGGAAGCCGCCCGTGGATCGGCGAAGGACGGCCTGGCGGCTTACGACCGCAGCTTTGAGCCGCTTTGGCCTGCTTCGCTGGTGAAAGACTACTGCGATCTGCTGACTTCGGGCCGCCAGACTCAGAAGGCGAGCGATGCGCTGCGCGCAGATCTGGCAGCGCATCCTGAAGGCGGAGCCGAGCCGCTGCGCGATGCGGCGAAGCTTTTCTACATCGATCAGCATTTGGGCCAATTGGAAGCTGCCAAAGCAGTGCTGGCCGCATATCGAACCCGCAAGGATGCCCGCGGAGCCGAGTGGACGACCGATGAGCTCTATGTGCTCGGCCGCCTTCTCGAAGAGGTTCAGGATTTCCCTGAAGCCGCGCGCTTCTACTACGCGCTCGCCGCTCTCAAGAAAACTCCAGACACCGAGGAGAAGGGGTTGGCCGGCCTGGCGCGAATTCTCCTCACCGCGCCCGAGCAGCCACTGCGGCTCGGCGCGGGTAACCTCGCGCTTTACAAAAACATTGCGTCCATGGATCGCGGGCCCGGTTATCTGAATGGGATTCTGTCGCTGTGGTTGAACTCACAAGGTCCGTCGGACGAGTATGCCACCGAAGATCAGTTGGCCACACCGTACTTCCACCGCGCCAAAGCCGCGGAGCTGGTTGCTGAAATCGACAAGCGCTTTCCGCAAGCCGCGGAACGGCCTGAGCTGCATGTGCAACTGATGAATGCCTACGCGGTCTACAGCGAAAACGATGCGGTGATTCGAGAGGGAACGGGATTCCTTGCCCAGTTCCCGACCGATTCTCATCGTGTGGAAGTGGCGCTGACGGTGGCAGACGTTTATAGCCGGACCAATCAACCAGAAAAAGAATTTGCGCTTTACAAAGATCTACTCAAGGAACTCGCGGCGAGAGCGGATGGAGTTCCGCTGGGCGCGCCGGGCAGCGAGTACAACAAGCCCGTCGCTGGCGAACCAGCTCCGACGCCGGTTGTTGTGATGAATCCGTCGCAAGACGACGATGCCGGCGATCAGACAGTTGCAGTCACACGCAGACCGGCGCCCCCTTCGCCGGCCGAAGCGCCGGGCGGCACCAGGTCAAGCCAGTACGCGCAGGTTCTCGATCGCTATCTCTCCCGCTTGGTCTCCATGAGGAGGCTCCCCGATGCGCTCCAGGTACTTCGCGGGGAACTCGATCGCAATCCCCAGGACCCGGGTCTTTATGAGCGCCTCGCTGAGTTTCTCGATCAGAATCGCCTGAACGCGCACGAGGAAGAGGTCTATCAGCGCGCTATTGATCGCTTCCAGGACACGGGTGCGATTACCGGCTGGTACGGAAAGCTGGCGCGCTTCTATCTGCGCGAGAGGCGCACTCAGGAATACGACGCTCTGTCGCGGAAAGTCGTGGGGATTTTTTCCGGAACCCAGCTGGAAGAGTATCTAAGCGAAGCGCGAGCGCCGGATTCGCAGCTCGGGATGGCTGTCGAGCTCTATGCGCACAACCGCTTTCCGCACGACATGACCTTTGTTCGCGATCTGCTGCGCGACTACCGCGCCCGCCGCCAGTACGGCGAGATGGAGAAGCTGCTGTGGGAGCATTGGTGGGAGTCTCCCGATCTGCGCGACCAGTTGTTTGCCGAACTTAGCTCCAGCGGACGGCTCGACGCGCAGTTGGAGTTGCTGCGTCACGACACTCCGGAGATCGACAAGGGCGATTGGAGCGGGCTGGCGCGTTCCAACCCGGCTGCCGAACGCTTCTGGATGGAGTCATGCCTTTGGCAGTCGCGCTTTGAGCAGGGCATGGGCGCTGCTGAGGCATTAGCCGCCGAGTATCCGGCCAATGAGGAGTTGGGCAGAACCGCTTCGTCGCTCGACCGTTCGCTCGCTTACTTCCATCCGGAAGATACCGATAAGGCTGTAGCCATTGAACAGCGCCTGCTTCTCTCGCGCCCCGGCGATCTTGACACCATGGCGCGCATCGGTGACATCTATGCCGACCGCGGCCGCATGTCTGAGGCCGCGCCCTTCTTTGCGCGCATGGCCGAGGCGCGTCCGGGCGACGCGGATGGTTATCTGCAGTCGGCCACGGTTTTCTGGGATTACTTCGACTTCGGTTCCGCGCTCGCGCAGCTCCACAAGGGCCGCGAGCGGCTCGGGCAGCCGACGCTGTTCGGCTATCAGGCGGGAGCCATCGAGGAGAGCCGTGGCAATTTGGCAAGCGCGGTGAAAGAGTACGTGGCCAGTTCGCTTCAGCCGCCTAACCAACCTTCTTCTGACCAGCCTTCCTCTGACCAGCCATCCACTGACCAGCCCTCGTCGGAGGGCCGTGACCGGCTGCTGACACTTGCCCGTCGCGCTCCCTTGCACGACGCGGTTGAGGCGGAGACAGGCGGACTACTGAAGACTCCGGCGCCAACAGGCGCGGCCATCAGTCTTCGCACGGACGTGCTCGACGCACAGCACCGTAAGGACGATATGGTGCGCGAGTTGAAGCAGGCCATCGCGCAGACTGAGTCGTTCGACACACTCGATGCACTGACACAGGCCGCGCGCAGCCACGCGCTCCCCGAAGTGGAGGAGGCGGCTCTACGCAGGCAGATTGCGCTTACCGCCGATCCCGTCCATCAACTCGAGCTGCGCTATCAGCTTGTAACCTTGCTGGAGCAGCGGAGCGGACCCGCTGCGACGGCGGAAGTGGACGCCATTTATCGCGAGCATCCGAAGGTGCTTGGCGTGGTGCGATCCACTGTAGATTACGACTGGGACCATGCGCGCAAACCGCAGGCGGTTACCGTACTGCTGGATTCGGCACAGATTGCCTATCCCGAACTGAAGCAGAAGTTTCAGCTTGAAGGGGCGCGCAAACTCACGGAATTGGGTGAGTACCCGCGCGCGAAAACTCTGCTGGAGCCGTTGCTGGCCCAGTCGCCACTCGATGCAGCCGTAGAAGAAGCTCTCGCTGACAACTACGCCCGTTCCGGCGACCAGGCCGGCCTTGAATCGTTCTATCGCGCGGAACTTGCCACGGTGAAGGCATCGACACTGGAGCGCAGCGAAAAGACCATGCGGCTGGCTCAGTTGCGCCGTGGCATGATCTCGGCGGCCGGGTTGCTCGGCAACTGGGGCGATGCGGCCGATCAATATATAGAGCTGATCAATGCGTATCCTGATGACGCGGCCCTGGCGCAAGAGGCGGCGCTGGTCGCCGGCGCGCACGGCCAGCGCGACAAGCTGTTCAGCTTCTATCGCAAGACGATCGACGCCTCGCCGCGCGACGCACGGTGGAGCATTGTGCTGGCCAGGCTGGAGATGGCTTTGGAAGACTATCCGGCGGCCATCGACGCTTTCGGAAAGGCGATCCGCATACGCCCCGAACAGCAGGACCTCTACCAGTCGCGCGCGGATCTGGAGGAACGGCTGCACAAGCTAGACGATGCGGTTGCGGACTACGAAAAGCTGTATGCGTTGAGCTACCGCGATCCGCAATGGATGGTGAAGGCAGCCGAGGCACGCGCGCGCCAGGGCCGCGGCGCAGATGCCGTGAAGGCTCTCGAAGAAGCCTGGATTACGGGCCGGCCTGCAAGCGCGGGCAACTGCTTCCAGGTGGCAGAGCGGCTGGAACAGTGGGGGCTGCTCGACGAAGCGCGCAAGTACGCCGAGCAAGGCATCGATCTTGCCGGGGACGATCTTCTCGCAAACCCCGGCAATCACGCGGGCGCGGCAACATATGCGCGCATCATGGCGCGTCAGCGCCAGACCGACGCTGCATTTACCCGGCTTGCGCTCGCCCGTCAACAGGCGGAAAAGCTGCCCATGACCGCGATTGCCCAGCAGGTTGCGCAGCAGGGATTCAGCGCGGTGACCGATGCGGAGTGGCGCAGGCAGCGGTTGCAAATTCGCACGGAGCAGGCGCAGCAAGGATTTGCGCAAGCCCTGCGCACCATGGCCGAGGTGGTTGGCGAGTACGCCACGCCCGAAGAGAGGTCGCAGTTCGCGGCGTGGTTGAAGACCAAACAGGCATCGGCCGTCGACGGCGGCGAACTGCGCATCGTCTATCTTCCAGCCATGCAGGCGGCTGGGCTTGAAGATATGCAGTCCGATCTGCTTTGGGAGTTTGCCGAGCAGAGCGGCAATCCAGGGCGCGGCGAATTGGATGCCTGGTTGCAAATCAAGCGCAGCCGCGTTCAGTTGGAGGGGGCAGGGCAAAAAATAGAAGATCTTGCCGCGGCCACGGAGCCAAAGTATAAGCCGGCCGTGTGGTCATCTGCCGTAGACGTGTACCGAACCCTCGGCGACGATGCCGGGGAGCTTCGTGTGTGGGACAAATTGGCAGCGTCTACCCGTCTCGACGGAGAAAGCCAGTTGCGCTACTTCAAGCTGCTGCTGGCTGCTCGCCCGCGGGACATGATTCGAAAGGCGTCCAGCGATGTTGCTGCGCAGTACCTGGTCGCGAACGGAAAACCCGAGCAGGCTCTCGCGGGGATATCTCTTCGCGCGGAGACCATGCCCCCGGTATGGAAGAAGGCATACACCGGGTTGGCCGGACTCTACCTACGCGAACACAATCCAGAAATTCGCTCGAGCTTCGATGGCGCGCTCGGTGGAGATGCAACCATCGGCGAGCGCGTGCAACATCCCGCGGATCGCAATCAACAGCTCGCCGGCGAAGCCTGGTTCTACTACGGATCGCGTTACGGCGAGTACCTCGACCAGGACAAAGACCCACTGGCGGAAGGCTACCTGGAGTCGGAGCTTGAGCACACTCCTGAACAATCCGGCGCATACAAAGAATTAGCCGACTACTCCGCGGAAGCCGGCCGGGCTGAATCTGCCCTGGCAGATTACGACCGCTCGCTTCAGTTGAACAAAGATCAACCAGCGGTGCTGGACAGCATGGCGATCCTTGAGTTTAAGCTGGGTCGCAAGCCGGAGGCGCTCGCCTCATGGCAACAGGCAATCAAGCTCCTCGCCGCTGAGATGGATGCGCGCCGTGTTCCCGAGACCTTCTGGGGCGACTTCACGCAAGTGCTTGGCGATGCCGCCGCTCACGGGCAATACGCGTCGATCTCAGCGGATGTGGACGCGATGCTGCGCATTTACATTGCGCGCAACGGCGAATATCAAGTGGAATCGCTGCTTGAAGCGGGCTATCACGCCAACGGCGACTCATTGGATTGGCTGCTCGAGATTGTGAGCTCCGCGCACCAACCCGGCGAGGTTTTGTTTACGCTGCAACAGAGCAACTGGATTGCAAAGGGCCAGCACAGCCGTCTTCTTGGCAGGATCGTCGAGCTGAAGCGCCGCCAGGCTGAGGTCAAGCCAGGCGAAGTTGATTACGATCTTGACCGGGCGGAGTTCAACTTCGTCGATGCTCTTCTTGACGAGAAGAAGTTTGCCGAAGCCGCCGCGGAGTTCCACCGGATTCCCGAGGACAAACGCAATGGTTCAAACTGGCTTGGTGTCGAGCTTCGCCTGGCTGAGGCAAACAACCAGATTGCGCAGCTGGTTGCCGAGTGGAAGAAAGACCCGGCTCGGGCTCCAGCAGCAAACGAACTGCAGGGTGAGGTCAACAGTCTCAGCGAACCATCGAAACGGATCGTGATGCGCTTTGTCTACGAGCGTGCACTGGATTCGAGGGAACTGACTGCGCCGAACTTCCTCGGCCTGGCGGCCATCGATCTAGACGAGAAGAATGCCGCGGCCGCGGTTCAACTGCTGCAGCGATTGACGCTGGTCAGCAGCGATCCATACACCGACACTGACTCGGCTGCCAGCCTTCTTGAGCGGCGTGGCCAGTTCTCTCAGGCGATTCAGTTCCTGCAACCGCTGGCGGAAGCCTTCCCATGGGAGCCCGGCTACAAAGTTCGCCTTGCGGTGGCGCAACTCAAAGTTGACCCGCACGCGCAAGCAGCCCTGGGCGTGCTTGCCGCAGTTGCCGCCGACCAGAAGGCGAAGTATGCTGACCGCCTGAATGCAGCCATCGCGCTCAACGGCCACGGCGCAGGCACATCGCTTGGCAGCGGCGAGCTCGATCTTCTCTCCCATGCCGGCTGCCCCAGCGCCGACGACGCGGACAAGCCATTTTTCGTTGAGGCTCGCAGAGTAGCGGCGGCCTGCGCCACCAGCGACAAGACACGCGAAGAACTGCTTCGTGCGGCGCTTGCCGAAGCGCCACAAAATCAGCAGGTGCGCGTCCAGTATCTACTTCCGGCCTTTGCATCCGGGCAGGATGCTCGGGCGCTCATAGCCGGGGAATCCATTCTCGACGGAATCCTTAGTCAGGAGAGTTGGCAATCGAGCGCGATCACCTATACCAATAGGTACACCCGGCGGCTCGGCGTTCCATCCGCACCGGAGATCAGCCCTGCCGATGCCTCCAAGCTCGAGTGGTTCGCCATCCACGCCTGGGAAAAGCGTCAGGAGCCGGAAAAGGCGCTCACCTTTATAACCGCCGCGAAGATTTGGGAACGAGACCCAGCGCAGCTGCACTTGCTTGAAAAGGAAGGCGACCGTTTGCAAACCGATATAAACCGCGAACAGGAAAATGATGCTCGCGCTCCAAAGATTCACAACGAGTTGGACCAGGATCGAGTCGTGCGGCCGCGCCTTCTGCCGGGCATGGCCTTTGTTCCTAAGAGGCAGGCGAGCTTGGAGGATGCGCAATGAACCGTTCTCTTTGGATTGCGGCGGGCACTGTGCTGTTGAGTGGAGCGGCGGTCTTTGCCGTCCACGTAGTGGAGCAGGCGGCAAAACCCGCGGTTGAGCTCCCGGCGATGCTGCCTGAAGGCGCATTGCTCTCCATCGAAGCCCGCGACTTTGGCTCTCTATTGCACGATTGGAACACCTCGGACGAGAAGCGCGTCTGGCTCTCCAGCGACAACCACGCCGCTTTCAGCAACTCGCGCCTCTTCACCCGGCTTTCTCAGGCTCAGGACGAGTTCTCCGCCGCCGCGAGCCTTCCCACGGACGCAAGCCTGCTTGAAAAAGTTGCTGGCAAAGAGAGTTGCCTGGCCGTCTACGACATCGGCAATTTGGAGTTTGTCTATGTGACGCGGCTCGGCCAACAGGACATCGAAAGCACGCCTCTGTGGCAGATCCGCGACAAGTTCGAACAACGTAAGGAAGCGGGCACGGTGTTCTACATGCACAAGGACCCTCAGTCGTCGCGCACCGCTGCCTTTGCTGCCAAAGACGGATGGCTGATTCTCGCCACCAGGGAAGATCTCGTGGCGGGCGTTCTTGACCGGCTGGCAGGCAGCTCATCGCACAGTCTATCCAGCGAAGCCTGGTACGCTGAGGCCGTCAAGCAGGCCGGCAGCGAACGCGGCGATCTTCGCATGGCTCTGAATCTTGAAAAGATTGTTCCCTCGCCCTACTTCCGCAGCTACTGGGTTCAGCGGAATATCACTGAGATGAAGCAGTACGCGTCGGCAGTGAGCGATCTTTATCGAACCAGTGAAAGCTATCGTGAACAGCGGGTGCTGATGCGCCGCGCGGCCGCAAGCTCCCCACCCCAGTCGGACGTGCGGCAGCTTGCGGCGCTGGCTCCCAGCGATGCGGCATTTTATGAGGCGCAGGCATCTCCATCAACAGAAAGCGTGCTGAGCAGCCTCAGGGAGAACCTCCTTGAAGTGCGCCCCCAGCAGTCGCGATCTGAAGATAAGATTGCCCCCGCACAAGCTTCGGCAGAGAATGCGGGCAGCGCGGCGCAACTGGACGTCTTCATCGATCAAGCGCCGGTCGTCGAGCACGCGGCAGATCCCTACCAGTCGCTTCGCGCGCTGCTCGATGCGCAGCAACCGGACGCGATTCTTCAGGTCTACTCAACCCGCGCCCCGAGTGCTGGGGTCTTCGTCTCCCTGCAGAGCGCGACAATCCTCTCATCGCCGAAGGATTGGGACGAGAGCGCCGTCCGCGCCTCGTTGACCGCGGCCATGCAACCGGGCCTGACGGCGGGCGGGCTTGGCGCAGGTTGGGAAAAGCGTTCCAACTCCTCAGGAGACTATCTCGCTTTCAATGGCGCGGTGTCTCTCTACGCGAAAATCAACGGGAGGCAACTTCTGTTGACAAACGACGCCGCACTTCTTGAAGAGCTGATGGCGCGCCGGCAAGCGCCAAATCCCACCGGCACTGAAGGCAATGTGACCTATGCCGCGCGCTTCCGGCCCCGGCAGGAGCAAACCAATTTCCGGCTGTTGACGGCGCAACTGGACCTCGTCGGGCGACGCGGCTCTGCCGATAGCGGGCGCGCCTTCGGAGACGGACAATCCCCGGCATTCTTCTCTGGAAACATGGCCAGCCTCGGGCGGGTTTTCTCCCGGTTGGATTCAGAGCAGATTGAAGAAAAGGATCAGGGAGCGCGAGTGGTTCAGACGGTTACGTATCAGTGGGCGCATTGAAGTGCGTGCATTGAAGAGCGCGCTGGCCGCGCTGCTTGTTCTGGCTACGTTTTGCCCCGTTCAGCCGCAATCCGTCCCCCAGCCGCAACTGTTCTCGCAGGCGGCCCAGGCAATCCTCGACCGTAAATTTCCCAGCAGCGATATCTCCTATCTGTTGCTCGATGCCTCCGGCAATGTTATCGCCGAGCGATGGCCGGCCGACAAGCAGGCAATCTCCCCCGGCTCCCTGGTCAAGCCATTTCTGGCTGTCGCTTATGGCCAGCAGCACGGCGGCCGCTTTCCCACCGTGCGCTGCCTGGGAACCAAGACCCACTGCTGGCTTCCGGCCGGGCATGGCACATTAGGATTGGAGGAAGCCATCGTTCAATCCTGCAACACGTACTTTCTGGCGCTGGCCTCAGGGCTAGATCGCGCGAGTCTCGATCACGGGCGTGCGGCCCAGAGCTTTGCCCATTACGGCTTGCGCGGCCCAGCCGCGGGAGCAACAGACGAGAGCCTGATCGGGCTTGGCACGGAATGGAAAGAATCGCCGCTCTCGCTGGCAAGAGCCTACCTGACCCTCGTGAGCGAACAGCAATCTCCCACCCAGGGCCTCCTTATGAAGGGAATGCTCGGCTCGGCATCGCGCGGAACGGCGCGCGGCGTTGACGCGGCTCTGGGCGCGAATGCCGCATTCGCCAAGACCGGCACAGCGGATTGTTCGCACACCCCGCCCGGCCCCGCGGATGGCTTCACCGTAGCCGTCTATCCGGCCGCGCAGCCAAGGCTCCTGCTCCTTGTCCGCGTGCATGGAATCACCGGCGCAGAAGCCGCAAAGCTCGCTGGCGCAATGTTGGCGTCGCTCGGAGCTGGATCGCAATGAACTCTCCATCCAGAATTCTGCTGCCGTTGCTCCTGTTCTGCGCAACAACTTCCGCGGCCCAGCAGGAGATTCGTTTTGGCGTCCTGGGACTCTTCCATCCTCGGGAGTTGGTCCTGGAACAGGGCAGCGGTCAGGTGCTCTCAGTTGCCGCTGACGGAGCCGCCAAGACTCAGACTCGCTCGATGATTCTCAACGGCGAGCCCGGCCACCGAGAGTTGGTTTTCCGTGCGGTGGGTGATCGCGTGCTCGTCGGCAACCGTTCTTTTGTCTCCTTCACAGCCGCAGCCCGCGATGGCGGCGCGGCCTCGTTCCGCCTCATCGTTCCCAGCAAGATCCGCCGCGTTTATTGGGGCCGGCTCACCATTGTGGCTCGCAAAGGCGAGCTCGTGGCTGTCATCAGCATGGACCTCGAAACCGCAGTGGCCTCCATTGTTGCGGCGGAAATGGATGAGAGCGCTCCCATTGAGGCGCTCAAAGCTCAGTCGGTCGCCACGCGCTCCTTCCTGGTGGCAGGCCCAAGGCATCTCGAATTCGATTTTTGCGACACAACGCACTGCCAGTTCCTCAAGTCGCCTCCCGCTGCAACAAGCAAGGTGTCGAGCGCCGTCGAGGCAACGCGGGGACTGGTCATTGAATTCGCCGGCAAGCCGCTGGGAGCCATGTACTCCAGCCGTTGCGGAGGCCGTACGCGCAGCTTGCGCCAGGCCGGCATGGAACCCGGCGAAGGCTACCCCTACTATGCGGTCGAGTGCGCATGGTGCCGGCGTCACCCCATCTCATGGTCCAGCCGCATCGGGGCCGGCGCAGAAGCTCCCTTGCCCGGCAATGAACGCAGCAGAATCGCCGAAGCCCGCCAGTGGGGTTGGAGCGCAATCCCCGGCAGCAACTTCACCGCAACCCGCGAAGGCGAAGGCTGGCGGCTGCAGGGTCACAGCACCGGCCACGGCGTCGGCATGTGCCAATTCGGCGCAATCGGAATGGCAACCTCCGGCGCAAGCTTCCGTGAGATACTCTCCCACTACTACCCAAACACATCCCTGGTGGCACGCCGCTGATCGGCCAGGTCGATCCAAGTGAGAGTCAAATCTCGTCAGTAATCCGTTTGACTTAGCCTGCCTTCAAGATAGCCAAATGTGTCCAAGCATTTCTTTCCCGCGTCGTGGTGCCCTGTCCGACTGCCTGCCGCAGATTGGCCGTGGCGTCCTGTCGGGGTTTTCTTTGTTGCGCAGATCTCGCCGGTCCCGAATAACGTGCAGTAAGCTTAGGACGTACTCCTGCATGGGGGTGGAATGGCATCTATCAAGCGTGTTCTAGTCGATCAGCTCGCGTCACGTCGAATCAACCGGGAGATTGCTTTCAATTCAGATGTAAATGTGTTCTTTGGCATGAATGGTTGCGGAAAGACCTCCCTTCTGCGAATTATCTCAAGCGCCTTGTCCGGTCGATCAAGTGAGATAAAAAACGTTCCATTCGCGTCGGCTTCTGTCGATATCGGAGGTGCGTGGGTTTTCAATCCAGATGGGGAGGACTTCATAGGGGATCTTACGAGGCAGACTTTGGTAGAGTCACCGCCCCCCGGACAGCTTTCTCTCTCATCAGAAGTCGAGCAACTTCAAAAAACCGAACTAGGCGGAAAGAAGATCTGGCACACTTTTGCTGCTGGAATTTCGGATCAGGCATTTCAGATAAGGCACCTCTATCTGCCGATTTCAAGGTTGTATGTGAATGACGATAGACGCTTGCCACGAGCCCTCCGAGAATCAAGCCGGGGGGCTGTAATGTCGGAGGCGGCTCTGGAGAAGTTCTTTGCCGAGGTAATTAACTTTCTCTGGCTGCGATACACCAGAAATACAAGTCTAGAAATCCAAGAAACTCAGTCGACAGGGCTCAGCGAAATCCTCGCTGACTTTCTTGGGCAAGATCCAGACTCAGACGAGCCCTATGACAAGGACATCCGAGAAGCTTATCGGAGGCTGCAGACCTTTCTAGCCCGCCAGGAGCGCCAGGTGTCGATCTCCCCAGAAGTTTTCGCAGAACGTCTGCAGAAAGACCAGCGAATGCGAAGGGTCCTTCGGTATATCGAGGCGGTGGAGACACACGTTGAGGAGATCAAGAGCCCCCGAACCGAGTTCGATCGGATTCTCCACCGGATGATTTCACCAGGAAAGAAAGTTGAATTGGGAGATCGGGACATCCACGCATTTGCAGAAGCAGAAGAAATTGGACTCGGGAGCCTTTCGTCAGGTGAGAAGCAGCTATTGCGGATTGGTATTGAGGCGCTGATTGCGGATGGTGCTCCTGTCCTGATCGATGAGCCGGAGCTGTCCATGCACATCGATTGGCAACGGCAGTTGATTCCGGCTATTCGGGCGTTGGCGCCACGGAGTCAACTCATTATTGCTACCCATTCACCTGAAATTATGGCACCCCTCGCAAACCACCAGATTTTTGAGCTATGACGAAACTGCGACACAAACTAAAGGGCCAGCTATTGGCCCTCCGAATGACGAAGGTAGACACGATCATCTTTGTCGAGGGGACCGAAAATGACCCGATCTTCTACGAGGTTATTGCCCAACGGTACTCCGCCGAGACCGGGCGTGCTGTCCAAGTTCGATTAGCGGATGAACTACCTAATGCTCTGCCCCAAAGAAAAAGAGGGGGCTCTGGCGGCAAGCGAACTCTTGTAAGAGCGGCCCTATTCCTTGAGAAATGGCGGGGCACAGGGGCGGCTCGTCTCTTGCAAGGGAAAGAGATCGCGTTTTGCGCGGACAAGGATGTAGATGACCTTCTCGGTAAATTAGACAATTGCCCAGCTGTGGTCTACACGCCGATGCACTCCGCTGAGAATCATATAGTTGTGGATTCAAATCTTCATCAGGCTATCTGTTGCGCAATTTCCACGACCGCGCATTCTCTGAACAATGAGATTACTGACTGCAACCGGCTGCGTTTCTTGTCGCACCACTGGAAGGAATGGGTCGTCTTTTGCCTTGTGTCGCTCAAGCTCGGCCTAACCAAGTCGGGCAACTACGGGCAAGAATCGCTTTTCAATAATCCAGCACATGCGCCTGCCGATCTGACCGCTGCAAAATTGAAATTCGATGAGGTCAAGAAAACATCAGGTATTCCAAGTGTCCAATTTGATGCTGAGGTTCAGGCGGTGACATCCTTGATAGACAATCTGATTGCGAATGACCGATTCGACGAGGTATTCAAGGGAAAATGGTATATCAGTGTTTTCTACAGCCTGCTCGATGCCAGCGTCACCTTGGGTCCTCGCTGTCGCGCATGCGGTAAGAACGGGCTTTGGATTGGAATAAGATCTGCGTTCGCACCCGAAGAACGATTGTACCGACACTATGCAAATGCGTTTGCGGGTCTCAGGTAGGATCTGCTCCGCAACGGGATTATCTCCACAAACAAGTATTTATCTGAATTTAGATTTGGAGAATTGCGCGGATTTCCGGACAACCGCCGATTATATTCGTATCGCTTTGGTACATATGTATATATTTATCAATAAGTTACTCGAAAATAGACGGGTAAGTATAGGGTGCGTTTGACCGCCTCTCTCCAATCTTTTGCTTCCAAGCATTTAACCTTCACAATTCGCCGAATGGTCGGGACGGGCAGATTTGAACTGCTGAATGGCCCGGCTTCGCCTCGCACCCCTCGCAGGCTGGATTGGTGCTTCGCGCTGCGGCGCGAAGCAAGGTTGGGGTGCTTCGTGGGTCGGCACGGCGAAAAGTGCCACGGATTTCGACTTTTGTACGGAAATTTAAATGGTCGGGACGGGCAGATCTGAACTGCCGAATGGCTCGGCTTCGCCGCGCACCCCTCGCAGACTCAATTGGCGTCATCCGCTGCGGCGGATGACGGGTTGGGGTGTTCGCGACCGGCAGTCCGCCGTCGGTGTTGGCTAGTGAGCAGAATTTATAACGCGGAAATGAATGGTCGGGACGGGCAGATTTGAACTGCCGAATAGCTCGGCTTCGCCTCGCACCCCTCGCAGGCTGGATTGATGCGTCTCCGCTGCGCTGCGACGCAGGTTCGGGTGCTTCATGGGTCGGCAGTTCGATGCCGATGTGGTTTACGAGATGGTGAGGCAGAAGGAAATGAATGGTCGGGACGGGCAGATTTGAACTGCCGACCCCTCGCACCCCAAGCGAGTGCTCTACCAGGCTGAGCCACGTCCCGACACAATGCAGCCGGCTCCGGGGAGCCGGCTTTTGGGGTCTTGATCAGTTTACAACAGCTGAGCCGTACGTCAGTGCGACGGCGGAACAAACTCCGAGGGCAAAGCCGAGCCGGTTCCGAAGAAGAACTCTTCCATCTGTTCCACAAGGAATTGTTGTGCCTGCGGGGTCCAGGGCTGCAGGCGGTACTCGTTCAAGAGCATCTTCTGGCGCTCGATCCACTCACCCCAGGCAGCCTTGGAAACATTCTTGAAAATCTTCTGGCCAAACTCCGAGTCGAAGGGCGGTTCGTCCAGGCCCTCCATCTCCCGCTTGTTGCGTACGCAAAAAACCATATGTGCCATGCTTAAACTCCCATGCCCATTGTAATTGGATCGCCCGCAAATCGGCCTTGTCGGGGCATACTGCACCAGCCTGAGGCGGTTTAATCTGTCTTCATGTGTGGCCGGTTTGCCCGTCGATCGACGCAGGAGGTTCTCGCCGACTGGTTTGGCGTGGAGCTGGAAGACATGCCCTGGTTTGCCCCCAGCTACAACGCTGCGCCGCAGAGCGTGCAGCCGGTGGCGCGGCTGAACCGCGACAGCGGGAATCGCGAATTTGCGCTTCTGCGCTGGGGATTGGTGCCCTTCTGGGCCAAAGACGCAAAGCTGGCGTACTCAATGATCAATGCGCGTGCTGAAGAGGCTGCCAAGAAGCCGGCCTATCGCGAGGCGCTCAAGAAGCGTCGATGCCTCATTCCAGCAGATGCGTTTTACGAGTGGCAGCGAGTGGACAAAAAGACCAAGCACCCGTTTGCGTTTGCACTGAAGAGCGGCGAGCCTTGTGCGCTTGCGGGTTTGTGGGAGCGCTGGCAACCCAGGGAGGGCCCGGCGGCGGGGGCTTCTCTGGAAACATTCACAATTCTCACCACCGATCCCAATGAGCTGCTGGAGCCCTTTCACAACCGCATGCCGGTGATCCTGGATCGGGGCGACTATGAGCGCTGGCTCGATCCAGGCGATCCGGCGAGGCCACCCGTGGACCTGCTGCGTTCCTATCCGGCAGAAAAAATGCAGGCCTGGCAGGTGAGCGACCGTGTGGGGAACGTGCGCAACAACGATGCCGAGCTGCTGCAGCAGGTTTGAGCATCTGAATTTTGGTTCTTGACAATTGTGAGGATAGCGGTTTTCCTTATCTCGTTCCGGTTTCTCGCCATCGTGCGCATTCGCGACCGGGACTCGAGTTAGACTCCCCAAGTCCGCCATCGAGAGAGCGGTCCCTGACCAGGTCTTCCATCCCATTCCCGCGAAGGAGACATTATGGCTGAAGAAACTGCTTCCACCGGCCTGAGCGAAAACGCTGCTTCAGGCCTCGCTTATGTGACCATCATTCCGGCAATCATCTTTCTGGTGATGCCGCCCTACAACCAGAACTCTTCGGTGCGCTTCCACTCATGGCAATCGATCTTCCTCTTCATCGCATGGATCGTAGTCTGGGTAGGTCTGATGGTCATTGGAGCCGTTCCCGTCGTCAGGTTCCTGGACGTAATCCTGTTTCCGGTGATGGGGATCATCTTCTTTGTCTTGTGGATCGTCGTTATGGTGAACGCGCTCAACGGCAAAAGAGTTTCACTGCCCGTTATCGGTGCGTTGTCCGCAACCCAGGCCGCAGGCAAGGGACTCTAGCCTCTACAGGGAACGCCGCCCACGCTTCAGTGCCGCTTGCCTTTGCGGCCAGGCTTTCTCTTGCCCTTCGATGAAGTGCCATGAGCGGCCTTGCGCTTGTCTTTTCCTCGTTTTGGAGCAGGTTTTCCGGCGCGCTTCCCGGTCAGCGGAATGCCTTCTTCGACGATGGAGAACTGAAGCCTGCGCTCCTGGGCAAGGATGCGGTCCAGAATCACCTGCACGCGATCACCGGCGCGGTAACGGCGTCCGGTACGCTCGCCTATGATCTCGTGCGTGTTTTCGCGCCACGTATAACGGTCGTCGCGCAACGAGTCGATGGGGACAAGGCCCTCGACGAAGAGGTCGGTAAGCTCGACAAAAAGGCCAAATTTGGCGGGGTTCAGCACCAGCGCGCCAAACTCTTCGCCGACGCGGTCCTGCATGAAGCGGACCTTCTTCCACTCGATAAGCTCGCGTTCGGCCTCGGCGGCGCGGCGCTCGGTCTGGCTGGCTTCCTCGGCAATCCGCGCCAGTTCGGCCTCGGGGATGGGCGGCTGGATGTCGCTTCGATGCGTCGTTCCATCCCAGGTCTCAGAAGCGAGACCTGGGCCACCCGGTCGCTTTCCCAGGTGAATCACGATGCGATGCCCGCCTTCATTCGGATGTGTCCACGGTGAGCTGTGGCGGCCCTCTTCCACAACGCCCCTGCCCACGACACCGGAGCTTAGAAGGGCTTTCGCGATGCGGTGCACAATCAGGTCGGGATAGCGGCGGATAGGCGAGGTGAAGTGGGTGTAGGTTGGCGCGGCCAGCGCGAAGTGGCCCTCGTTGATCTCGGAGTAGCGCGCCTGCTTGAGCGAGCGAAGCATGAGATAGCTCAGAATGCGTTCCTCGGGCTTGCCTTCGATCCGCGCGGCCAATTTCTGATACATGCGCGGTGTGACCGGGATGTCCTCAGGAACCTCGTGCTGGCGCGGGTTTTGGCCGCGGCCGTGCGCGTCGCGGCGCTCACCGCGGGTCTGGATGCGTTTGACGGGCAAGGCGCCGAGGCCGAGCGAGTAGCCGAAGCTGGCAGCCAGTTCCTCAAATTGGACGACGCGCCGCGGCTCGGGTTTCTCGTGAATCCGGTAAATCGAAGGCACGCCCAGGTCTTCTAACCAGGTGGCCACGCATTCGTTGGCCGCCAGCATGAACTCCTCGATGAGACGGTTGGCCCAGGTCCGTTCGGACTTGGTTACTCCGCGCATCTGGCCCTGCTCGTCGAATTCGATCACCGGCTCGGGGAGGTCGAAGTCGATTGATCCCCGCTCCTCGCGCCGCTTGTTCATCAGGTCGGCCAGCTTGCGCATGAGTTCGAAATCGGGAACCAGAGAGGCATAGCGCGCGCGCGTCTCGGCGTCGCCGTCGAGGATCGCGGAGACCTCCGTATAGGTCATGCGAGCTGCGGAGCGAATGACGCCTTCGATAATTTCATAGCTCTCGATGCGGCCTTCGGCACTCAATTGCATGATGCAGCTCAGCACCAGCCGGTCTTCGCCAGGCCGAAGGCTGCAGATGTCTGTCGATAGTTCCTGGGGCAGCATGGGGATGGCGCGATCGGGGAAGTAAACGCTGGTTCCGCGCAGACGTGCTTCGAGATCGAGATCGGTTCCGGCGCGCACATACTCGGCCACGTCCGCGATGTGAACCTGAAGCTCGTATCCGCCTTCGGCGCGCTCTGAAACCAGAACAGCATCGTCGAAGTCCTTCGCCGTTTCGCCGTCGATGGTGACTATTGGAAGCGCCCTGAAATCGCGCCGGCTTGCAACTTCGGCCACATCAAGGTGCGCAACGGCGCGGGCTTCGGCAAGCACATTCTCCGGGAAGATTCGAGGAAGCTGGTGCTTGCGGATCATCATTTCGACATCGACGCCGAAGTCGTCAGGATCGCCGAGCACTTCAATCACGCGGCCGACGGGAGGGCGCGTGGGCGTAGGCCAGCTGGTGATCTCGACATCCACCACCAGCCCTTCCAGATTGTCGTGCGCGGCTGCCGCCGCCGCTTCCGCGCCCAGCACACGATGCGGCGTACCGGCCTCATTCACTTCCGGCAGCTCCATGCCGGCGGGGATCAAAATGTGCTGCGTCATCCGGTCGTCGAAGGGAGCGACGGTGTGCCCCAGGCTTCGATCCGACCGCGCGTAGTGAAAGATCCCGACCACGGTAGGGTTGCGGCGCTCAAGCACGCGGACAATCCGGCCCTGGCGTCGCCCGTCGGCTTTGGGAGGCTCCAGCTCGACCAGCACCTGGTCGCCCTGCATGGCGGCGTTGATTTCGTTAGGCGGAATAAAAATATCGTCAGTCCCCGAAGACTGGCGCGCGTTTGGCCTGACAAATCCGTAGCCGTCGCGATGGAGGTCGAGGCGGCCGGCGGCGAGATTATCGCGTGTCCCGCCCGGCCCTGAGATTTGCCGGGGAATGCTCCAGTGATCGCGGTCGAGTTTTGTGAGCTCGCCTCGCACAGTGAGCCGGGCCAGTTGCTCAAGCAGCAAACGCCGCTCGCGTCCGCCGCCAAGGCTCAGCTCGCGGACCAGTTGCTTGTACCCGGCTTTTCCGCCGGCGGAGCGGGCGATGCGGGCCACCAGTTCCCGATCGGTCATAGCTCAAGGGTACAACCTGCATGTATCGCTGGCGGGTGTTGTGCATCTTGAGGCGGAGGCTGATATTGCAACGTGCTTTGGAGTTTCCCGAGGCAGCAGCGCATTCGTTCCATGTGAGAGAATCAACCCAGCGGAATCTCCGCCGGGCCCGAGTCCGCTGCATGCAGGCGCGCAGGATCGAAGCCGGACGGTGGCGAGATAAGTCAAACTTCCAGGCGACAGTGGATGCATCCGCTTTGCCTGTGCCGCACCAGATGCGGCGACAGAAAGGATCCTAAATTGAGCGCAATGTGGAAACCGAGCCAGACTGAATCTTCTTCTTCTTCCAGCCATATTCCAGAGCCATCGCGGCCTGTTCCTCCTGCTCCTTCGGTTGAGCCCGGCGCACGTAGCACTGGAGCCGCGCCTTCCGACCAGGCGGCAATCGGCAAAGGCCTCTTTGTGAAAGGCGAGATCACGGGAACCGAGTCGCTGTTTATCGACGGCAAAGTCGAGGGCAGCATCAGCTTGCCGGGTAACCGTGTGACTGTGGGCCGCAATGGTCAGGTGGCGGCCAGCATCACCGCGCGCGAGATCGTGGTTCTGGGCAAGGTGCGGGGTAATGTTTCCGCCTCTGACCGCGTTGACATTCGCGCCGAGGGGGCTCTCACCGGCGACGTCGCCGCGGCCCGCATCAGCATTGAGGACGGCGCGTTCTTCAAGGGCGGCATCGACATTCGCAAGCCTGAAGCTACCAAGCCCGGCCCGGGCGGTTCCGCCGCCGCGCCGGCTGTTCAGGAAATGCCGAAGGTCATTTAGGCGCAGGCCAGGATTCAGGGTCCGTTTCAAAAGAAAGCGCTCCTGTGTCCGCGGGGCGTCTTCTTGCGCCTCGATCCCTGTCTTGTTAGAGCCCGAGGCGCTTCATCGTCACGCGGGGCAATGCCGATCCGGTCTTGTCCAGGACCCAGAGGGCAATCGCAAGCCAAACCACGCCGCCAGTCAGCAGCATAGCCATGTCCGACGAGTGCATCGGCCAGCCGCGAAGCGGTCCCCACACGTAGTCGATCATTCGCGCAAGACCGCGAATGGCGAGCCACGCTCCGGCCCCGGCGGTCATTGCAGCCAGCAGGCAGCGGCCCATCTCGGTCAAGTCCAGGCTGGCGAGCGACACCATGCGGCGCTGGTGCAGCAACACGGCCAACGTGCAGGCTTGCAGCGCGATCCCCACATCGGAGGCCTGCGCCAGGCCGCTGGCGCCGCTGAATTGGTAACCGAAGGCGTAAAGAGGGAAGGCGGCGAGAAGAATGAGCGTGCTCGCGAGCATCGGGAGCCACGTGATTCCCGCGGCGTAGAAGGCGCGCGCATAGATTGCCTGCGCCGACCAGGCAAAGAGCGAAAGGGTGTAGAGGGCGAAGAAAAGCGCCGTGTGGCTTACATCGCTAGCGGTGAATCGGCCGCCGCCAAAGATAAGCTCGACAATTGGCTGGGCAGACGCAATCATCAGCGATGCCGCTAGCAGTCCGAGAGCCACCACGCGGGAGACTGAGTCGGCAACTCCAACCGCGAACTCGTAGCGTTTCTCTTTGGCCCATAGCTGGGCAAAGAACGGCATTGAAGCCACACCAGCCGCCTGCGCCAGCATCGACATGGGCGCGGAGAAGAGCTGTTTGGCGTTGGCCAGGCGCGTGATGTCGCCGGCTGCGTTGGAAGCGTAGTACCCGGCGAAGTATTGATCGAGAAACGGCAGAGTGAAGCCGAACATCAGCGGCAGCGTCATCTGCAGCCAAAGGCGCAGCCCCGGATGGCGAAGATCGATCTCCCACCGGTAGCGGATGTGAATGCGCCACACACCCCAGGCATTGATGGCAAGCGAGCCCAGCAGAAATCCCACGGTCGCGCCGAGGGCCAGTGCGGAGATACCAAAACGGCGGTGAAGCAGCACGCCGGCCCCGATGATGGACAAGTTATAGAGAATTGGCGTGGCAGCCTGGTAGGCAAACTGCTTGCGGACCAGGAGGGTTGCGCCGAGCACGCTGCCTGCGAAGAGGAAGATCTGCCCGGGAAGCAGAATGCGCGTCATATGCGCGCTGAGCGCTACCTCAGCGGGCGTGAAGCCCGGGTTGATCCAACGGATGAACGGCGCTGCAAAAAACATGAGGCCAACGGACGCGACCGTCAGCACCAGCACCATCAGGTTCAAAACCGTGAACAGGACCCGCTCGCCTTCGGCTTCATCCCCGCGCTCGCGATAACGATTCAGGATGGTGACAAACGTGATGGAAACTGCGCCCCCGACGAGGAAGTTGTTCATCAAGTCGGGCAGGCGGAACGCAGCCATGTAAGCGTCGGTCTGCGGTCCGGCGCCGAAAAGCCACGCAATATACTTGCCGCGCCCCAGGCCCACTATCGATGACACAACGGAAGAAGCAGCCAGAAGGACCGACGCCGAGAAGGCGGAGTGCTGGTGCGATGGCCGCAACAGGCCCAGACCGCGTGCCCATCTTGACGGTTCGGCTGGTTTCGATCCTGTTGCTGACGTCTCTGCCACTAAAGTTGATTCTACCGGGGTTGCAGTGATGCGAGGCTGTGCATCGCCGGCGATGTACCGGGCGAATCACCAGCAACTCACGCCGAGGTCACGCCTGGGTCACGGGTTGTCCGGGTATGCTTTCTCTGAGGAGCCTGCGCGATGAGGCCTGGAACTGGAACTCTATTCATGCTGGCAGCAGGAGTGGTTGGCTTGGCACAGACGATTCACGGCCGCGATGGCATCACCCTGCCTGCGCCTCCGCCGGTTGACGCCATTCCGGTGGTGGATAACTACTTCGGAAAAAAGATTACCGACAACTATCGCTGGCTCGAAGATGCCAGGAGCACCGAGACCCGCGCCTTCATCGATGCGGAGAACGCCTACACGGCGCGCTACATGAAGCTGGCGCGCATCCGTCCGGATGTGGCCGACGATCTCGACCCGCTTGAAAATGTTTCGGAGACCGACGCGCCTATCGAGCGTGGCAACGACTACTTCTTTACCAAGCGCCTTGCCGGCGAACAGCAGGCTTCAATCTATGTGCGCCATGGATGGACAGGCAAGGATCAGCGGTTGGTCGATCCCGCCAGACTGAGCAAAGACGAGAACACCTCTGTCTCGCTGCTTGATGTATCCCGCGACGGGACGCTCGTTGCTTATGCGGTGCAACTGGGCGGAGCGGATGAGAGCAGCGTCCATATCTTCAACGTGAAAACCGGCAAGACGATTGAGGACGAGTTGCCGAGCGCCCGCTACTTCAGGGTGGTGTTCGCGCCCGATGGGAAGAGCTTCTATTTTGCGCGCTACGACAAGAATGGAACGCTGCTTTATCAACATACGCTGGGCACGCGTACCTCCCGCGATGCGCTTGTCTTTGGCCGCGAATTTCGCGGCGAGCTTCTTGCCGCCAACGATCTCTTTTGGGGCGACGTGACCGACGACGGAAAGTACCTTGTCGTTCAAATTGAGAGAGGCGTGCCCGCGCGTCGGGTTGACATTGTCTTCCGCGACCTGACCAAACCCGCTTCGCCATTCGAGGTTCTTGTCTGGGGTCTGGATTCGCGATTCAGCGCAATCCGCGCCAGGGGCGCATGGTTTGTGAAAACCGACTACAACGCGCCGAAGGGCCGCATCCTATTGGCCGATCCGGGAATCCTGCCTGACGCGTGGAAGACGATTGTGTCCGAGGGAGCGGATGTCATCGGCGACTGGTCGATTGTGGGCGGAAAGCTTTACGTCAACCGGCTCAAGGATGTGAAGACGGAGACTTCGGTTTCCAGTTTGGATGGGAAATCGGAAGGCACAATCGATTACGACGGCATTGGATCGGTTTCGCCGGTCATGGGGCGCACGACAGATCGCTATGGCTACTTCACGTTTGAATCGATCGTTCAACCGTGGACGGTTTATCGTCTCGACACAACCACCGGAAAACGCGATGTGTTCTTTCACCCGAGAATCTCCTTTGATTCCAGCCAGTATGAGCTGAAGCAGGTGTTCACGAAGTCAAAGGATGGCACGCGGGTTCCCATCTTCATCGCTGGAAAAAAAGGATTGAAGCAGGACGGCTCTGAGCGGCTGCTGATGACGGGCTACGGCGGGTTCAATGTGAATGAGACGCCCGACTGGAGCCCGAGACTGGCCTGGTGGCTTGAGCAGGGAGGCTGGGTTGCGATGCCCAATCTCCGCGGCGGCGGCGAGTATGGCGAGCAGTGGCACGAGCAGGGAATGTTTGAAAAGAAGCAGAACGTCTTTGACGACTGGTTCGCCGCGGCCGAGTACCTGATCGCGAACAAGTACACCTCTGCCGAGCACTTCGCCATTACCGGCCGCTCGAATGGCGGGCTGCTGATGGGCGCGTCCATCACTCAGCATCCGGAGCTCTTCTCGGCAGTGGTCTGCGGGTATCCGCTGCTGGACATGCTGCGATATCAGAAGTTTCTGGTGGGCTCGTATTGGATCACCGAGTACGGGTCGTCCGACGACGAGCAGCAGTTTCCATACCTGCTCAAGTATTCGCCCTATCAGAACGTCAAGCCGGGCACTGCTTATCCGGCGGTATTGTTTTTTACCGGAGACAGCGATACGCGAGTAGACCCGCTGCACGCGCGCAAAATGACGGCGCTCATGCAATCGGCGTCGACCAGCGGGCGGCCGATTCTGCTGCATTACAGCCTGGCCGGCGGCCACTCGGCCGGCGTCAGCGTGGATCAGGAGATTCAGGACGATGCCGACCAGTTGACGTTTCTGTGGACGGAGACGGGACCGGTTGCAACTCGCAAGTAGCATCGCCGCGCAGAAGGTACTCATCCCGTATGCCCCTGCGTAACCTGATGCCCTCGGGTATAGCTCCGATAAGGAAGGTGCGTCACCTCAATGGCAATCGAGCAAGGCTGCCGCGCGTAAGCGCGGGCGCACTTTGTTCGTGCGCAGAGCCAGGGATCGTCTTCTTTTTCGGAATCCTGCTGCCAGAGGCGTCGCAGGGCCCGGAGCTGAGATGGCGCAGGCAGAGTTGGAAATCCCGGCAGCAGATTTGCAGCAGGAAGATGCGCGCCTGAAGGCGCTCGCGTCAACTGGAATTCTGGATACGCCGCCGGAGCCGAGCTACGACGCCATCACCAGACTTTCAGCCGAGTACTTCCAGGCCGACACCGTGCTGCTTGGCTTTGCCGACGAGAGCCGCGTGTGGATCAAATCGTACTGGGGCGAGCCGGTGCGTGAACTTCCGCGCACAAACTCTATCTTCAACATGATGCTTGCCGACGATGGTCCGGTGATCGTTCCGGATATTGCCTGCCATCCACAATTTGAGGGCGTCCGGGTCACACTGCGGCGGATTGAAGTGGCGTCGTTTGCCAGCGTTCCCGTGCGTTCGGCAGACGGCAAGATTCTGGGTGCGTTGACGGTCTTCGGATGCCGTCCGCGGCGGCAGATGGCGCTCGACGAGCTGCGCATGCTCGAAAGCCTCGCCGATATGGCCGCTAGCCAGCTTGAGCTGCGCCGGCTGAGCAAAACCATTCACCGTCATCGATCGAGGGCCGCGCGAGCCGCGCAGCGCACCGCTTCAGTTTGGCCGCGTAGCTCGGACTTGCGCCGAGCGCTGGACCAGGGCCAGTTCGTCCTCTACTACCAGCCCGAAGTCGAACTCGCCACGCGCAGGATCGTGGGTCTTGAAGCGCTGATCCGCTGGTCTCATCCCGAGCGCGGGCTCATTCCGCCCATGGATTTCATTCCGCAAGCTGAAGAAAGCGGAATGATCCTGCCCATCGGCGATTGGGGGCTTGCCGAGGCCTGTAACCAGATTCGAACCTGGTGCAGTGAAGAATCGAACCACAGTTCTCTGCGCGTCTGCGTGAATCTCTCCGCGCGCCAGTTTTCCCGCGAGGGGCTTGCCGACCACGTGGAGGCGTTGCTTCGGCAAACGGGCGTCTCCAGCCGCCAGCTTGGGCTGGAGATGACCGAGTCCAGTTTGATTTCGGACACCACCACCGCGCTCGATGTGCTGGGCAGTTTGCGTCGCCTCGGCGTGTCGCTGCTGATGGACGATTTCGGCACCGGCTATAGCTCGCTGAACCATCTCCACTCGTTCCCGTTCGACGTACTGAAGATCGATCGCTCGTTCGTAAGCAGGATGCATGAGGGCGAGCAGCCGCTGCAGATCGTCCGCACAATTGTAGAGCTGGCTCGCGTATTGGGCATGGACGTGGTGGCTGAAGGGATTGAGACAGCCGAGCAATACCGCTTGCTGCAATCCATGGGCTGCAGGTACGGGCAAGGCTTTCTTTTTGCGCGTCCCATGAATACCGAGGCAATCACGGCCATGCTTCGCCTTCCCGGGCGAATTCTGCCCGACCCGTTGCCGGCTTTCGGCTTGCCGAGCTGAACGTTGCGTCACAGGGTTTGCTATTCTTCCGGTCTCGTTTTGGAACTTGCCTGAGAGCTTCCCTTTGTGGAATTCGGTTCGTGCTTCCAGCCAAGAAATCCCTCAAGGCTGCGATGCGCGCAGCGTAGGCTCCTTGCTATGCAGCAATTGGCAGAAGCCGTACCCACAACTGAAAACTCCTCCACCACCTTTGCAGGGCTGCTGGCTTCGCTTGCTGCGCCCAAACCTGCCCCCTCCTTGCCCTCCTTTTTTTCTGACGGGCTTGCCGACGATGTTGCTACGCTCAGCTACGAGAGCGCCTTGCGGGCACACAGCCGCTTCAAACCATCCGAGATTCCGGCGTCGTCGCTTGACCGATCTGGCTTGGCAACCGCCCGCCCGGATACGGAATTCGATGCGGAACTCGGCACGGGACCTGATGCAGATTCCTACGCGCGCGATGCGGCTTGCGGGGACGCAAAGGCCAATGCAGATTCAATTTACAGACCCGGCCCGGCGCAGGATTCGAATCTCAAATGCGCCAGCATCACCATCCGGCTCAGTAAGTCTGAGTGCGAACAACTGCGCCGGCGCGCTGCCGACGCAGGACTCACCGTCTCGGCCTATTTGCGCTCATGCACATTTGAGGCGGAGTCTCTGCGGGCGCAGGTGAAGCAGGCACTTGCCGAGCTGCGCGCATCTTCGCCCGCCGAAAAACAGGGCGCGTCCGCTAAACCCCGCCGCGCCAAGCCTGGCTGGCTAAGAAGGCTGTTCCAGTTTGCCCTACCCGCGCCGCGCGCAGCGCGCGCCTGACTACTCGACTTCCAGAATCAGGCACTTCAGGTATTCGGTCTCGGGCAGGTTCAACACCACTGGATGGTCGAGAGCCGCACCGCGCCGCTCCAGCAGCCGTACGCGTCGCGGGGCGTCGACTGACGCGGCGGCCACAGCGCCTTCCAGTTCCGCCCAGCTTACATGGTGCGAGCAGGAGCAGGTCACCAGCAACCCTCCGGGCCGCAACATCTTGAGCGCGCGCAGGTTCAGCTCCTTGTAGCCGCGCAGAGCGCCTTCCACCGCGCGCTTGGTCTTGGCAAAGGCGGGCGGATCCAGAACGATGGTCGAAAACCTCTCGCCCGCCTCAGACCAGTCGCGAAGGATTTGGAAGGCGTCGGCCTCAACCCAATCCACTTGAGAGGTGATGCCCGCGCGATTGGCTTCCAGATTCCGCTCTGCCACTTCGAGCGATGCCCGCGAGGCATCGATGCCGGTGACCTGGCGGCAGACCTGGGCCAGGTGCAGCGCAAAACCGCCCTGATAGCAGCAAACATCCAGGGTACGTTCAGTTGCGCTCAACTTGAGGGCCCAGCCTCTTGCAGCGGCGTAGTTGCTTCGCTGATCGAGAAAGGCCCCGGTCTTCTGGCCGGAGTTTGCATCGTAGTGGAAGAGGAGCCCGTTGAGGCTGAACTGCGTGGAGGTGATTGCCCCATTCGCGCTCGAATCCCACAAAGGTTCCGGCCGCTGTGCGGCCAAACCCTCCAGTTCGCGAATTCGCGGATCGGGCCGCTCAAGGATGGTCGACGGAGAAAGTTCCTCGCGCAGCACGCGCACGCATGTCTCCCTCACTGCTCCGCGGTCCAACCCCTTGGTTAAGAGTTGCAGAATGATCAAGGGCCCGTATTTGTCCACCACCACGCCTGGCAACTCATCCGCCTCCCCGAAGCAGAGCCGGCAGGCGTCGTTCTCCGCGTTCAGCATCGGCTTGCGGCGAGCGATTGCGCTGCGCAGGCGTCGGGTCAGCAACTCGATCCACGCGGCGTCATCGAGAGCCTCGCGCGAGATCATCCGCAGCGCAATCTGTGATGACGGACTATAAAGCGCCGTCCCTAGCAGCAGGCCACGGCCATCGGCAACAGGAAGCAGAGCCGGTGGGTCCTTGTCCTGGTCTTTGAGGGTGATCGCCTCGACGTCCGATGCGTATACCCAAAGGTGGCCTGCGCGAAGCCGGTCGGCCGCTCGGCGGCTGATGAGAGCCCCAACGGCCGGGGTCGCAGTGGGTGTCTTCTTAACGGCAGATGCAACACCGGTTGGGCGCTGCGGCTCTTGACCACCGTCTTCAGTTGGCGCAAAAGGCGCGCGAGGCTTTTGTGCCCCGCGCGCCCTCTGTTTTTTGTCTGGCCATGGTTTCTGCGGCTTGGTCATATGCTGCTCCCTGAGGGCGCTACTGCCCTGGGCCGGGAGCAGAATATGAAGCCGCCGGCCTCTATTTCGCTTGAATCGATTCCAGGTAACGGCTCAAATTGCTGATTCTAAGCTCCCTTTCCTGGGGGTTGGCCTGGTTCATCTTATCAAACAGCGGTCCCCAGATCGGCATGTCCTTCGAGCCGTGTGCCGGGAGTTCTGAACCGTACTGGAGCACGGTAACGACATGCGCGCTCGGGAACTTGCCCTGATTATTCCTGCTCAGCACCGTAAGGTCGGCCGGCTGCGACTTCAACGCGGCAGCGACAGGACCGCGGCCCTTGCCGTCGACGCCATGACACGGAGCGCAATAGCTTGTAAACATTTGCGGTCCGTTGTTCGGCCTTGTCTTCGGGTTATTGATGGTGATCTTTCCATCGGCTTGACTTCCATAGACCGCGCAAACCAATAGGATTGCGCCTGCACCTGTAAGTAAGAGGTTCTTCAACATAAATTCTCCAATCTGGACCTCTGGTCCATCCCCCGCATTCGCTTCATGCACGGCTGGTTTTGATAGGTGGCTCTTAACCTTAGCGTACGGTCACCTAACTTCAGAGGCTCGTGCTGCACTAATGCGGGAAACGCTCTACTCCGCATGAGAAGATAACCTATTTGTTGAGTACTTAGGATGTGATGGCGAACACATAGTGCTAGCGAATTCACACTATTGAAACCATGAGCGGACGAATAAGTATGACGCCGATTCGATCCTTATGAGCCACCTATGAACCTTATGCGCCGCCTATATCGATGTCGAAGTCCGAAATTAGTCGTAAACCAGGCGGATAAGTTGCGAGTTGGTCATCTTGATATAGAAGTTAGGCGCGAAGCTTATCGTCGATCGCAACTCTCTCGGATGTTGTGAAACAGGGGAGGCGAAAGCGCAAAGCGATTCGGACTGCGCCATTCCCTGCTCGTCGAAGCGGAGGTCATCCCTCCGTCCCGGCCCCTTCATGCAGCGCAAACCAATGCGGCCTATAATTACGTATGGCGACCATTCGGCAACCGGATCCTGAAGTGCTCCCAGTTGAGCCCCCGTCTGCCGCCGAGGTGTCCCAGGTTGCCGTCCCAATCGCAGACCCAGCTCCCCAACCTCAACCTCCAGTTCAATCTATCGAGAAAACGCCCATTGACCGGCGCGCGATTGACCTGCGTTTTGAAGCAATGCTGAAGCAAGTTCAGGCCAATCGCCCCAGCGATGACGTTTCCCTGATCCGCAAGGCGTGGGAGTTCTGTGTCAAGCATCATGATGGCCAGATACGCGCCTCCGGCGAGCCATACATCATCCACCCTCTGGAGGTGGCTGAGGTGTTGGCGGAGTTGCAGATGGATGCCACGGCGATTGCCGCGGGCCTGCTGCACGATGCCGTCGAGGACACGCCGGCCACCAACGAGGAGATTGCTGAAGCCTTTGGCGATCAGGTGGCGCACATCGTTGAGGGTGTCACCAAGATCGACAAGATTCAGTTTGCAAACCGCGAAGACCGGCAAGCCGAAAATGTGCGCAAAATGCTGCTCGCCATGGTCAGCGACGTGCGGGTGGTGCTGATCAAGCTCGCGGACCGCCTCCACAATATGCGCACGCTGCAGCATCTGCAGCCCGACCGGCAATTGGCAATTGCTCGCGAAACCCAGGATATCTATGCGCCGCTCGCGCATCGGCTGGGCATGGGCAAGGTGCGCGGTGAGCTTGAAGATCTGGCGTTTCGCTATATCGATCCGGTCAGCTACGAGCAGGTGTCGGCGGCGGTTGAGTCGCGGCGCATGGAAGGTGAACAGTTTCTGCGCGGAGTTGAAGATACGCTGGTGGAGCAGCTCAGAGAGAACGGGATTCAGGCGCGCGTCGAGTGGAGGATCAAGCGGCTCTATTCCATCTATCAGAAGATCGAACGTTCAAAAGTCTCATTCGACCAGGTCTATGACTTTCTCGCCATTCGCGTGATCACTGAGGACCTGGCCTCCTGCTATGCGGTCTTCGGGCTGATTCACACCCTTTGGCGGCCGGTGCCTGGGCGCATCAAGGACTTCATCGCCATTCCGCGCGCCAACCGCTACCAGTCGCTGCATACCACAGTGATGGGCGCCAGCGGCCATCAATTCGAGGTGCAGATCCGCACCGAAGAAATGCATCGCATCGCGGAAGAAGGAATTGCCGCGCATTGGAAGTACAAAGCGGGCGAGGTAGCCATTACTTCGCGCGACGAGGAGCGGCTCAATTGGATTCGCCAGCTCGTCGAGTGGCAGAAGGAGATGACCGACCCCAACGAGTTCCTCTCCAGCCTGAAGATGGACCTGTATCCCGACGAGGTCTACACCTTCACGCCGAAGGGGAAGGTGGTGGTGGTCCCCGCGGACGGCACGCCGGTCGATTTTGCATACACGATTCACACCGAGGTGGGCCACACCTGCGTAGGCGCCAAGGTGAATAGTCGCATGGTTCCCTTGCGCACCAAGCTGCGCACTGGCGACATCGTCGAGATCGTCACGCAGAAAGATCACAAGCCGAGCCGCGACTGGCTCACCTTCGTCAAAAGCCCGCGCGCGCGCAATAAGATCAAGCACTGGCTTAACGAAGATCAGCGCCGGCGTGCGGTAGAGATCGGGCGCAAGCTGCTTGAGAAAGAGGCGCGCAAGTTCAAGGTGCCCATGAGCCAGATCTCCGATCAGGATCTGGGCCGCATTGCCGGCGAGTACGGCGTGGCCACTGCGGCCGATCTGCTGGCGGCGCTGGGGCTGGGCAAACACTCCGCACATCAAGTGCTCACCAAGCTGGCGCCGGGAATCGCGAGCCAGCCGGAGGTCGAAGATGCGCCGCCTGCTGCGCCCGGCGAAGCGGGCATGTCGGATGCCGTGCGCAAGCTGCACCTTTCCGGCTCAGACTCGCTCCAGGTGGAGGGTCAAAACGATCTGCTCGTCTATCGCGCCCGATGTTGCAATCCCATCCGCGGCGAGGAAATTATCGGTTACGTCACGCGCGGCAAGGGAGTGGCAGTGCATGCGCGCAGCTGTCCCAACGTGCAGAACCTGCTCTACGAGAGCGACCGCCGCATTGCTGTAGAGTGGGGCCGAGTTGGCGACCAGAGCGCAGGCCGCGCGCAGCGCTACCCGGTCAAGATCACCATCTTCTGCGACGACCGCGCCGGCATGCTCAAGGAACTGACCGCCGTCATCTCCGACGACAACACCAATATTCGCGGCGTGGAGATGAAACGCGACAAGGACGGCGACGCCATCATCGAGTTTGTTGTGGAGGCGCAGGACGTGCACCATCTCAACCGGATGGTTTTGGGGTTGCGCCGAGTCAGCGGAGTCCGCGCTGTGCAGCGGACGCAGAAAATCTAGAAGACCAGCCTGTATCTAAAGCCGTAGGCTGTTACCCAAGCCCGCTAATCTGCTTTTGAATTCCCGCCAGCCGGATTATTCCAGACTTCGCCGAGAATACGGTAGAGATTGAGAGCGCGATCTGGTATCTCAATGTCGTAGAGCGGCTCTGGCTTTTCGGAGTCCAGCAGCCACCACGCCAACGGGGCCTGATCGATTTCATAACCCGCATCGCGCATCAAAGCGAGGCTGACGCGGCCGCGTTGTTCCACTTCCATCTCCAGAATTGCCTCTTCACTGTAGATACCGGCGCTAACCAGTGAGGAGCGGGCGTAAGGTACAAAAGCCCCGCCCAGGCTTGTGGCGATCGCCGCTTTTTGTCTGCCCTTTTCCCGGTATTCCTGCCTCTCCAATGCACCGCTGATGGCGCCCGCGAGGACAGCCGCGAGCTGGGAGTCGTTCTGCATCCGCTCAACCACCTGATGTGGGACAAGGATAATGCCGCTGGGGAGCGCGCGCGCATCGCGAAAGCGCTTGCTGTCGATCAACTGAAAGCGGAAGTCAATCCTGGCCGGATCGGATTTGGGCAATGACCTCTGATAAGCGGGGACCAGGCTGGCGCCGATTTTTTCAATTCGCGCCTGCATCTCGTCATTTCTAAACGGCGCAAATCTCCTCGGGTCAAAGCCTTCAAGTGTAAACACATCCTTCAGATAGTTTTGCCGAGCATCCGCCGGTACGGCCGATGGATCGTAGTCCTTCTCGGCCCGCAGCTTCTCTTCCCCGCTGCCGATCGAATTGGGGCCGATTTGGGCCGAAGCGGCCACCAGCACTCCCGCCGCGTCCTGCTTGCCTTTGTATTTGATCCAATCTCCGGCCTTCACGTCGGCGATCGATTGCAAGGGCGGGCCCCACTCAACCTTTGTGTTCCCGGTGATTTGAATCCGGTAGCCATCCGCCCGGATCGAGAGCACAGGGGCCTGCGCGCCCGCTGCCTCCTGAGCTTCTACTTTATCGATTACCGCGGAGCCGGCAATCTCGTGGGGCTTGAACTGCCGCCATTCGATGCGCGTTGCATTGATAGAATACCCAGTTCTGTGTTGGTCGCCATAAACGACAAGGTGCTCGCCGATGAAGGGCGCATTGGCTGGGCAGCCTATGGCCGACACTCTCACTCCGTAGATGGATTCAATTGCGCCACGCCTCACACCTGCGCACACCACGTGATAGCCGTTGACGTCGAAATCTGAGCCGGACGTTGCGCGCGTCACGTAGCCGTCGAGATGGTCGGCCGGCTGGCTCTGAGGCCAGGCACAACACACCGCCAGTACACAGAATAGAAAGCCGCCAAAGCATTTCATGGGGGCAGTATAAGACTTGAGCGGCATTGCAAAATGCCAAAAGTAAATAAAGGGGGAAGCTCCGCCCGCAGAATCACAAATTGCGAGTCGCCTTCGCGGTCCGGTCTCAATCCGCATCAAAGCCTCCAGTAGGGATGAAGGAGAACTTATGTCTTTTGGACTATATGCAGGAGGATTCGCGGTTCTGATCGCCGGATTGGCCTATGCCGCTCATTTGATGCGGCTGCCGTCCCATTGGATCGTCGCAGGAGTGATTGTGATGGTTGGCATTGGAATCTTGTCGGCCGTTAAGGCCACGCGGCAAAAAGACCCAACTAACTAAACGAGCGCCAGCGCCGCAGTTCCCTTCCCAGGCGGGACAAAGCAGTCGGCCCGCCACGCAATGGCAATCTTTTCACGGCTCAGCAACTTGCGGATCTGGCCACGCGCATGGTCGGCCCATGGTCCCTGGCTGTCCAGGCGCAGATAGGCATGCCAGTGGCGCAAAGCCGCGCGTTGCGGCCCTCTGCGTTCATAGGCCAGAGCCAGATTGTAGTGGGCGTCGGCGTAGCGAGGTGAGAGCGTGACCGCGCGTTTGTACGCCTCAATCGACTCGTCCAGCCGCTCCAACTCATCCAGCACGTTGCCCAGATCGAAGAAGGCCAGCACGTAGCCGGGATCGGCCACTGTGGCGCGGCGATACAGCTCTTCCGCGCGGTTGTACTGGCGAAGGTGAAAGTAGACCGTTCCCAGATTGATGTAGGCCGCGGCATACTCCGGATACACTTCAATAATCTCTTCGTAGAGATCGATGGCACGCTGCTTTTCGCCGGACTCTTCCGCCTGGACTGCGGCAAGAAAGCGGTCTTGAATGCCGCGCAGCTGTCCGGTTCCTGGGCGGCGCATTGGAGCCGGCTCTGAGCTCGCCTGCGCGCGGCTGCTCCCGTCTGCGCGATCGAAGTCAAAAAGTAGCTGGCGGCGAATCGGATCGACCATCGCCCCGCGATGACGGAAAGCCAGTCGTGTGCCGGTTCTCACCAGGCTGGCTTCGAGCAGCGGGTTGGCCATGCCGGCAACCGCTTTCATGGCCAGAATCGAGTCGCGGATCGAGGCCGAGGAAACATCCTCAGCGCGCAGAGCGCGGAAAGTTCGCAACTGGCCAAGGTCCTGAAAGGTGAATGTCTGCTGCTGGGGAATCAGTCCGGCTCGTTCCCACCCCTGCAGCTGGTGAGAACTGATCTGCAAAATACGCAATACGTCCTGACGGCTATAGCTGCTCACTCTTGTTTGCTCCCTGAGTTGGTACGGGATTTCCTCTTGAGTCGAATTCGGGTCCGAATTGCGTGTTCTGAACTCAAATTCACGCCTGAGGTCCTGCCCGTAGCGCCTGGAACATTTACCGAGGAACCGCTCATGCTGCGATTATGCCAAGTGTATGCGTGGATAAGAGGACACTAACTACCGTTGCAGCAAAAAAATACGTGGATAACCCGTAATCGACTTGGTACAGGCTGGGCATTGAGCGGGATGGAATGACCCGGAAGGAGCGGGAGGCTTCAGCCTCCCGAAGCAGCCCTTTCAATAGCGTTGGGCTTCAGCCCCGGGCCTTATCTCAAAATGGTGGATCAACTTTGTCGGCAGCCTCAAGAACCAGCGGCCTGTTTTCGCTTCCTGTGGCGGATTACGAAAGTAAAGACCGATTTACCATCCAGATTCTGCCTCTTTCGGGGAAAGACTGCCCCGTGTGTGGTACAGACCGGGCGCAAAGAATGGGTTACGATTCCATCCTGGATCATGGAGAGGGTTCGACCGGGTCCAATTTGTTTCCCCATCGCGTGCAATCGAGAAAGCGATCTTCCGCAAATCACCCCTTCTGACACGAAATGGGGGCGGGCTACAGCGAAAACAGGGATGCTGCATCCAGAAAGCGCCACCCTCAAGTTGACGCGGCCAGAAGGGAGCGGCAACCTTGCACAAAACTGAACAGGACACGATAACCCTGATTTCGCTCTGGCCGAACGCTATCCTGCGTTTGGAGAATCGTCTGAGTATCGCAAATTGATCTTCGGCATCGCAGTTTCATGCCCGCAATGACACGCTTTTTGGCAGCGACAGCGCAAGAGCGCGCCATC
>Ga0181516_10000297_pt1 | contig 48399 bp, 49 predicted proteins | sample PEATcosm2014_Bin_25_FD_121104 | JGI IMG/M metagenome (GOLD analysis project Ga0181516, IMG submission 121104) | Peatland microbial communities from MTU Mesocosm Facility, Houghton, MI, USA - PEATcosm2014_Bin01_10_metaG | ecosystem: Environmental > Terrestrial > Soil > Wetlands > Peat | place...
CACTTTACTCAGGTATTGCTACCCTTTCTCGTTCGACTTGCATGTGTTAGGCACGCCGCCAGCGTTGATTCTGAGCCAGGATCAAACTCTCGTTTGAAACCTGTTGTCTCCCCTTCCCCGACGGAGGTCGGATCCGGGTCGACGGCGCCTGCGCAATCTCTTCCGAAGAAGAGGGTGCACGCAGGCACTCTTACCTTGTGAGAATGATCAAGCCAAACCTGATCGGTTCTCACGACTGGCATGTTCAACCTTATTGTCAAAGATCCTTGCGACCCTCCGCCTGAGCGGTGCCGTTTGGATCGAGGCCTGAGTTTTTACGCTCAGGTGTCCCCGAACTTGATTGCGCTGCTGGTTTTTTGCTTGGTAGCGTTCGCCAGCAATTTTGCGCGAACTTTTCGAACTTATCGAACTTCGTCCCCCATGTCAAGGCGAATCGGGCTTTACCAACTCGATTCCCACTTCAGGGCTCGCACACAGCGCAATAATCTCAAAGAGCGACCAGCAAAAAATACTCGTGCCACTAGGGCGCGCGAAAGGAATGTCCTTCCGGGTCATGCAATGGCTATGTTCTCTGCGGGATTCCCTACAGGGGTTCAGGGGCACTTGCCTCACCTGACCCAACGAACTAGCTTCCCACTTCCCTCAACGGGCAGGCCACGAAGGCCACCGGGAGGCTCCACTGCTCAATCTGCAACTTTTCAAGAATAGCACATGCTATCCCTGTTTTGCAACAAACCGCACACCGAACCCCTTTCGTCCGATGCGACTTGCTAAGAATAGCAATCGGCTCGCCCTAAAGCAAGCGAAACACCCTGTGGGAAAGCCGCCAATCCTGTGGGAAAGCACCTCGTGAGGCTCTCGATTCACTGCTTAGCGATCACGCCCAGGTCCGTCAGCCCGTTTACAAAGAACTGCATGGCCAGCGCCACCAGCAGTAACCCCATGATTCTCACCAAGATACGGATGCCCGTCTCCCCCAGAACTGTGCGAATCCGGCCCGCCCCCGCCAGCACCCAATAACTCACCAGGCAGGTGATCGCAATCGAACCTAGAATCGCGCCCATCTCCCAGTGAAAAAACGACGGCACGGTTCCCACCAGCACCATGACCGACGAAATCGCACCCGGCCCCGCCAGCATGGGAATCCCCAGCGGCACGATGCCCGCATCTTCCTTGGCCGCGCCCTCTTCGGTATCGCCGTGCGCTTCCTGGGTCGCCGAGCGCTTGGCCTCCAGCATGTCCAGGCCGATCAGCAGAAGAATCAGCCCGCCCGCTATCTCGAACGCCGGCAAGGTGATGCCGAACATGTGGAAGATGAACTGGCCGGCCAGCGCAAAGCTCGTCAGCACGATGAAGCAGGTCAGCGAGGCTTTCCGCGCCATGCGTTTGCGCCGCGCCGCGTCGGCGCTCTCGGTGATGGCGATAAATGAAGGAATCGCCGCGAACGGATCGACCAGAAAGAAGATCGAGCTCAGCGCCAGCACGCTGAAACGCACGATGGGCGCGTGGCTCAACTCATTCAGGGCATTCGCCGCCGGGTTCGTCCAGGACACAAGGAACACAATGATTAGAGCCTAAATTATGGCGAATGATTCAACCAGCGCGTGTCCGTTCGCGTACTGAACCGGCGCGTTGCCCTCGCGCACTACCAGTCGCGTCTCGCAGCCAGCCTCACGCGCAGCATCCAGTTCCCGCACCACATCCGAAAAGAAAACCACATCGCCCGGAGTAACTTCTAACTTCGCAGCAATCGCAACATAACTTGCGCTTTCTGACTTAGCTCCGACCCGCGTGTCAAAGTAACTCGCGATAAGTGGAGTCAGATCGCCATAAGTCGAATACTGGAAGAGTAACTGCTGCGCTTCCACCGAACCCGACGAATAGATGGCGACCATTCCCTGCTCAGCCCACCGCGCAAACGCACCGGGCACATCGGCGAAGAGCGTGCCCTTCAATTCGCCGCTCTCGAAGCCGGCCTTCCAAATTTTTCCCTGCAGCGATTTGAGCGCCGTCGATTTGCGATCGCGATCCATGAGCCACAGGAGATAGGCGCGCGCATGCAGTTCATTCCTGATCTCAACGCCAAAGGTCGGACAGTCTTCGCTCTGCTCTGAACGATTCTCCTCGGCTAGCAGTTTCAAATCCGCCTGCACATCGAGCCGCGCCAGGTTCAGCTTCAAATAATCCGCGAGATGTTTCCGCGCATACGGAAACAGTTGTTCGCTTACCAGCGACAGCGGCGCAACCGTTCCCTCGATGTCGAGCAAATAGACTTTCGCAGCGCTCATGCCCCAAGCGTCTTCGTCAGCGGCGTCTTCACCCGCTCGCCCAGGTACGCCGGTCCGAAGCAGAGCGGCTGATAGCCCTGATCAACGCCCGATTCCGTGTAGTGCGGAGTCCAACCCGAGGTTTGCTGGAACCAGCGAATGGCACGGATGCGCCGGTCTTCGCACAAGGTGAACCAGTGCGTGGTCCCCCGCGGTACTCGCAGCATATCGCCCGGCCCCACTTCAACGCTCGCGACTCTCTCGCCCAGATGCAGAAAGAAAATCCCGCGGCCCGCAAGAATGAAACGCACCTCGTCCTCATCGTGCGTGTGTTCCTTGTCAAACTTCGCGAGCATCGACTCCAGGTTCGGCGTCTCGGGATTCACGTCAATCACATCGGCCGTCACGTAGCCGCCGCGAGCCTTCATCTCATCAATCTCGACACGGTAGGCGGCGAGCACAGCCTCTGCGGAGCTGTCGGCGGGCACGCGATCCAGGCTCCAGCGCTCGTAGTCGATGCCCAGCGGCGCCAGCGCCTTGCGAACCTCTGCGTCCTCGCGGATCGTCTCTTCAGATTCATTAGGGAAGCGGAGAACAGCCATGGTGCGCTCCTTAGAATCGGTGCCGCATTTCCGTCCCGGCTTAGTCGAGAATGTCCGGCACGACTGCTTCGCGCTCAGCGTTCAGCCGCCGACCCTCCACCTCGAAGAGAAACTCGAGGGCCTCCAGGTGACGGCGCGCCTCAGCCACCGATTGTCCCCAAGTATAAAGCCCATGCCGGCTCAAGAGCACCCCATGCGCCGCCGGATTCCGTCGCAACACATCCGCTAATTGCTCAGACAATACCGAGTACGTCTGCGAATTTTCGATCACCGGCACGCGATCGAGATGCATATGCGTGGTCACGCCCGCGAGGCCCTTGAGCAGTTCATAGCCCTCCAGCGGCACATAGCCCGTTGCCGCAAAACGGCCCGACAGCAGCGTATTCCAGATCGTGTGCACATGCAGGATGGCGTGGGCCCTGGGCCTCTCCTTATAAAGGACCGCGTGCAGCCCCGTCTCAGCCGAAGGCTTTCCCTTTCCCGCCACGGCGCGGCCCTCGAGATCGATCTCCAGCAGATCTTCTGGCGCCAGCATGCCTTTGTCGAGACCCGTCGGCGTGATTAAAACATGGGCGCCCAAGCGCACGCTGAAGTTGCCACTGGTAGCAGGCACCCATCCGCGTGCATAACACCAGTGAGCCGTCGCGCAAAGCGCTTCGACCTCTGAACTGAGTTGACTTGCGCCTGATCGCGAATCGGGAAGCATCGGTGTGTCGAGTGTATCAATCCATTCGCGCCGAACAATCTCAATTGAGCCGTCGGCGTTAGGCGCTCTGCGCCGTTCCCGCACCCGGCACTTCTACAATGAATCCTTGCTTGCCGAATCCCAACGCGACCGCATCGACGTGGTTCTCGTCTCGCCGCGCAACCCGCTCAACATCGGCGCTGTCGCGCGTGCCATGGCCAACTTCGGCTTTGCGCAACTCGCCGTCGCCGCACCCTACGCCCCCCACTGGCGCGAAGCAAAGTCGGCAATTGGCGCCCCGGATGTCCTCCAAAACGCCAGGAGCACGGAGTGCCTCGGCGACGCCATCGCACACTCCACGCTCGTCATCGGCACCGGCACGCTCACCTATCGCAAGCCTGAACAGCCCGTCGTTCCGCTTCCCGCGCTCGCGCCCTATATTGCGGACGAGCTTGCGCGCGGCGGCCGCATCTCCCTCGTCTTTGGCCCTGAGAAGCACGGCCTCACCCGCGAAAATCTCTCCCTTTGTCATCTGCTCGTCGAGATCCCCACCGATGCGCGCCAGCCCTCGATGAACCTCGGCCAAGCCGTAGCCGTCTGCCTCTACGAGTTGGTCGCGCATGCCTCCGCATTACCCGGCTCCGCCTCCAGCGATCTCGCCGTGCCGGCCCGCTCGTCGCCCGCCGCCGCTCCCTCGGGCTCGGTCGACTTGCTCGCAGACCTGATCGATCAGACCATGACTGCCGCAGGTTATTCGCCTACTGCCATGCAACAGGCCAATCGGCACGACCTCCAATTGCTTCTGCGCCGGTTCCGCTTAAACCGCGCCGACACGCATCGAGCCCTTGGCTTCTTTCGTCGCGTCCTGTGGCGCCTGACCCATCCCGCAAAATAGCGCCGGCAGAGCCACTCATCCAGTCGAATTTTCACACCTCCGTAACCCGCAACTGCCCATTTCCCACGCTCCAGAACCCTCCAATCCTGTTACAGTTGCGGTCAAAGGTTCCCCCTGATGCGACCCATCATTGCGCATTCAAATGCGAGCACTTTCGCCACAACGAGGGCCACAGCGGCTCTGATTTGCGGACTTCTGCTTGCCATTGCCGTCGCTCAATCTGCCGTTGCGCAGGCGCCCGCATCGGAGCAGCCTGCGTCCGCGCCTCCGGCTACCGCAACCGCGCCATCCCCGCAAAACGAGACGCCTGCCGCCCAGCCGCCAAGCTCCGGATCACAAAATTCGACCGCGCCGGCCACGCCAGCGCCTAAAGACTCAGCCGACTCCGACTCCGCCAGGGCGCAGGCCGGAGGCGTCACTGAAGACCAACTGCGGCAAATGTTCGCAGGCAAAACGCTCTACCTCCGCGGCGGATATCTCGACAACGCTCTCACCTTTGACGAACACGGCAAGCTCATCGGCCACTCGCCTCAAGGCTCTTACACGCTCAGCCTGTTCATGGTCGACAAGGTCCAGCTCTCCAAACACAAGGTCGAACTGACCGGCTCACGCTATGGGCTGCACTTCCTCGGCGCACTGCCTAACGAAGATCCCACCAAGGCAGTCGATCGCGTAAAAATCACGCCTAAGAAAAAGTTCGTGCGCATCACGATCGATCGCGAACTGGTGGTCACACCGAAAAAGAAAAAAGAGAAAAAAGGCGCCGCACCTGCAAAGCCCGCTCTTGTCGCTGCGCCCAACTCCGCGCCTGCCGCCACAGCCAATGCCGCGCCGCCTGCAGCAGCGCCCGCCGCAGAAGCAGCGGCCACGGTCGAGCAGAGCGATGTCGACGCAGCCAAGGCCGAGATGGCCGCCGCCCCTGAAGCGGAACGGCCCGCTGACGCCGCCAGCGTCACCACCACGACCTCTCCCGCGCACGCGGCCCAGGTGCTCAGGGACGCGCTCGACAAAATCTTCGCGCCCAGCCTCGATCAGCGCATGATTGACGGGCTGCCCAGCTTCTGGAAGCTTTATTACCAGGCCGCCGCCACACAATCCGACTACAAGCCAAGAGATCCCGGCGTCTACCACCAGCGCGAAGTCGATCAGAGAGCGAAGCTGACCTCCACCTTTGAGCCGCCTTCCAATGAATATGCGCAGTCCTGCGGCGTCGCCGGAATGGCCATGTATCACGCAGTGATTGGCGCTGACGGCAAGCCGCAGGAGATTGTGGTCGGCCGCCCTATCGGCTTCGGGCTCGACGAGAGCGCCGCTGAAACCATTCGCAAAGCCACCTTCCAGCCGGCTATCAAAGACGGCAAACCGGTCCCTATCGTGCTCGACCTCGTCGTGCAGTTCCGCATTTATTCCAAACGCACCGATCAGGCCGCCAAGTCCGACTCCGATGAGGCGGCGGCAGCACCCAAGCTGCCCGGTCCTTACAGCGTCGGGCACCCATGAATCCATTTTTGAAAATGATTCAAAGCGGAGCCACTTCTGAAGTGGCCGATGCAGTCGAACTCGACCCAGCACTGGTTGAGTATCGCGATCCGCAGGGCGTCTCCGCGCTGATCTGGGCCGTCTACGCAGGGCAGCCCCTGGTCCGCGATTTTCTGGCCTCGCGTCTCGCCACCCACGGTGTTCCGCTCGACGTCTTTGAAGCCGCGGCCACCGGAGACGAAACCCGCCTTCAGGCCATCCTCGAATCAGACCGATCCGCCGCTCAGACCGTCTCCGGCGACGGATGGACAGCACTGCATCTCGCCGCTGCCTTCGGGACTCCGGCCTCCGTCACCGCTCTTCTCTCTCACGGCGCCAACGTGAAAGCGGTCTCTGCGAATGCTCAATCCAATCAGCCGCTCCATGCCGCATGCGCGCTCAGCAGAAATCCCACTACCATCGGGATCCTCCTCAACAACGGAGCCGACGCCGACGCAGCGCAGACCGGCGGCTTTACCGCCCTCTTTTCCGTTGCCGCCGCCAATCGCAAAGACCTTGCCGAGCTGCTCGTGAAACACGGGGCCAATCCCCGCCGACCCAACGATCAGGGCAAAACCTCTGCTTCTTTCGCCCGCGAACGCGGCCACGCGGAGATGGCCGACTGGCTCGAGTCCTTCCCGGCCTGAGTCGTCAGTCCCCCTCCCGACCGCAGTTATCTGTCCCCGCTCGAGTTTTCTATTTCCGCTCAGGTTTTCTATCTCCGCTCAGTTCTCTATCTCCGCTCAGGTTCTCGAATACAAAAGTCCCACCAAGCCGGGTTCAAAACTCGCCGACAACACTTCGCGTAAGACACGAAGAGCCGATTTGGACATTTGTCTTACACACGTCGTACGACTGCCTTACATGCGTAAGACAACCAACTAAACTCCGTAAGACGCCGTCTTACATCGGTCGTTCCGGGCCTAAATTTGTCTTACATCCCGTTCCGCCACGCAGTTCGTTTTGTCTTGCGTTCCATCCCGGCTGTTAGACACTGTAAGACAAGCCGGCAAATCGTCCAGCGCACGTCAGCTCGTCTTACATCCCGACAGCGGTTCCACCAGTGGTGTCCTCCGAAGCAGACTCCGCTCAGCGGCGCTTTCTCGAATAAAAGGCCGCCCTGTACGATGCGGAAAAGGCGCTTGAATTGTGAAACTGCTTTAGTCCATGCATCCAACCACCGTGCTCCTCTGGCTCATCTCCCTTGCCAGCATCCTCTGCATGCTGCTGCGCCCCTGGCGTGTTTCTGAAGCCTGGTGGGCTTCCGGCGGCGCATCACTCCTCATCATCTCCGGACTGCTGCCATGGCGTCAGGCCGCCAACGCCGTCGGCCAGGGCCTCGATGTCTATCTCTTCCTTACCGGCATGATGATCCTCGCCGAGATCGCCCGCCTTGAGCGCGTCTTCGATTGGGCAGCCGGCATCGCGGCGGGGCACGCGCGAGGCTCGCCGCGCCGTCTGTTCCTGCTGGTTTATTGTGTCGGCATCGCCGTCACTGCCCTGCTCTCAAACGATGCAACCGCCGTCGTCCTCACCCCCGCCGTGCTCGCCGTTGTCCGCCGCGCGCGGGTCAAGCCTGAGCCCTATCTGCTCGCCTGCGCCCTCATCGCCAACGCCGCCAGCTTCATCTTCCCCATTTCAAATCCCGCCAACCTCGTCGTCTACGGTCAAGGCATTCCACCGCTCCTCACATGGCTGGGCATCTTTCTTGTTCCGTCAATCGCCTCAGTCGTGATCACCTTCGCCTGCCTGCTGTGGCACTCCAGCGCATCTCTCGGCGGCACGATCGAGACCGACCCCGCGCCCGCGCCGCTCACGACCGAAGGCAGACTCGCGCTCGCCGGCCTGCTGCTGGCCGCGGCCGCTCTCATCGCATCCTCCGCATTTGGATTGCCTCTCGGCGCGCCCGCCTGCATCGCCGCCATCGCGGCCCTCATCGTGGTCGCCGCACGCAATCGCAAAATCATCCTCAACGTTGCCAGGGGCGTTTCCTGGTCGGTGCTTCCGCTGGTCGCCGGCCTCTTCGTACTCGTCGCCGCGCTCCAAAATGCCGGCCTTCTTGGCGCCATGCTCGCCGGCCTTGCGGCCCTTGGACATCTTCAGCCCTGGCTCGCAAAATCCGCAGCAGGCTTTGCCGTCGCGCTCGCTTCAAACAGCATGAACAACCTGCCCGTCGGCCTGATGAGCGGCGCCGCGATCCGCGCAGCACAACCGTCCGGCATTCTCGCGCACGCCATCCTCATCGGAGTCGACCTCGGCCCCAATCTCTCCGTCACCGGTTCGCTGGCCACGATTCTTTGGCTCATCGCGCTGCGCCGCGAAAAAGTCGAGATCACCGGCTGGGCCTTCTTCAAGCTTGGCCTGTTCGCCATGCCCCTGGCCCTCGCCGCAAGCCTGCTTGTGCTCTGGCGCTAGCGCATTTCCCCGAGCGCGAACCCGTCCTGCGGCTGTCATCAGCGCAGCATGGCCACACCGGCAACCACCGCCCGCCTCATCCCGCCGCAGGCTCCCACAACTCCACGCGATTCCCTTCCGGGTCCACGATCCACGCGAACTTCCCATACGGATAGTCATCGCGCTTGGGATCGACGTTCACTCCTGCCGCCTCCAGCTTCGCCAGCAGTTCATCCAGATTGTCCACTCTGAAATTCACCATCACCTGCTGCGTCCCATCGCCAAAATACTTCGAACTCACAGGAAAATGCGCGAACACCGTCATCCCCGTCGACTCCGGCCCGTCAAAGGCCAGCGTGCCCCCATCCTGCAAGGGAATCCCCAGGTGCAGCGCATACCACTCCGACAGCGCCTTGGGGTCGCGTGCCTTCAAAAAGACGCCTCCCACTCCGACCGCTTTCGCCACGTTTACTCCTCCTTGCGAATCAGTTCGTCCAGCTTGGGTTTGTGTTTCGCCTGCCGCCCCGTCCGCGGCTCGCTCTGGATCACGCGCGCGGCTTTGGGCTGCCCCACCCGCTCCCGCGCGTTGGCCTTCACCGCCTTCGCGGCTGAAAATGTTCTTGGCTTGCGTTTCCTCATGGCAAGGATGAGTATGGAATAGATTCGGCCGGAGCGGAAGTCCACTGACTTCTCCCCAATCGATTTTCCAGCGTTGAATTGGAGCTTTTTCGTAAATGGAAGAACGGGAATTCTTTACTGAGACCACCGAGATGCGCACCCACACTCTGACGTGCCCTAAATGCGGGCAGGCAGGCGAATACAAAGTCACCTGGATCGTGCGCCGCAAGCGGGCCCAGCTTCCGCGCAATGCCGATGAACGCGACCGCGCCCGCTTCGCCAAGGCTCAGTCCTACATGGTGCGCCGTGACGACAAACTCGGCTGCGCCAACATCCGCTGCCGCAAACCCTTTGAGATCACGTCGCTGCAGACCATCGCGTTTTTGACCGACTGAACGGAACCTACCGTCGCGCCAACGACTAGAGACACTCCAACTGGCGCGCAACCAAACACCTATGATTGAATCGAAGCATTAGACCTCTCAGCCCTGGGGGCAGTACGTCGGGCTGAATCAGGAGAGAGAAAGAATGACCAATTCCCTGCTTCCCCTCGAAGAGCGCAATCTGACCCCGGACCAGGTGGAGGCCCTCGACAAGCGCCGCGACCTCGGTCACACTTTCCTGGTCATCGCCGGCCAGTTTGCCGTCATCGCCACCGTGCTGTTGCTCTGGGTGGGACAAGACTTGACTTGCTCGCCCGGATGGGCGCATCCAATGGCCTACTATTTTGGGCTCGCTCTCGCGATTATCGTCATCTTCGGGCTCACAGGCCTCATCCTGCGCAGAGGCACGCCGCGCCTGGACTAATCCCGGTTCCGCGAGCTGGCGGAGTTTCGATTCTTTAGGAGCCAATGGCAATCGCTTCCCCAATTGCGCTGCCTGCTTTGACGCCTGCTGCCCGGCTCACCGACAGCCACGGCCGCGTCATTCACGATCTCCGCGTCTCCATCACCGATCGCTGTAACTACAAATGCGTCTACTGCCGCACCGGGGAGCTAGGTGCGCAATATCCCGAGCTGGCCATCGACGAATATCTACGCCTCATCAAGCTCTTCGTCAGCCTCGGCATTGAAAAGGTGCGCCTCACCGGCGGCGAACCGCTGCTGCGCCACGGCCTCCTCGATCTCATTCGCTCGCTGGCTCAACTCCGCACCGTCTCCGGCAACCGGCTCGACATCGCCCTCACCACCAATGGCCACCTGCTCCAGTCGATGGTGGTTCCACTCAAAGAGGCCGGCCTCGATCGCGTTACCGTCAGCATGGACGCGATGGACGCCCCGACATTCGAGCGCATCACGCGCGTCCCCGGCAGTTTCAGCAAGGTGCTCGCCGGCATCCGCGCCGCGCGCGACGCAGGCCTCACTCCGCTCAAGATCAACTGCGTGCTGTTGCGTGGCTTCAACGACGACCAGGTCGAGGCCTTCGCCCACTTCGCCCGCGCCGAAGACGTCGTGGTCCGATTCATCGAATTCATGCCGCTTGAAGAGGGCCGTCTCTGGGCCCCTGAAATCGTCGTTCCGATGGCTGAAATCGTTGCGCGCATCAACCGCGTGCTGCCGCTCCAATCACTGCCGCCTCGCGAAGCCAGCGAAACCGCGCGCCGCTACACCTTCGCCGATGGCCGCGGCGAAATCGGCATCATTGCCCCCGTCACCCAGGCCTTCTGCGGAGCCTGCAGCCGCGTCCGCCTCACTTCCGACGGCAAAATCCGCACCTGCCTCTTTTCGCAAGTCGAACACGACCTCTATGGCCGCATGCGCGCTGGAGAGTCCGACTCCGAGCTGCGCGCCTACATCGCCCAGATCGTGCAGGGCAAAGAGGCCCGCCACCACATCGGCGAGCCCGGATTTCTCAAGCCCTCCCGCTCCATGGTGCACATCGGCGGCTAGGAAGATCGGGAAATTTCGCATGCCGGAGAGACTGTCCCCCAGTTGACGCGACCGACTGCGAGCGGCGACCTAGCTTCCTCTGCAAATGAATGCAGAATTTCCTGATCTGCCCTGATGCGTGGCCCGGACTTTCGGCTGCTTCACCCGCTCAAACCAGAGTCACTTCTCTACTCGCAATTCCCTCTCTTTTGCAGACCAGCGTGTGAAACAATTCCCTCAGCCGCAACTCCATTGGCACCAGATGATCAGCCCAACCAAACAGCGTATCCCGATTGACGATCTGCTCGTCTTTCATCAACTGGCGCGCTCGCTCACCTCGAGCTTCGACCTGGATACGATTCTGCGCACCATTCTCGAAAACATGGAGCGCTTCATCGACGCCGATCTCTGGACCCTGCTGATGCTCGACGAATCGAGCCAGGAGCTTTACTACGCCATCGCCGCCGGCGGCGAACAACACTCGCTCCGCGAACTGCGGGTAAAAGTCGGTGAGGGTGTCGCCGGATGGGTCGTCGAGCACGGCGAAACGCTCATCGTGCCCGAAAACGACAACGATCCCCGCCTCCATCCCACCGGCCTGGCCACCCCCTCCAAGCTTCGCTCCGTCATCGCGCTGCCCTTGCGCGGACGCAAAGGAACCCAGGGCGCCATCGAGATCTTCAACCCGCGCTCCGATCAGCTGACCGACTACACCATCGCGTTTCTCCACATCCTGGCCGACCACGCCGCCATCGCCATTGAGAATGCCCGCGACATGGCCCGCATTCAGCAACTCACCATCACCGACGACACCACGGGCCTGTTCAACGTGCGACATCTCTACGACGTGCTGGGCCGCGAACTCGACCGTTGCGCCCGCGATAGCACGCCCGTGAGCCTCGCCTTTCTCGATCTCGATCGCTTCAAACAGGTCAACGATGCGCACGGTCACCTCGTCGGCAGCGAATTGCTCGCGCGCGCCGGCATGCGCCTGCAGGAGATCAGCCGCAAACAGGACCTGTGCTTTCGCTACGGAGGCGACGAATTCGTCGTGCTCATGCCCGGCACCGAGGCCGAAGACGCGCACGAAAACGCCTCCTACCTGCACCGCGAACTGACCTCAACCCGCTTTCGCATGAAGAGTGGAATCGAACTGGCCGTGAGCGCCAGCGTCGGCCTCGCCACAGCACCGGCCGACGGCGACTCCATCCACGCCATCATCGGCGCCGCTGACGCCCGCATGTACACCGTAAAATCCGATGGCCGCGGGTGGGTACACGCCGCTCGCTAATCAATTCAGCCGCACCACTATTCTTCGCCGTCCGGCCCTTCCCTGTCCTGCGTCTTCGCCAGCTTCTCCAACTGATTGCGCCAGTCCAGCGATTCGATGAACGGCCGCGATTCGCGCCATCCCGGCTCAACAATTACATGCAGTTCAAGATAGACGCGCGTCCCCAGCAACGACTCAATCTGCTTGCGCGCTCCTGTGCCGATCTCCTTCAGCTTCGCTCCGCCTTTGCCGATCAAGATCGCCTTCTGCCCGTCGCGCTCGCAATAGATCGCCGCCGCAATCCGCGTCAAAGGCAGCTTCGCCTGCTTGCTTTTCTTGCGGGCAGGCTCCGGGCCGGGCTCTTCAAATCGCTCGATCACCACCGCCGATGCATAAGGCACTTCTTCGCCCGTGTCCACCAAGATCCGCTCGCGAATAAGCTCTGCCACCATGAAGCGCATCGGCTGGTCAGTGTATTGGTCCGGCGGATAGTAGCGCTCGCCCTGGGGCAACACCTCGACAATCTTGCGCACCAGCACATCGAGTCCATCGCGCTTGCGCGCGCTGATGGGAATGACCTGCGCAAAGTTGTATTGCTTGGTCAGCGTCTCGATCAGCGGCAGCAACAGGTCCTTGGCCACCAGGTCGATCTTCGTCAGCACCAGAAACACCGGGCAATCCAGCTCGCGAATCAACCCAAATAAAAACTCCTCTTCGCTCGCCCATGTTTGCGATTTATGCTGATGCGCGCCGCCGGGCTCTCCCGCCGCTTCCATCTGCACGCGCCGGCTCGCGTCCACCAGCACCAGCACCAGGTCGCGCGTCTCCAGCGCCTCGTGCACTTCCTGCAGCATGCGCCGGTCGAGCTGCGAAGCAGGCTTGTGCACCCCCGGCGTATCCACAAAAACAATCTGCGCCGGCGGCTGCGAACCTTTGCGGCCGGGCACCTCCACCACGCCCAGAATGCGGTTGCGCGTTGTCTGCGGCTTGGCCGTGACAATGGCCACCTTCTCACCCGTCAGGGCATTCAGCAGTGTGCTTTTGCCGGCATTCGGCCGGCCCAGTATGGCTACAAATCCTGATCGCAAAACGCATTCACTCCTGCATGAGTGTACGGCATTCTGCTACGCGGGGATTCGCCCAGCGCATCCTTACGACGCTCGCGCCGCAGTCTCAATCCTCGGCGGAAAGATCCGCAGCCTGTCCACGCGGCGATCCGTCGACGCCACCACCTCGATGCGCAGCCCTCCGTGATCGAGCATCACCACTTCGCCCCGCAGCGGGATGCGCCCCTCGATCTCGCTCACCAGGCCGCCCAGCGTCGTCGCCTCGTAGCCGTCGTCAATCTCCACCGGCTCGCCAAAAAGATCCACAAGTTGATCCACGGGAAAGTTCCCCGGCACCAGCCACGACCCGCCCGCCTCGCGCTGCGGCTCTTCGACCGGCACTTCCTTCTCGTGCTCGTCGCGAATGTCGCCCACAATCTGCTCGAGTAGATCCTCAATCGTCACCAGGCCGGCCACACCGCCGTACTCGTCGATCACAATGCGCATGTGCTGCTTTTCCCGCTGCATCTCGCGCAGCAGTTCGTAGCCGCGCTTGGTCTCTGGCACAAATGCCGCAGGCTTTTGAATGTTGGCAACCGTGCGCGTGTGCGCGTCTTCATCCGTAATCTGCAGCAGATCGTGCACAAAAGCGATGCCTGTCACGTTGTCCAGCGATCCCGAGTAGGCAGGCACCCGCGAAAAATTATGCTCCTTAAGCAACTCCAGAAAGTGCTCCAGCGTCGTCGACTCGCGCACCGCAAAAATCTGTGGCCGCGGCGTCATCACTTCCCTCACCAGCTTGTCGCCGAACTCAACCGCCGACCGCACCAGGTCCCGATCCGTCTCTTCGAGAATCCCTTCTTCCTGTCCCGCCTCGAGCAGCGCCTCCACGTCGGTTGCAGCCTCTTCCTCCGGGTCTGCCGGCTTATCCGCCAGCGACGCCACCGAATAGAAGAAGCGCACAAACGCCGTAATCGGCGTGATCACCCACAACAACAATCGGATCGGCCAGATCAATCGCGACGCCCACCGTCCCCGCGTGTGGTTGAAGAGCAACGACGGCAGTACCTGGCTGCAGAACACCACAACCAGCACCACGCCCAGCACCGCCTGCGCAATCTCCGCATACGACGGCCGCCCCATGTGCGGCGCGCGATCAAATAGCACTGCGCCAAATTCCAGCGCAATAATTCCCAGCGCCAGTTGCTGCAGCATCGCCGCGGAGATGGCCGCGTGCTCCCGGCTCAACCCGAGAAACGGCTCAACTTTTTCTTCCCACGCATCGATGTTGTCCTGCACCTCGCGCGACAAGATCTTGCCAAACTCTGAATAAACGCGCGTCATGTACGACGCCAGCGTCACCACTGCCGCTGCCAGGACTAGAAAGAAAATCGTTGTCGGCGTCATCGCGCAACCCCGGCTCTGCGTGCGGTTTGGTTCCCAGCCGATCGGCTCGCCTTTCCATTCGCCGCGCGCTCGATCAGTCCCTGCGGCAAGCCCAGTCGGCCGCGCAGCAACCGCTCGCGCCTCGCCATCTCACCCGCATCGGACTCGTGATCAAAGCCCGCCAAATGCAGCAGTCCATGCAGCATCAGCACCTTCAGCTCCGTTCCAAGAGAGTGGCCGCACATCGCCGCCTGCCGCCGCGCCGTAGGCACGCTGATCGCGAGATCCCCTGCAACCTCGTCCGCCGCTGGCCCGCCCGCAGGAAATGACAGCACGTCCGTCGCCTTGTTCACTCCGCGAAATTGCCGGTTGAGCCGCCTGATTCCCGCGTCCGTGGTCAGCAGCACGCTCACCGTGCCGCGCAGCCGCACCGCTCCCCGCGCCTCTGCCAGAAATCGCGCCAGCGTCGACGCCACCGGCAGCCGGTCCCGTCCTGCGTCTGCCCCACGGGCCGACCTCGCCGCCGTCGCAACAGGCGTCGCGCCCTCGCCAGCACGTCTTCGTCTGGGCAAGGTGGGTTCGGTTTCCAGGTCTGGGTCGAGGAGAATCATCGTGCGCGGAGGCCCGCCAATACAGCCCCGGCGGAATCCGATCTGCCCTGATGATACGCGAAACCGCGCCACAGTCCGTTGCTCTTTAGCGCCCGGCAGACCATAAAACCACAGCAATCCGGCCGCCTCGCCCGCCCGCAAATTGTTAACATCATTCTGCCGGAGGTCATCCCCCAAATGACGGTCGCGCTTTTCCTGGTCGCCTGCGCCGCTATCGGCGCGCTGCTGCTGGTGGCCTGGGGGACTGTGAATCGCAACCGCTGGGGCGTCAACTTCGGCAAGCTGCTCTGCCCGCGCTGCCTCCGACGAATCCCCCGGCCGCAGGGTCCGCCCAGTTTGCGCCAGATCCTCTTCGGCGGCGGCACCTGTTCCGAGTGCCACACCGTCGTCGACAAATGGGGTCGCGAACGAATGCCGGGCCACCGCTATCGCGTCAGCGCAAAAAACTAAAGCGTATCCCTACGCCGGGTCCAGACCCGTCCTGATCCCAATAAATAAGGTCCTGCCCCAAATAAAGAGAGCCCGGCGCCCGCGAATTCATTGCGGCACAGGGCTCCCTTATCGCTTCAGGCTCTATTGCGGCTTCGCCTGCTGCTGCGCTGTCTGTGCCGGCTTCTCCACGTTGATGCTTTCGCTCATAGAGAGCGGCAACTCCTGCTGCTGCGGCTTGGCCGACTCATACGCACGCACAATCCTCTGCACCAGCGCATGCCGCACCACATCGCCCTCTTCAAAGTGGCAGAAGTGAATGCCCTCCACGCCGTCCAGCACATTGATCGCGTCCACCAGCCCCGACTTCCGCGGATTGGGCAAATCGATCTGCGTGATGTCGCCCGTGATCACTGCCTTTGAGTTGTTCCCCATGCGTGTCAGGAACATCTTCATCTGCTCGATCGTCGTATTTTGCGCCTCGTCCATAATGATGAACGCGTCGTTAAGCGTGCGCCCGCGCATAAACGCCAGCGGCGCAACCTCGATCACATTCTTCTCCAGCATTTTGTCCACGCGCTCCGGCTCCAGCAGATCGTAAAGCGCGTCGTAGAGCGGCCGAAGATACGGGTCGACCTTCTCCTGCAAACTTCCCGGCAAAAATCCCAGCCGTTCGCCCGCTTCGACCGCCGGCCTCACCAGCACGATGCGGCTCACCTTCTTCGCATTCATTGCGGCCACGGCCATGGCCACCGCGAGATAGGTTTTCCCCGTGCCCGCCGGTCCCACGCCAAACACCATGTCGTGCTGCTCGATGGCCTCGACATACTTGCGCTGATTCAGCGAACGCGGCTGCACCGTCCGCTTCACCCCTGCGGAGCGCTGCTTACCCGCGTCCGCCAGCGACCTCAGCGTCGTCGCCGGGTCAGCCACCACCAGCCGCAGCATCCCGTTCAATTCGCCATTGTGAGGATTGATTCCCTGCCGCCGAAGCGCCTCGAAATCCTGAAAGATGCGCTGCACTCGCGCCACAGCCTCATCCGGCCCCTTCACATGCACCGCGTCGGATCGAAGCTCAATCCTGACGCCTAACGAGTCTTCCATCAACCTGACGTTTTCGTCGCGGGTCCCAAACAGGGGCTCAAGATTCGGTGTGATCTCCAGTTCAGCGTTCAGACGGCCTCCAGGCCTGCCCTCATGGCAGACAGTGACGGTTGATTAGATTCATGTGAAAGTCTTACGGGTGGGAGTACGCAGGATTTTTTCGCTCCGTGCACAGAAGCACGTGCCAGACCCCCCTCGGTCCGGTGCCACAGCGTGTTGGCAAGAGCGCCCAAATCTGGTATCTGGGGAGAGATTAGCGCCGGTCCGCTCCGCCGTCAATGGCGCCCCCATGAAGATTCATCAAAATAGTCACTGACCGTGTACCCGCCTGACTTCGCTCTCCACAGATAGCATTGGCGCTGCCCGAAGTCCCTGCCGATTGACCCCAACCCCGCTTTCCCGTAGACTAAGAAATTGCGAGGGATGCGGCTCCAGTCACATTCCGGCCCGCATCAATCCAGCCCCTAAGACCAGGCACCCCCTGACATCGGGGCTTAAGACAAGGAACCAGAATGGCAAACCACGTATCTTCGCTCAAACGCGCCCGCCAGACCGTCACCCGCACCGAAGTCAACCGTGCCAACCGCACCCGTGTGCGCGGCAGCCTCCGCGCCCTCCGCGAAGCGCTCGTCAAGGGCGACGTCAAGGCCGCACAGGCGCAGTATCGCGAGACCGTCTCCGCCCTCGACAAGAGCGTGCAAAAGGGCGTGCTCCACTCCAACACCGTCTCCCGCTACAAGAGCCGCCTCAACGCCCGCCTCAAGACCCTGGCCACCGCCAAGGCAAAGTAAAGCCACCTCACAAATTCATGCTTCCAAGCAAACGGCCGGGACACCTCCCGGCCCTTGCTGTTTCTGCCGCAAACAAACGCTCGACGAAAAGTTGAGAGCTAGTTTGCCGGAATCTGCCGGATCGACGCTACCATCGCATTGATTTGGGCTTGAGAGATTACCGGACCATGTTTGTCCGTCGATTCGATCCGAATCTGGTAGTGCCGGTCGGCCGAATCAAAAAGATCTAGTCGCACTCGGTAAGGCGGAATCGCGGGGTCGCCTGCCTGAAAGCCGCGCAAGCCTCCCGCGCTCACTGAATAAATATCTCTGAGATTCCCGATCGTGAAGGACTTCATTTCCAATAGAAAACTTCTTGCCTCATTCTCATCGCGCCCATTCCACCATTTCACCTGATCGGGCGTGCTCATCATTTCGGCATACATGAGGTTGTAGCTCGAAATACCCTTAGACTCGTCGCGGCCATGAGCCGCCTCTGACCCCATCCGAACCTCGAAATCGTCGTCGCCGGGCTTGAAGAGCATCATTGCGACGTGCTGATCGGGAAATGGAGCGATCGCGACATCCGATGCCATTCGGATCGTCCCCATATTGCTCCATGGCGCCTGAACCGCAAACCCGTACATTTCAATTTGAAAGCCTGTCAACGTTGCTAAGCTCCGGTCGGCCAGGGCAACTGGGAGCCGTGCCAATCCTGGATTATCGCGTAACATCGACCGCGTCTCAATCCAGGGGGACAACCATCGAACCGCCTGCCCAAGCAGCCACATCACTGCGAAGACGGCGACCAAAGCCAACACAACCCGCTTTGGGCTGACACGCCACCACTTCTGCACTGGCTTATCCTTGCGGCGATAATAGCACCTAGAAAACTAGCTCAGCCGCTCAAAAACTCCCGCCGCGCCCATGCCGCCGCCGACGCACATCGTCACCATTCCATAGCGCACGTTCCGCCGCCGCATCTCTGCCAGCAGTGTCGCCGTCAGCTTCGCGCCCGTGCAGCCCAGCGGATGCCCCAGCGCGATCGCCCCTCCGTTCACATTCACCTTTGCCGGGTCAAATCCGAGCTCCCGCATCACCGCCAGCGCCTGCGCGGCAAACGCCTCGTTAAACTCGATCAGACCGATGTCCTCGAGCTTCAGTCCCGCCATCTTCAGCACTTTTGGAACCGCATAAATCGGCCCCACGCCCATCTCTTCCGGCAGGCACCCCGCCACCGCGTATGCAACCAGTCGCGCCAGCGGTTCGATGCCCAATTCCTTCGCACGTCCCGCGTCCATCAGCACCGTTGCCGCCGCGCCATCCGAAGTCTGCGATGCATTCCCCGCCGTCACCGTGCCTGTAGCTTTGAACACCGGCTTAAGCGCCGCCAGAGCCTCCTGAGAAGTGTCCGCGCGCGGCCCTTCGTCCGCCGCAAACACCGTCTCCGTCACCACCGGCTTGCCCGCCTTCGTTCCGGGAACCGCCAGCTTCACCTTGACCGAAACCAGCTCCTCGTCAAATTTCTTGCCGGCCTGCGCCGCCAGCGCCTTCTTGTGACTTCCAAAAGCAAACGCGTCCTGATCCTCGCGCGAAATGTTGTAGTGCCGCGCCACCCGCTCCGCCGTCAGCCCCATCGTCAGCAGCGACGCAGGATAGTGCTCCGCCAGCCACGGATTAGGGCTCGGCTTCGATCCCCCCATGGGAATCATGCTCATCGATTCCGCGCCGCCCGCAATCACCACCCGCATATTGCCCGCGCGAATCCGCATGTCGCCCTGCGCAATCGCCTCCAACCCCGACGCGCACAGCCGATTCACCGTCGCCCCCGGCACATCCACCGGCAACTGCGCGCGCAGCGCTGCAAAGCGCCCGATGTTATATCCCTGCTCGCCTTCCGGCATCGCGCATCCGAGAATCACGTCGTCGACTTCCGCCCGATCGAGGCTCGGCACCCTATCCAGCGCCCCGCCTAGCGCAATCGCCGCCAGATCGTCAGGCCGTGTAGTGGCCAGTGCACCTTTGGGTGCGCGCCCCACCGGCGTGCGCACTGCGCTCACAATTACAGCTTCCGTCATTTGCGACTCCTTGGTGTTCGATGCTCCGGGCCCGCATTCGTCGCTGCCTCGGCCAATCGTCCCAACTGCTTTTGCTACTCCGGCACATCCAGCAGCGTCCACCTGCCCCTGGTGAAGTAGTGAAACACCGTGCGATTCTCAATCGTCGAGTCACTCAGTGCATCGTGGTCCTCAAGCGGCGCCCTCCGCTTCATCCCCAGTTGCGCCTCGTGCACGCGTTGCGGGGATGCGGGGTCGATGCCCCAGTTGAACCCCAGCACTCCGCTCGGATCGTGCGCCTGCAGACGCTCCGTCTCCGGCGCTGTCGCCAGCGTCATCGGCTTCTCCGGCTCACTCGCAAAGAACACTAACAGCGCCACCGTCCCTTTTGCCGCGCACAACACCGCCCAATCCGCCGAACCCGCCCGCTCCAGGCTCGCACGCACAACATTCTCCGGCCGGTGCGCCTCATACGTCTGCGGAATCATGCACCCGTCCGCCGTAAGTTGCGCCGCAATCGCTGCGGGCAGTTCGGGAAACGAACTTGCCGGCAGCCGCCGAATCAGAAACCCCACCGGCCGTCCGCTCACCATCACCTTGCCCGTCTCTGTCAGTTGATCCGTCGCCGCCGTCTGCGCATGCGCGGCCTTTCCACCTGCCGCAATCATTGCCGCCGAGAACACAATCAATCCAGCGCGCTTCATTCGTTCCTAATTCCGCAGCGGCTTTCCGGTCTTCAACGTAAATGCGATCCGCTCCTGCGTCCTGCGCTCGCCCGAGAGTGACAAAAACGCCTCCCGCTCCAGGTCCAGCAGATATTGTTCGCTGATCGGCACACCCGCCGTCACGCGCCCGCCGCACAAAATGTAAGCGGCCCATCGCGCTACCTTCTGGTCGTGCTCCGACGCGTAGCCCGCCTCGCCCATCAAATAAATCCCCGTCTCGAGTGTGGCCAGCGCTCCCGTGCCCGGCGCAGGAATCTGTGTCCGCTGCGCCGGCGCCGCATAGCCCGCGTCCGCCACCGCCTGCGCCACCGCCTTTGCATCCTTCAGCAGCCGTTCGCGATTCAGCGTGATCCGATCCGTCGGGCCCAGCAGCCCCAGCCCGCGCGCCTCGACCGCCGATGTCGACACCTTGGCCATCGCAATCGTCTCCAGCGTCCGCTTCAGCCCATCCGCGACCTCTGCCGATTGCGCAAATCGCGACGGCGGATCCTTGGGATCGGGCGGCGCCAGCGCGGCCGCCGCGTCCATTGCGCGCAGCAGCATCTCCTTCGTCCCGCCGCCGCCGGGAATCAGCCCCACCCCCGCCTCCACCAATCCGATATAGGTCTCCGCGTGCGGCTGCCTTCGCGCCGCGTGCAGACAAATCTCCGTCCCCCCGCGCAGCGTCAGTCCAAACGGCGCCACCACCACCGGCCGCGGACAAAACTTGATCGCCGCCGTCATCTGCTGAAAGCCGCGAATCGCTCCGTCGACTTCCTCCCAATCGCCCTCCTGCGCCGCCAGCAGCAGTTGCAACAGGTTCGCGCCCACGCTGAAGTTGTCGCGGTCTCCCGTAATCACAAACGCCGCAAAGTCCCTCACCGCATCTGAATCCGCGCGCAACACCGACGACGTCAGCGCCACCACATCGCCGCCAATCGCATTCTTCATCGAGTGCAGTTCGATGCAGCCCACTCCATCACCCAGGTCGATCAGCGACGCTCCCGAATTGCCGCGCACCACTCCATTCGCGCTTCTAAAATCCGCAACCCGCGCATGCCCCGGCATCTCGGCAACGCGCTCCCAGTGTCCCGTCGTGGGATTGAAACACTGCGGCCCGCTTGTCGAATACCACGAGTCGTTCTCCGTCGCGAGCAACTCCTCCACCGCCGCGCTCACCGGAATCTGAAGCGCCCTCATCCGAGCGACCGTGCCTTTCACGCCCGCCGCATCCCACATTTGAAACGGCCCGAGTTCCCAGTTGAACCCCGCGCGCATCGCCTCATCGATCGACGGCGCATCGTCCGCCGCCTCGCCAATTCGATCCGCCGCATAGTTCCACAGCGACGACAAAAACGGCCACAAAAACTTCGCCGCCTTGTCCTTCGCGGCGTCGTTCGCCAGCAGCAGCCGCAGCCGTTCTTCCACTGTCGCCGCGTTCTTCGCCATCTCCAGCGCAGGCAGCGCGGCCTTGGCCAACGGCCGGTATTCCATCGTGTTCAGGTCGAGAACCGAACGAAGCTCCTTGCCGTCTTCCCCGCGCGTCTTCTTATAGAAACCCTGGCCGGCTTTATCGCCCAGCCATCCGCGCTTCACAACCTCGGCGAGCACTTCAGAAAATCTGCCCTGCGTCGCGCCCTGCGGAAAATTCGCCGCCACATGTGCCAGGATGTCGATGCCTACCATGTCCGCCAGTCGAATCGTCCCGGTGCGCGGCCATCCAATCGCCGGCCCCGTCAGCGCATCCACTTCCTCAACCGTCAGCCCCTGCTCCAGCATCAGCGTGGCCGCGGTAAACATCACTGCAACGCCGATCCTGTTCGCGATAAAGTTCGGCGTGTCGTTGGCAAACACCACCTGCTTGCCGAGAATGCGATCCGCAAACGCGGCGAATGCCGACACGGTCGCGCCATCGCTCTCCTCGGTCGCGATCACTTCGAGCAGCCGCATGTAGCGCGGCGGATTGAAAAAATGCGTACCGAAAAATCGTTCCCGCTTGGCCGTCAGCCCCACTGCGATCTTCCCCACCGGCAGCCCCGACGTATTCGTAGTCAGCACCGCCTGCGGCCCCAGATGCTCGACCACCCGATTCAACAAAGTCGTCTTGATCTCGAGATTTTCGGCAACCGCCTCGACCACCCAGTCGCATTGCGCCAGCTTGGCCAGGTCGTCTTCAAAGTTGCCCGGCGTGATCAGCGACGCCAGCCCCGCCTCATAGAGAGCAGCCGGCTTGGTCTTGCCGAGTGCAGCAATGGCACTCGTTGCCAGCCGGTTACGCGCCCCGTCGCCCGCGGGAATCATGTCCAGCAGCAGCACCGGAATGCCCGCGTTGGCCAGGTGCGCAGCAATCCGCGAACCCATCGTGCCCGCGCCCAGCACCGCTGCGCGTCTCACCAGCAGCGGTCTCGTGCCAATACCAATTGCAGCAACCGGTGCAGTCGTGCTCATCTGGGCTCTCCTCACGCGAGCACATCCGGCTCGCATCTATCCCGCCGAAACCATCGCAGCATACGGCGATGCCGCTCGCTGGGTCAAGTTGATGAAAGCCAGGCTGCGCTCAACCCGGTGAATCAACAAGTCTGCCCTCACTTGCGCAGCAGCTTGAACGCATGCACCCAGTCGTTGTGCAGAAATCCCGGTATGCACCACAGCATGCACAGCGGCTCAATCGCGCGCGCGGCCTCGGCCGTTCCCATATCCGCGGTCTCCCACCCAAACTGCTCGTTGATTTTCGTCACAGTCTTCTTTGCCGCCTCGTTGTTGCCGCAGATGAACATCGTCGGTTTCCCGCCCTCAAATTGTGGGTTGATCATGCACGCATTGCCCACCGAGTTATACGCCTTCACAAGATGCGCATCCGCAAATTCGCGCTGCAACTGCTCCATCAGCGATTCGTTGTAACCGATATAAAACCGCAGCACCCCTTTGTCCGGCGGCGCATCCTCAATGGGATTGCAAGCGTCCATCACCGTCTTCCCCGCCAGGTTTTTCGCACCCGCCAGCCGCAGCACGTCCGCTGCCGCGTTCCCTTTCACCGCCAGCACGATCAGCTCGCCAAACGCCGCTGCCCCTGCAAAATCCGCCGTCTCCGCTCCTTGATTCTTTCCAGCCCACTCCGCCAGTTTCGCCGGCGTTCTCGATCCAATCGTCACCGCATGCCCATGCTTCAAAAATCCCGCCGCCAGCACCTTCGCCACATCGCCCGAACCCAGCACTCCAACCTTCATCGCACCCTCCTTCTGCCGAGGAGTGTAGCCCTCCGCACCAGCTACTTCAATGAACGCGCCTTAAACGCATTGCATCTCCGGATTCGATCGCTCCCCGCGTGCGCCGCAGCGCATCCAAACCTGCTGTATCCTTGAGCTGGAGCCTCGCGTGCTCGCGTTTCACCCGCAATGACCCTCTTGAAGACAAGTCCGTGGGAAGCTGCCGCCGGGCTGGCCGCCGTCGTGTCCGTCGCCGTCGGCGTCGTCTGGTGGATCCGCCGTCACCGTCCCACTCCCGATGAAATCGAGCGCGCCCGCCGCTCTGCTCTCGCGCAAACCGGCCGCCTCGTCGATGGCATGTTGCTCGACGTCTGCGAGATGGACGCGACCGACGGCCGCAAGCTCACTCTCCTCGAATACAGCTACCGCATTGCCGGCGTCGAATACGAGTGCTCCCAGGACATCACTGCCATGCGCGAAGTCGTCGATCCCTCCGAGGTCCGCGCCGGCTTCCCCTGCTCCGTGCGCTACCACACCCACAGTCCGCAAAACAGCATCATCATCGCCGAGGAGTGGACCGGCCTCCGCCACAGCCTTCCCGAGCTGCCCTGGCTCGACATGCCCGGCCGCGATAACCGGCACCCCGGCTAGCCTCTTTTCCGCCATTACGAGTGGTATCCCGGCGCCCATCCGCCATTGGCGCGCCATACCCAACCCCGATTACACTAGGGCCATGCATGTCCATGCAGGCTCGGGCGCTTCCCCTGCCGCCAATTCGAGGACACAATCCGTACTCCGCTTCTCCCTTGTGGCAACGCTCGCCTATGTGGTAGTCACATTCGTAGCCGGGCTCCGCGCCCACTCGCTCGCCCTGCTCTCCGAGGCCGGCCACAACGCCTCCGATTTTCTGGCCCTCCTGCTCAGCTTCGCCGCCGTCTATTTCCAGTCACGCCCGGCCGACGACTCCAAAACCTTCGGCTATCAGCGCGCCGGAGTCCTCGCCGCCTTCATCAATGCAGGAACCCTCATCCTCATCGCTCTCTGGATCGGCTTTGAAGCTATCCATCGCCTCAGTTTTCCTGTCGCCGTCCAACCCCGGCTGATGATGACCGTCGCCGCCGCCGGTGTCATCATGAACGGCGTCATCGCCGCCCTGCTCTGGGGCGTTGCCCGCGACGTCAACCTGCGCAGCGCCTTCATCCACATGGCCGGAGACACCCTCTCCACCGCTGCCGTCATCGCTGGCGGCGCCGGCATCCTGCTCACCGGCCACAACTGGATCGACCCTGTTCTCTCCCTCATCATCGCCGCCCTCATACTCTGGTCCAGCATCGGCATCGTTCGCGAAACCCTCAACATTCTTCTTGAGGGCATGCCCCGCGGTGTGTCACTCGCAGAGATTCGTTCCAGCATGGAAGCCGTCGAAGGCGTCTGCAACGTCCACGACCTCCACGTCTGGGCCCTCGGCTCCCACTCCAGAGCCCTCGCCTGCCATGTCACCATCGCCGACATTCCCCCCTCTGAGAGCGTCTGCATCCTCGAGAAACTCAACCACGTGCTGCGCGACCACTTCCACATCGCCCACACCACCGTGCAGTTTGAACACGTCGGCTGCGGCGAACTCATCGGCTGCGTCGTCCCCATGGAAGAGATGGCCAGCGCCCCCGCCCACAGCCATCACGGCCACGCCCACTGACATCGAACCCGGAGGTTCTCGCGTTGATTCGTCGTCGTTCTTCGATCGCCGTTCTCTGCCTCGCTCTTTCCCCGCTCGTTTCGGCTTTCCCCCCGCCCACCGCGCAGGCGCAGTCTGCCCCACCACCGTTAGCTGGCGAATACACCGACCCCGCCGACCCTGCCACGCCCTTCAGCTTCTACATGCAAGAGGGAAAGCTCGTCGTCGAGTCCGATCGCCAGGTGCCAACCGAGCTCACCGCCATCTCCTCCACGGAATACGGCCAGCCCGAATCGAAGATCACGTTTCGTTTCACCCTCGATGCCAACGGCCGTGCCACCGCCGTCGTCCAATCTAGCGAACCCGACGCGATCTACAAGCGCACCGGCGAGCCCGTCCATCACATCTTCCACGACTACCAGCGCGCCGAGGTCATGATTCCCATGCGCGACGGCATCAAGCTCCACGCCGTCATCCTCAAGCCCTCCGACATCGCCACGCCGCTGCCGATCCTCATGCAGCGCACGCCTTACGGAGTCGACGGCACCACCCGCGGCAGCTTTTCCGCGCAGCGCCCCGAGCTCGCACGCGATGGCTACATCTACGTCGCTGAAGACATTCGCGGCCGCTACAAAAGCGAAGGCGAATTCATCATGAGCCGGCCTCTCGCCGGCCATGGCGCCGGCAGCCCCTCTGCCAATCAAGACCACAACGCCGTCGACGAAAGCACCGACACCTTCGACACCGTCGACTGGCTCGTTAAAAATGTCCCCGGCAACAACGGCCGTGTCGGCGTCGTCGGCACCAGCTATCCCGGCTTTCTCGCCACCATGGCCGGCATCAATCCGCACCCCGCCGTCAAAGCCATCTCGCCCCAGGCCCCCATGATCGACGTATGGATGGGCGACGACTTCTTCCACAACGGAGCTTTCCGCCAAAGCTACGGCTACGACTATGGCTTCATGATGGAGTCCAGCAAAGAGAACAGCAAGGTCGACTATGGCAAAGATAAAGATGGCAAGCCCCGCGACGGCTACGACTTTTTCCTCGAGCGCGGCAACTTCGCCGAAGATGTGAAGCGATCCGGTTCCCCCATGCTTCCCACGTGGAAGCTCTTCCTCGATCATCCCGCCTACGACTCCGTCTGGTCTTCGCGCGGCGTCGAGCACGACCTCCACTCCGTCACCGTCCCCACCCTCTCGGTCGGCGGCTACTACGACCAGGAAGACATGTTTGGCCCCCAGATCGAGTACTCAACCCTCGAGCCCTTCGACGCCAATCATGAGAACTTCCTCGTCCTCGGCCCTTGGCGGCACGGCTTCTGGAGCTCGTCCTCAGGCCACCTCGGCAACCTCGACTACGGCCAGCCCATCGGCAAAGAATTCCGCGCCCAGATCGAAGCGAAATTCTTCGCCCACTACTTAAAAGATGACACCGGCGCCAATTCCTCCGGTTTCGATCTTGAAAACACCGCCAGCTTCCAGACCGGCTCCAATACCTGGCAGCGCTATGCCAGCTTTCCGCCGGTCAAGTCGCAGCCCACCAGCCTCTACCTCACCGGCGGCGGCCTGCTCACTTTCAGCGACTCCACCTCTAAAGCCACCACCACTTACGTGAGCGACCCATCCAATCCCATCCCCTATCGCCATCGCCCCATCCAGCCCACCTATGGCGACGGCTCGCAGTGGTACAACTGGCTCACTGAAGATCAGCGCTTCGTCACCGACCGCTCTGACGTCGCCCTCTTCAAGCTCCCCGTCCTCAAAAAAGACCTCATCGTTACCGGCGAAGTCATTGCCGACGTCTACGCCTCGACCACCGGCACCGACAATGACATGGTCGTCAAGCTCATCGATCAGTACCCTGACGACAGCTCCGATCCCAAAATGCGCGGCTATCAACTCATGACCAACGCTGAAATCTTTCGCGGACGCTACCTCACCGGCTTCGACAATCCTCAGCCCCTGCGCGCCAACTCCATCCACGAATACAAATACAGCCTCCACGACATCGATCACGTCTTCAAGGCCGGCCACACTGTCATGGTCGAGGTTCAAAGCACCTGGTTCCCGCTCTACGATCGCAATCCCCAGACCTTTGTGCCCAACATCATGACCGCCAGCCCCCGCGACTACAAACCCGCCACCATCACCCTCTACTCCGACCACGATCACCCATCTAATTTGCAAATGCCGCTGATGAACGCCTGCGACCACATCGACTGTTTCTAGTTCATGAGGCCAAAGGCACTCTCATTTCTCTCGACCTCAGTTCCGGCGCGAACGTCAATAGTTCCACCGGGGCGCCGTCGTGAACGATCATCGCCACCATGACGCCCTCGCTCGGACTGTTGGGCGGTATCAGAATCTCTTTTCCTTCCAGCGCCAACGCGAGATCATCCACCTCAAAGGCGACATGAGGCACAGTCTTGATGATTTCGGGATATGGCGCGTCCGCATCAAATCGCATCCACTGCACGCCATAGGGGCTGCTTTCATATCCCGAAACGTGGATTTTGAGTGCAGGTAAGTGCATCTCTCCGGGCCGAGGCGTGGGGGTCGGAATGCCAAGGTGATGGTATCGCCATCCGTCTTTCACGATTGCGGAAGGAAGCTCGCTACCCCGCCGCCCCGGCACCGCCGCCGCATCGTTTGCTCTCCAGTTGGGCTCACTCACGACATTCCTCCTCCGGTCCACTTCACCGACCGCATAATCGTATCTCGCCTGCGACCCCATCGGCTGCCTCTGAGCATAGTTGACACATAATATGTGAACACGTATTATGTGTTCATGAACATCACCCTCTCCATCGATGAACAGCTTGTCCAACGCGCCCGCGAAAAGCTCCGTGCCACCGGAAAGACTGTGAATCAGGAGATTCGCGAGCACCTCCAGCACATCGCTGGCGACGAAGACCTGGAAGCGGCTATCGAATTTCTGGAGAAAACATCCGGAATGGGAAAGCCCGAGCCAGGCTGGAAGTGGAATCGGGAAGAGATTTACGAAGACCGGCTTAAATGGCCTCGCAAATGACCGCAAAGCAGCGGAATTCGCGCGCATTCCTCGATACCAATGTTCTTGTCTATACCGACGATCCCAGAGATCCGGTCAAGCAAGCGAAGGCTCTCGATTTGATTAAGCAGCATCTCCTCTCGCGCAAAGGAGTGGTCTCGCTTCAGGTATTGCAGGAGTATTTCGTCTTGGCCACAGGAAAGCTCAAACTCGATTCGGCACTGGCAAAGGAAAGAATCGAAGTCTTCGCCAGGCTCCAGGTAGTTGAGCCCACAGTCACCGATATTCTGGCCGCTATCGATCTGCACCGGTTGCGCGGATTGTCCTTCTGGGACGCACTCGTCGTGCACTCGGCCAGGCAGGCAGGCTGCAGTGTCCTGCTGACTGAAGACCTGCAGCACGGCCAGGAGTTTGACGGAGTAAAGATCGTCAACCCCTTCCTGAACTAATACACCCCTTGCATTCATGCGCTTCAAAAGCATGCGATTCGGATTCATCTGGAATCCGATTCCAGCGCCGCTCGTCGCCGTCCCTACCACACCACGCATCGCTCCGCTTCCGGCCGCACCATCGCCGATCCCGCCTTGCACTGGAACGCCTCGGCAAACGGCGGGAAGTTCGACATCGGCCCCAACACGCGATACTTCGCCACCGGGTGCGGATCGCCCTGCACCATCATCTTCTGCGTTTCCACGCGCGTCTCATCGCCCCTGAACTGCCCCCATGCAATGAAAAATTGCTGGTCCGGCGTGAAGCCGTCGATCTTCTCCGTCGACTGCCCCTGCGCCGTTTTCTTGAATGCGCGATATGCGATCCTCAGCCCTCCCAGATCGCCGATCGATTCGCCCAGCACCAGCTTCCCGTTGATGTGAATATCGTCCGGCCCATCGATCCTGTATCCATCAAACTGCTTCACCACGCACTCAGTCTTGGCGTGAAACTTGTCCAGATCCGCCGGCGTCCACCAGTTGTTCAGCTTGCCCGTTCCGTCAAACTGCGCGCCCTGATCGTCAAATCCATGCGAAATCTCGTGCCCGATCACCACCCCGATTGCGCCGTAATTCACCGCATCCACGTAGTCCTTACTGAAGGCCGGCGGCTGCAGAATCCCCGCCGGAAACACAATCTCGTTCAGCAGTTGGCTATAGTAGGCATTCGAAGTCGGCGGCGTCATGCCCCACCGGCTGCGATCCACCGGCTTGTTGATCGTGGAGTGGTTGTCCGCCACCTGAAACCGGTCCGCCGACAGCGCATCGCCAAAATAATCCGTCCGCTCGATCTTCACCGCGGAGTAGTCCTTCCACTTGTCCGGGTACCCGATCTTCACATTGAAAGCCGCAAGCTTATTCAGCGCCTTCTGCTTGGTCTCCGGCGTCATCCAGTCGACGTCCTCTATCGAGTCGTGCATGCTCGACAAGATATTCGCGACCATCTCCTGCGCCCGCTTCTTCGCTTCGGGCGGAAAATAACGCTTCACATATTCCTGCCCCAGCGCCTCGCCCAGCAGCGCGTCCGTCTGCTCCGCGCAGCGCACTTCGCGCGGCTTCAGTTCGCCTACGCCCGCCAGTTGCTTCTGATAAAACCCAAACTGCGCGTCCACAAACGGCTGCGACAGCCGATCGGCAAAGCCGTTCAGCAACTGCCAGCGCAGATACGTCTTCCACTGCGCCAGCGGCGCCTCGGTCAGCAGCTTTTCAAACTCCGCCATAAATTCCGGCTGATCTATATTCATCACGCCGGGCTCGATTCCCGCGCTGTCCAGATACGCACTCCAGTCAAAGTGCGGCGTCATCTTCTGCAACGCAGCCAGGTCGCTGATGTGGTCCGTCGAGTGCGGATCTCTCAACGTCACGTTATCGAGCGACGCCTTGGCCAGCGCCGTTTCAAAATCCATCACCGATTGCGCCGCTGCCTTTGCCTCGCTCTCGCTCGCGCCGCCCAGCACAAAAATCTTGGCGATATAAATCAGGTACTCCGCCCGTGCATCCGCAAAACGCTTCTCCGGCTTCACGTAGTAGTCGCGATCCGGCAGCCCCAAGCCACCCGCGCCCACATCGGCAATCACATCCGTCGGCGCGTGAATATTCTGCGTCCCAAACAGCGTGAACGGCACCATCACCCCCATCGCATGCAGCTCGCGAATCTCCTGTTGCAGGCTGGCCGCATCGTGCACCGCATCCACCGCCGCCAGGTACGGCTTCAGCGGAGTGATGCCCGCTGCATCCACCGCCTTCACATTCGTGCACGCCGCATAAAAATCGCCCGTCAGTTGCGCCGGACTGCCCTTCGCATGATCCGTCGTCGCCGACACTTCATCCAGAATCTTGCGCAGTTGGTCCTTATTCTCCTCGCCTGCCTGCCAGCGGCGGCTCCAACGGTCCATCGACGCAGGAATCGGATTCTGCGCCCGCCATGTCCCATTTGAGAATTCGTAAAAGTCGTCGCACGGCTGCACGCTGCGGTTCAAATCCGCCGTCTCAATCCCCTTCACCGCTGCATTCTGCCCACTGGCTCCAATTCCCACCGCAAAAATCAGCAAAATCGCCAAGCCTAACCGCTTCATACAACCTCCATGCAATTGAAAAAACTCCGCCTTGCCATTCTCCACTATTCACTTCCGGCGCATCCCCACTTTGTGACGACCCGGCGTCCCGGCGGGCTCAACTTGACCCTTGCGCTAAAATATAGGCAGCATGCTTCTCCATAAGCCCATCCCGGTTCTGCTCGGCGTTTCCAGGAATCGCGCTGTGTCGAAGCTGCGTTCCTCCAGTCGACGTGAGCCCCAGCGAACGACGACCGTCCTCGCTTTCAAGATGGCGATCGAGTTCCTGGGAACGCTCTAGCGGCGCCCGCCGCCAATACCTGCACTGCGCCCTTTTCCTGCTCAATTCATCCAAAGACCTGCGCCACCCACTGGCGCGACACCGGAGATGTGGAATGCTAGACCGCCTGGAACAAATGGAACGCCGCTACAACGAGCTGCAATCGGAGTACGGCCTGCCCGAGGTCCTCAACGACCACGAGCGCGCCACCAAAATCTCCAAGGCTCTGCGCGAAATCGAAGTACCCGTCGAGAAATTCCGCGAGCTCAAGCTGGTTCAAACCGGCTTGGCCGAAGCACGCACCATGCTCGCCGAGACCGACGCCGATCTGCGCGCCATGGCCGAGGAAGAAATCGCCGCGCTCGAGCCGCGCGAGTCCGCCATCCTCGAGGAACTGCGCCTTCTGCTCCTTCCCAAAGACCCCAACGACGAGAAAAACGTCATCCTCGAGATCCGAGCCGGCACCGGCGGCGACGAGGCCTCGCTCTTTGCCGCCGAAGTCTTCCGCATGTACACGCGCTTCGCCGAACAGCATCGCTGGAAGGTCGAAGTCCTGTCGCTCTCCGAATCCGGCGTCGGCGGTTACAAAGAGGTCATCGCCATCATCGAGGGCAACCGCGTCTATTCGCAGCTCAAGTGGGAGTCGGGCGTCCACCGCGTGCAGCGCGTGCCCGCCACTGAAACCCAGGGCCGCGTCCACACCTCCGCCATCACCGTCGCCGTCCTTCCCGAGGCTGAAGACGTCGACATCAAAATCGAAGCCAAAGATATTCGCATTGACACTTTCTGCTCCTCCGGTCCCGGCGGTCAGTCCGTCAACACCACTTACTCCGCCGTGCGCATCACCCACATCCCAACCAACACCGTGGTCAGTTGCCAGGACGAGAAGTCGCAGATCAAGAATCGCGAAAAAGGCATGCGCGTTCTCCGCTCCCGTCTCTATGAGCAGGAGATGGAAAAACAAAACGCCGAGCTCGCCAAAGAACGCAAGCAGCAGGTCGGCTCCGGCGATCGCAGCGAAAAGATCCGCACCTACAACTTCCCGCAAAACCGCCTCACCGATCACCGCATCGGCCTCACTCTTCACCAGCTCGACCTCGTGATGGAGGGCCGCCTGCAGCCCATCGTCGACGCCCTCGTTGCTCACTATCAGGCTGAACAGTTGAAGGCCGACAGCCAGGCCGCCTGATGCATCTGCGCGATTCGCTCGACCAGGCCGAAGCACTGCTCCGCTCCGGCCCGCACCCCGATCGCGCCCGCCTCGACGCCGAGACATTGCTGCTTCATCTCACCCAAAAAAATCGCGCGTGGCTCCTCACTCATCTTGAAGAAACTCTCTCCGCCGAACAGTCCGTCCATTACTCCCGGCTGATCGCCCGCCGTCTCGCCGGCGAGCCCATCCAATACATCACCGGCGAAACCGAATTCTACGGCCTGCCCCTCCGCGTCACGCCCGACGTCCTCATCCCCCGCCCCGAAACCGAACATCTCGTCGAAAAAACTCTCTCCCTCGCCGCACAATTTCCTTTGGCCGCGGCACAAACCCCTGCGCGCCACATCTCTGCTGCTCATATATTGGACGTAGGCACTGGTTCCGGCGCCATTGCAATCGCACTCGCGCATCATTTGCCAAATGCGCACATCACCGCCACTGATATCTCCATGCCCGCCCTCGAACTCGCCCGCCAAAACGCCGCGCGCAACTCCGTCGCTACGAATATCCGCTTCCTCCGAGGTGATCTCCTCGCTCCCGTCGCAGGCGAATCGTTCGACCTCATCGTCTCCAACCCGCCCTACGTTCCCGCCTCCGATCATTCTTCTCTCGCCGTCGAGGTCCGCGACTTTGAACCATCGCTTGCCCTCTTCGCCGGCCCCGACGGCCTCGACATCTACCGCCGCCTCATCCCCGCCGCCTTCGCCGCACTCGCCATCGGCGGCTTCCTTCTTCTCGAAATCGGCTGCGGCCAATCCGACGCCATCCGCGCTCTCCTCACCGACGCCGGCTTCGTCAACATCGACTTCACCCCCGACTTGCAGGGCACTCCCCGCGTCGTCTCCGCGCAGCATCCCTGACGCCTCCCTCGCCACCGGGTTGAATTCCCCGCACAGGCGTGCAAAATGAAGGAGACTCGCATTCGCATCTTCATAACCGCGGAGCCAACTCAATGACCCCACCCCTTCGCCGCTGCACCTGGTCTGAAAGCGATCCCCTGATGCGCGCCTACCACGACACCGAGTGGGGCGTGCCCGACCGCGACAGCCGCTCGCTCTGGGAAACGCTCATGCTCGAAGGCTTCCAGGCCGGCCTCGCCTGGATCATTGTTCTCCGCAAGCGCGATGCCTTCCGCAAAGCCTTTCGCAACTTCGATCCCAAGGCCGTCGCCCGACTCGGCGAAAAGGACATCGTCCGCATGCTCGACAATCCGGGCATCATTCGCTCCCGCGCCAAGATTGAAGCCACCATCGCCGGCGCGCGCGTTTATCTCGACATGCAATCCGCCGGCCTCGACTTCTCCGCCTTCGCCTGGCAATTCGTTGACGGCAAACCCCTACAGAACTCCGGGCCCATCCCCGCCTCGACTCCGCTCTCGCTCACCATCTCAAAAGAACTCAAGCGCCGCGGCTTCAAATTCGTCGGCCCCACCATCGTCTATGCCTGGATGCAGGCCGTCGGCCTCGTCAACGACCATGCGCAGGACTGCTTCCGCCGCAACGTCCGCGCCGCATCGCGCAAAAAATAGACTCCGAGGCTTGCTCCCTGACGCTCGGCTCCCCGCTGCTCTCCTCCAAGGGTCTGCCGCACCGCGGGTGCTGCCGCACGCACGTTGCTCGACCTGCGTCTCCAGGCATACTATTCCCGTTGAAATCGTTTTCAGGAGATTGCCCTTCCATGCGCATTGCCTCGTCGCTCCATCTTTCAGCTCTGGCATTGACTCTTCTTGCTTTCGCGCCGAAGGCGCAGTCGGCCCCACCGCGGGTCGCAGCAACTCCGCCCATGGGCTGGAATAGCTGGAACTACTTCGCCGGCAGAGTCACCGACAAAGACATTCGCGACTCCGCCGATCAGATCGTCGCCTCCGGCATGAAGGATGCAGGCTACATCTACGTCAATATCGACGACACATGGGAGGGCGAACGCGACTCCTCCGGGGTCCTCCACACCAACTCCAAATTCCCCGACATGAAAGCCCTCGCCGACTATGTCCACTCCAAGGGACTCAAGATCGGCATCTACTCCTCGCCCGGCCCCAAGACCTGCGCCGGCTACGAGGGCTCGCTCGGCCACGAACAGCAGGACGCCGACCTCTATGCTTCCTGGGGCATCGACTATCTCAAATACGATCTCTGCTCCTTCATTCCCGCCGTGATGCAAAAACAGGCGCCCAACGACAAGGCCGCGCAGATGCGCCTCATGATCGACGCCTACGACAAGATGGCCAAGGCGCTCAAATCTACTGGCCGCCCCATCGTCTTCTCCCTCTGCCAATATGGGTGGGACGCGCCCTGGGAGTGGGCGCCCGCGCTCGGCGGCAATCTCTGGCGCACCACCGGCGACATCGAGCCGCATTGGGACCGCGTCTACGCCATCCTCAGCGAGCAGGAGGGTCTTGAGAAATACGCCGGCCCCGGCCACTGGAACGATCCCGACATGCTCGAGGTCGGCAACGGCAAGCTCTCCCTCGGCGAAAATCGCGCTCATTTTTCCATGTGGGCCATGCTCGCCGCGCCTCTTCTTGCCGGCAACGATCTGCCTCACATGCGGCCCGAGATCCAGGCCATCCTGACCAATCGCGACGTCATCGCCATCGATCAGGATCGCCTCGGCCGTCAGGCCTCCCGCGTCTACTCCGATGGCGAAGTGGGCGTGTGGACGAAACCTCTCTCCGGCGGCGCGCTGGCCATCGCCGTGCTCGATGTCGGCAGCGACCGCTATTCCACTCACCCATTTCATTTGAATCTGGCGAAGCTCGGATTGCACGGCCCGCAGCACGCCAAAGATTTATGGAGTGGGAAAGAAGTGGAACTCACCAACAAAATGCCCATCGAGATCGCCAGCCACGACGTGCTGCTGCTCCGCATTGCCGCGCCAAAATAGCCGCCGCAACTGCTCATCTCCGTAAGCCGGCCTAGGCTCCGTCGCTGCTTCCGCACTGCGACGGGAATCGGCGGTCCTATCCCACTGCAGCTTCGTCTTGGAGCGGGCGGGGTTGCGCTCTACCTCGTCATCCGCGCCCACGGCCCCATCAACGCCATCACGCACGCGCAACCTGCCGCAAACCAGCCCAGCTTCCGGTGCCAGGCCACGCGGCTCCGCAACCGTTTCACTTCGCCTTGACCAGTCTCACATCTGCAAATCGATCGAGCTTGCCGTTCGTTTCGTCGTCGATCGTCCATCGCCATGTGTCCTGCCTGTCGTCGTAAGCAAACGTCGTGTGGATCGACTCGGATGCGGAGAGAACAAATATGAATGGAATGGAATCGCCTTGCTGACTGCCTCGACCGATTCCCTCACCCGACAATCCGCCGCCCGCCGTCGTGTCCAGCCACAGGCAGTCATACTTCTTCGCCTTGGGATCCCAGCCCAGCAGCACGATTGCCTCATATGCCGCGCGGCCCTCGGCATTCTTGTCGCGGGAAATCTCGTGCAGGCGCAGATACTCGTGATTCAGCATCCACGTCGCCTCAATGTCGTGCATCGCCGGTTTGCCGGCGATCGTTCCTTCCAGCACCCAATCGCCGGCCAGATGGTCCAGAATCGACGCGCTGACCGGCGCTGTCTGCGCCTGCAACGCCGGGCACAACATGCCGCACAAAATCGCCAGCCGCATCGCCGCCGCTGTCGCCATTCACGCCTCCGTGCAATGCTTGTCCGCGGAAAAACCGCTGAGAGACCTGTCTAAAGTCTTCTACGAGGCAGCGATCGGGTAGTCCTGATTAAACGGGAAGATCACCTCAGCCTGCGCAGGCACCGGCTTGCCATCCACGGTGGCCGGCTGAAAACGCCATGTCCTCACGATGTTCAGGACCATCTGATCGAGCCGGTTGCCCAGACCTTTCACCAGGCTCTCGTTGACTACCGCGCCGTTGGCGTCGACGTCTACATCCACCACGATCTTCTGCTCGGTCGCGGGCAACAGCGACCGGTCGGTCACCGGCGGGCGCGGCGAGAAGACAGGGAAGGCCGGCCTTACATCCTGCGCGTCGCTGCCGTTGCCAGAGAGAGCTTTGTTCGAACCATCGCCCGTGTGAGGCGTGGGTGGTGCGCCGCCTCCAGACCATTTGCGCTGCGCGAGCTGATCCATCGGCACCGGAAGAATGGTTTTCTTGGTCGCGTCGGCGTCGCGGTTAGGCTCGCGGGTATGCGCCGCAAAAATCGCGGGAGGCAGCGAAATCCGGATGCGGTGCGATCCTCCGGCAATGTCGACCCGCGCGATCTTCTCGAAGCGATCGGTGCGAATTGCGCGTTTCCCCGATGAGATGCCCACCACAAACACCAACGCGAGCAATGCGGCGTGAAACAGCGACGAGGAGACGACTGCGCGGAGCCGGCGTTTCGACTGGTCCCATTGAATCTGCACGGTCTCTCCTTGGGCGGGAAGTGTCCGGTTGGAGCCATTCTCGCACGAACACGGAGCTTTCCGAGGGTCTTCATTCGGAAGAAGCACCTTTTCCGCAGCGGTACACCCCCCTACCGGTGTTTTTACGCAAGTTCCTTGTTTTCAGGATGATAGCTAGGTAATTATCCCGTCAAGGCAAGTGGGCATCCACTTAGCCTGACGGAAAGGGTGGAGGCGATTGAGCGGGAAGCGGCGGCTAGGGAAGCGCGCTTTTCAGCAATCGCCGCAGTTCTGCGGCGGCAGACTGAGCAGCTTGACGATTATTGGCGTAGGACTGATCCAGAGTGGAAGCGTCTTCGGGAGGAATCTGAATCCCGTTCAGACGGTGTGTCAGTTGCGCAATTTTCAGGTCCAGTATCTCCAATCGTTCAACGATGGCGGAGAGCAGGTCTTCCATGAATCCTCCTGCCGTCATATTACCGCTCACGGCAAGTCAAGGTACGATAGGCGATGAAGAGTTGCCTATGACGATGCAGGTCGGGATGATGGGGACGGACGGGATTGTACTGGCCAGCGACACCAAATGGGTCACAGAAAACATTCGCGGTGATCGCAAATATCGCGATGTGGAGTACAAGTCGAAGATCAGAATAAAGGGGGATATGGCTATTTGCTGCGCGAGGGACATGGACTTCGCGTTGCTGGTAGCCGATGCGATTCTCTCTTATCGGGGCAGTAGTGACGACGGGGATTTGCAATACATCCATGACGCGATTGCGCCAATAAGGGGGAAAATAGGAAAGAACTCGTGGGAGTGCTTAGTCGCGTTTTCCAAGCCCTCAAGAAGGTTTGTGCATGTTCTTCATGTATTAGTGACTGACAGGGTATCAAAGCCGAAGTGGAGGCTTTTTGTTGGCCATGCGCTGCACTATCTTACGACTGGAGACGATACAAACGGAGCGCGGTATTGGCTGCGCTACTATGATTCTTTGCTGGGCGTTGAAGCGCTAAAAACTCTAGGGGCTCATATGATTATCGATGCCCGCGCGTTCAACAATGCGACGATTGGCGGTCTTGAGCTTGTTTATTCGGACGATTCTGGCTTCCATCAGGTTCCCGATGATGAATGCGTGAAGCTTGACGCCAGGGCGCGAGAATTTTCTGAAGCGATCAGAAAAATGGTCACAAACCCATGAAGAAGCCCATTCCCGCCCCACATCGGCGCAGTTCCACGACCTGCTAGACAAGGCGGCGACTACTCAGGTCGCGTCAAAAGCCGCTGCTCCCGTGCGGAAGGGCAAACCTGTGTCGGGGTCCGCTCGGCCAAAAGCGAAAACATCGGGCGCATGACCTTTCTGCTGCCGTACACTGTAGCCGCTAGCTATTAGTTCAACCGCGCGAACCCTTCCGAGGGATCGAAGTTGGGGACAGGCAGATGATGTCCGCTGCCCCCTATTCCCTAGCCCCTAGCCCCTCGTCCCTAGCCCCCAGCTCCCAGTCCCTATCACATCGCTCTTCCCAGGCTTACCGAGAACCAGCCGCGCCGGTCGGTCCATGTCGTCTCCAGCGCAAAACCCGCGCGCTCGAGCAGCGCCTCCACCTGGCCCGGCCGATATTTGTAGCTGTTCTCGGTGTGAATGCGCTCGCCCGGCCCGAAGTGCACGCGAAAACCGAACGCGGGAATGTGCACCGATTGCGCCCGCTTGCTTTCGAGATAGATCTCCATGCGCGAGGCGGCCGGATTCCACTCGGCGCGATGCGCAAACGCCTGCGGATCGAAATCGGCGCCCAGTTCGCGATTGAGCCGCGTCAGGATGTTGCGATTGAACGCTGCCGTTACTCCCGCCTGATCGTCATAGGCGGCTAAAAGAACGGAGCTCTCTTTGGCAAGGTCGACACCCAGCAGCAGAGCATCGCCCGGCCGCAGCGCCTCGCGCACGCGCTCCAGCACCGCCTGCGCTTCCTCGGGCTCAAAGTTGCCGATGCTCGACCCGATGTAAAGCACCAGCCGCCGCTCGCCTGGAGGCGGTGGACCCAACTCCAGCCAGATCGTGTAATCGACGACGTGCGGCGCTACAAGCACCTTCGGCTGTTCGCGCTCGATCCGTTCCGCGGCCGCTTCCAATGCGCTCTCCGACACATCGAGCGGCTCGTAGACCACCGCGCCCTGCCGCCGCACTGCCGCCGCCAGCAGCAGACGCGTCTTGTCTGCCGAGCCCGCGCCGAGCTCTGCCACCCGCAGACGGTCGCCCGCAGCGGCCCGCGCAATCATCGCGCCGGCGTTGGCCTCAAAAATCGCACGCTCTGTCCGGGTGAGGTAGTACTCGGGCAGCTCGGTGATCTGATCGAAAAGCCGCGACCCAGCCTCGTCGTAAAACAGCCATGGCGGCAAATGTTTTGGATGGTCCGCAAGCCCGCGTCTCACCGCTTGGGCGACCCGTTCGGAGATGCGCTCGGTAGCAATAGGGAAAGCCGTAATCGCCATGTGATCAATTCGATGCGTTTTCGTTTGGGCCGGTTACAATTCCGCCAGCCGAATTCCGGAAAACTGCCAGCGCGTCTCCGGTGCGAAGAAGTTTCGATAGCTGGCCCGGATGTGCGCCCGCGGCGTGGCGCATGACCCGCCTCGCAGCACCATCTGCCCGCTCATAAACTTGCCGTTATACTCGCCCAGCGAGCCCTCCAGCGCCTTGAAACCCGGATAGCCGAGGTAGGCGCTCGCCGTCCACTCCCAGCAATCGCCGAACTGCTGCGCCAGGCCATTTTCTGGAACAGGAGTTGTGGCCGGCTCAGGGCTCAGGCTCTCTGAATCGAGCAGGTTTCCTTCGATCGCCTGCCCTTCGGCCGCGGCCTCCCACTCAAACTCCGTGGCCAGCCGCCGGCCCGCCCACCGCGCATAGGCGTCGGCCTCGAAGTAGCTGACCTGGCTCACCGGCACATCCTCTGCATCGCTCAGTCGCCGCTCGCCGCGCAGCGAAAACAGCCGCCAACCCTCTTCGCTTTCGGTCCAATAGAGAGGAGCACGCCAGCCCTCCCGCTCCACCGCATCCCAACCCGCCGAGAGCCACAGTTCCGGCCGCTTATACCCGCCGTCGGCCATGAACTCCGCATACTCACCGCAAGTGACCAGCCGGTTCGCCAGGCTGTAGGGCTCAAGCCAGACCCGGTGGCGCGGCATTTCATTATCGAAGCAAAATCTGTCGCCTGTCTGCCCTGCTTCGCGCAAACCGCCCTCAAAACTCTGAGATTTCATCTCGGCGCAACATCGCGACTGCGTTCCCTGGCCGTCTCGTTTCCGGTATGCCGGCCGCAGCGGATTGCTGAAAAATGCATGCAGAATGTCGGTCAGCAGCAGCTCCTGGTGCTGCTCCTCGTGATTGGCGCCCATTTCCACCCGTTTCAGCGCTTCAGGCGCGGCGCCGGCTTCGATCATCCGCCCGATCGCTTCATCCACGTGGGCGCGATAGCGCAAAATCTCGTCGATCCCAGGCCGCGAAAACGACGCTCTCAGCCGTTTCTCCGGAATTGCGGAAAAGCTTTGGTAGTAGCTGTTAAACAGCCACGCAAAGTCGGGGTTGAAGACGCGATAACCGGGCAGAAACTCGCGCAGAATGAACGACTCAAAGAACCACGAAGTGTGGGCCAGGTGCCACTTGGCCGGGGAGGCCTCAGGGCACGACTGCACCATCATGTCTTCCGGGGTCAACGGCTCGGCCAGCGCCAGGGTTCGCTGGCGTACCGCTTTGAACCGCTTCGCTACGTCCAGATCCAGCCCCGCCAAGGTCAATACGCCCATGTCCACCCCCCGCCATCCGATGAGTTTAGAGCATCTCCGGATGCCCGAATCTGCCCAACTGGCATAATCGCGAAGTTTCCTCTGAAAATTCCGTCGGTCTCGATTCAAATGACATGCGTCACAGCGCATCCAAACAAGTCATGCGATACCCAGAAAGGGGGCGCGGCATTCCGCCTCGGCTCTTTTGGTTACCGTTTCACAAATCTTGTCTATCCACCGTGGCGAGGTTTCGATAAAAGTGGTTTAATTTCCACGGACGATTCTCAAGGTTTGTCGCCCCGATTCCTTCTCAAGGAGGGAATATGTGCAGGTTCGATAAACTCCGCCGGCTTTCCGCGTGCGCTGTCTCCACGGCCCTTTTGTCGGCCCCCATCGTCCTCTGTGCCCAGACGGCTTCCACTCAAACATCCTCAGCCATGGCAGCGGAGGATCAGTCGCTGGTCCCCGTTCCGCCACCGACGGCTGAGAACCTGGGCGACGCGCTGATGGCCCATCACCGCTACCAGGCCGCGATCGAGGCCTATAAGCAGGATTCCCACCCCTCCGCGCAGGTCTGGAACAAGATGGGCATCGCTTATCAGATGATGTTCAACCAGATCGACGCCACGCGATGTTATCAAGTCTCGCTGAAGATGGAACCGAAGAACGTCAACACGCTGAACAATCTCGGCACCATCTACGATTCGCAAAAGGATTACAAGGCCGCGGTAAGGATGTATCGCAAGGCCCTTAAATACGATCCGAAGTCGGCGCTGGTACTCAAGAACCTGGGCACCGATCTGCTCGCTCAGCACCAATATAAGAAGGGCTGGGAGGTCTACAAGTCCGCGCTGGCAATCGACCCCGAAATCTTTGACCACAGCAACGGCCCGCGTGTCGAAAATCCGGCTTCGTCTCAGGACCGCGGCGCGATGAACTATTACATGGCCAAGAGCTGCGCGCGCGCCGGCAACACTGACCGCGCCATCGAGTATCTGCGCATGGCTCTCAACGAGGGATTCACCAATCCTCGCAAGATCGAGGCTGACCAGGAATTTGGCAGTCTCCACGGGCTTCCCGCCTATCAAATGCTGCTGGCCGAGCAGGTGAAGCAATAGTCCGGCGCCGGCGATCCCCGATAGTCTCGCCCGATCGTCTGCCGCGTAGTCTCTCAAGCCCTCTGCTGCGTCTATGCAATCAGGAGCCCGCGATGAAAGTCTGCCGTCGGTCTGCGCTGTTGCTGATGTTGGCCACGAGCCTGGCCCTTGCGCAGACTGCGCCCGCGCCCCAGGGGAATGGCCAGCGCGGCGGTCGCGGCGGCGGCATGATGGGCTCAGGCATGGGCATGGGCCGCGGCACCGCAGGCACTGTCACTGAGGCTGCCGCCGACCATTACACGATCCGCACCGAAACCGGCGAGACCTACACCGTCCACTTCAGTGTGAACACCCGCATCGTCAAGCAGCCCCCGCAGCGGCCGCACGGGCAGGGCCAGCACCAGGATCAGGCCGACGAGGGCGAGCGCACTCCGCCGCAGCCGATCAAGGCCACCGACATCAAGGTCGGCGACGTGATCGCCGCCGGCGGCGAAGTGGATGCAACGGCAAAGTCCATCGGCGCCGTCTTCGTGATGCTGATCGATCCTGAGCGCGCCAAGGAGAAGCGCGCGATGGAAGCCAACTACGGCAAGACCTGGCTGATCGGCCGCGTCACCGCGATCAATGAAGTCAAAGTCACTCTGCAGGGCGGACCCAGGAACGAGACCCGCACCTTCGTCGCCGATGAGAATACGACTTTCCGCAAACGCCGCGACCCCATCACTCTGGGCGACATTGAGGTCGGCGACATGGTCCGCGTCGAGGGCGCAGTCAAAGACGGAGCCTTCCTGGCCACCGCCGTTGCCGTCATGGGTCCACCGCCTGAGGGCGCACCCGGCGCAGCCAACCGTGGCGCAAACCCCGCGGCAGCCCCACCGCAATAGTTTTAGTCCCTATTCCCTAGCCCCTACTCCCCAGTCCCTCTTCCTTATTCCCTCTCATCTTCCCCTTTCCACCTTTCATCCGCTCGTTCCACCCCTCGTCTGAAACTCCGCGCCGTCGCGCTCCATTCCCGCTACCTTCCACAGTGAGCACCACTCACCAGGAAGGGAACGGCTCCGATGAATGCTTCCAACCCCATCGTCCAGGTCGAATCGGTCACGCGCAAGTTTCCGCTCGATCATAGTTTCGTAACCGCGCTCGACCACACCAGCCTCGTTGTCGAGCCCGGCGAATTCCTCGCCATCGCCGGCCCCAGCGGCAGCGGCAAATCCACACTGCTTAACCTGATCGGATGCATCGACAAGCCCACCTCCGGCCGCATTCTCATCGACGGCATCGATACCGGCGCTCTCAGCCCCGCACGCACCACCCAGTTGCGCCGCGAAAAAATCGGCTTCGTCTTCCAGACTTTCAATCTCATTCCCGTCTTCACCGCGGCTGAGAACGTCGAGTTCCCGCTGCTCGTTCAGGGCGTCAGCCCCGCCGAGCGCCGCACTCGCGTCGCCGAGGCGCTTGAGAGCGTCGGCCTCGCGGCGCGCGCCCATCATCGCCCCGATCTGCTCTCGGGCGGCGAACGCCAGCGCGTCGCCGTAGCCCGAGCCATCGTGCATCGCCCCGCGCTGGTGCTCGCCGATGAGCCCACAGCCAACCTCGACACCCGTAACGCGACGCAACTCATCGAACTGATGCGCGGATTGAATCATCGCCTCGGCCTCACCTTCATCTTCTCCACACACGATCAGCGCCTGCTCGAGCACACGCCCCGCATCGTGCGCCTCACCGACGGCCAGGTTGTCTCCGACACCCACGAGACCTCAGGCGCCGCAATTCCACTCGCCGATCCTGCATTCACTCCAGCTCAAATCGAAGGAGAACGCCATGGGCAAGTTCTTGCTGCTCGCATTTCGTAACGTCTTTCGCAATCGCCGCCGCACCGTGATGACCCTGCTCATGGTCGGCGGAGGCGTGGCCGGCCTGCTCATGGTTGGCGGATTCTTCGCCTTCATGTTTCACGGCCTGCGCGAAAGCACCATCCGCAACGGCCTCGGCCACATTCAGATCTTCACCGCCGAGCATTTCCAGCGCGACGAAGTTCACGTGCTCGACACCGGCATCGGCAACTGGCGCCAGGTCGCGGCCTCGGTCGGCTCCGGCCCGCACGTGCGCGGCGTCGCCCCGCGCATCGAGTTCTATGGCATGTTGTCGAACGGCGTGAAATCCTCCGTCTTCATGGGCAGCGCCGTTCAGCCGGACATCGAGAGCTCCATGGGCTTCAGTCCGCATCTCGTGTCGGGCCAGGATCTCCGCACCAACTCTGGCGGCGAAGTCGAAGCCCTCGTCGGCACCGGCGTCGCCAAGTCAATGAGTGTCAAAGTCGGCGACGGCCTTACCATTCTCGCCGTCACCGCCGATGGCGCGCTCAACGGCATCGATGTCCAGATCGTGGGCATTGTCAGCACCGGCATCAAGGACCTCGACGACCGCTATCTGCGCATCACGCTGCCCTCGGCGCAGCGCCTGCTGCAAACCGATCGAGTCACCAATCTCGTGGTCGGCCTCGATAACACGGATAACACCGACATCGTCGCCGCTCGGCTCGCCCCCGAGCTGGGCCACTTCGCTCAGCCCATGGTCCTGCGCAAGTGGATCGAGCTCGCCGCCTACTACAACCAGGTGCGCACGCTCTTCAGCGGCATCTTCCTTTTTCTCGGAGTCATTGTCTTCTTCATGGTGCTCATGGCCAGCGTCAACACCCTGCTGATGGCGATGTTTGAGCGCACCCGCGAAATCGGCACCATGCTCGCCATGGGCACTCCGCGCTCCTGGATCATCGCCCTCTTCATGGTCGAGGCCACGCTCACCGGAGTCTTCGGCGCCATCGCCGGCGTTCTTATCGGCAACCTGCTCGGCGTCGCGCTCAACTTGTCAGGCCTGCATCTGCCGCCACCGCCGGGAACCGACGTTCCCATGGCCTTCAAGGTTCTCCACGTGCCCAGCCTGATGATCGGCTCTTCCGTGCTGGTCGTCCTCTCGCTCGCACTCGCATCCATCCTGCCCGCGATCCGCGCATCGCGGCTGCAAATTGCAGAGGCTCTCGCCCATGTCTAACGTCAATTGTGTTCTTCGTTCGTTCCTGCTGCTGTTCCTGCTCGCGTTTCTTTTGGCCTGCGTGCTGGTCAGCCGCGCCGCAACACCCGCAATCCCCGACGCCGAGGCTCTGCTCAAGCGCTCCGACACTTATCGCAACGGCTGGCCCGCTTACGTCGTTCGCGTCAAGATCACCGACTATGAAGATGGCAAGTCGGACGAGGAACATCTCTACGAAGTCTCGCAAAAGGGGACGGAGAAAACCTACGTCGACTTCATGAGCCCGCGCGAAAAAGGCCGCCATCTGCTCATGCTCGGCGACGACATGTGGGTCTACCTGCCCGACACCAGCCGCCCGGTCCGCATCACGCCGTTGGAGCGGCTCTCGGGCGACGCATCCAATGGCGACGTGGCCCGCACCAACTACGCGGCCGACTACTCGCCCGTTTATCTGCGCACTGAAAAAGTCGGCGCCGTCGATTGCAACCTGCTCGAGCTCACCGCCAGGCGCAAAGGCGCAACCTATCAGCGCATTCTCTACTGGCTGCGCACAGAAGACGCGCGCCCCGTCCGCGCCGAGTTCTATCTCACCTCGGGCAAGCACATCAAGTCCGCCACATTTGACGAATACCTCGAAGCCAACGGCAAACCGCAGTTACGCAAGCTCACGCTCTACGACGAAATTCGCCACACCTCGCACAGCGTCCTCGAATATTCCAACCCAACTCCGCGCGACCTGCCCGACAAGCTCTTTTACCAGGGCCGCGCCGATCGCTTCTGAACCTTAGCGCGCATTGAGCACACTTATGAAATCGCATCTCCTCATCCCGGCTCTTCTTCTCGCAGCGTGGATTCCGATCTACGCCCAGAGCCCAGCCACGAACTCAGATCCCGCAAACTCCGAGTCCGGCCCGCTGCAGACGCGCTACTCCGTCTCCATCATCGACGACGCCACCTTCTACTCCGATCTCCGCTCGCCCATCCCCAGCGTTCTGAATCAAGTCCTCGTCGAGCCATCCTTCGGTCTGCGCTATCAGAATCGCCTCAGCTTCTCAACCAGCCTGATCGGCCTCGCCGGCACTTATTCTGACAACTACTCGCAGCTTCGCGTCAAAGAAACTTACGCCGGGCTCTCCGCGGGAGATTTCGATTTCACCGCCGGCCGCAAGATGGTGCGCTGGGGCACGGGCTACGCCTTCACCGCCGCTGGAGTGCTCGACCCGCCGCGCAATCCCACCGACCCCAGCGACCGTCTCAATCTCAACCAGGGCCGCGACATGGTCAAGGCTGATTTTGTCCACGGTCCGCACGCTCTCACTCTTGCCTGGTCGACCGCTGCGCTTGCGCCCGCCAACAGCAATCTGCACGACACCACGGCCTTCCGGTATAACGTTCTGGTGCACGGTTTCGACACTTCGCTCATCGCCGGCCACGATCGCGGCTCCGACTCATTTGGCGGATTCACTTTTACCCGCGTCCTCGGCCAGGCATGGGAGATTCACGGCGAAGGCCTCTGGCGCTCGCAAGCCGCTGCGCTTCTCGGCGCCAAGTTCACGATGCACTCGGGCGTGTCTTTCCTTGGCGAATTCTTTACGCCGCCCAACACCGCCTACTATCGAGATATGTCCGTGTCTCCGCTCGCCGGCCGCCAGCATTATGCGTTCTTCAACGCCGGCAAAACGCGCCTTCGCGAATTGCCTGGCTGGAAGGAGTGGGATGTCAGCGGCTCCATCGTCGCCAACCTCAACGACCACAGCTTCACAGGCGTCGTCGATGTGAATCGCTGGTTCGGCAATCACTTCTCGTCTTACCTGCACATGGAGATTCCTCACGGCGCCGCTACTTCCGACTACGGCTCCGCGCCTTACTCCGCCGCAACATCCGTGGGAGTGCGGTTCCAGCTATGACCTACGTCCCGGCACAAAACGATTCCGACCTCTGCGCCAAACCGGAGCCAACGCGCAATTGGGCAATCGCATTTCTCAAGGGCATGTGGATCGTGCCTGCGATCGCAGTCGCGGTGGTCATGCTCTTTCTCGTCTTCGAGCACACCAGGCTCTCGGACGTTGGCCTCAAATTCATCGCATCTCTCATCTACTCGGCCTGCATCGGCATTCCCTCGTCGTTCGTGCTCAATTGGACATCGCATCGTTATTCCGTCCGCTTCCCTCGCTTGGTTGTTCTCTTCGATGTTGCGTCTCTGCTCGCCACTGCCACCGCTGGCACCTTTGCCGGTGGCATCGTGCTTCAGCTCGTGCGCATAGAACCGCGCAACCGCTTCTGGCTGGAGTTCTGGTCCGCCTATCCCATCGCCCTCATCGTCACTCTCGCCTTTGGCCTGACCATCACATCGTTTGAAACCATGCGCCACAAGCTGCAATCGGCCACCATCCAGTTGCGCACCCGCCAGGTGGAGCAGGAGCGCGCCAACAAACTTCTCGCCGAGGCGCAGCTCTCCTCGCTCGAGTCGCGCATTCATCCCCACTTTCTCTTCAACACTCTCAACTCCATCGCCGCCCTCATTCCATCGGACCCCAAACGCGCCGAAGACACCGTGGGCAAGCTCGCCTCGCTGCTGCGCTTCTCGCTCAATGCCAATCAGAACAGCCTCGTGCCCCTGTCGCAGGAGCTCAAGATCGTTCGCGATTATCTTGAAATCGAATCCACGCGCTTCGGCCCGCGTCTGCGCTATCAGATCGACGTCCCGGACACGCTCGCCGACATCAAGGTTCCGCCGCTGGCCTTGCAAACGCTGGTCGAAAACAGCGTGAAGCACGTTGTCGCCGAGCGCACCGAGGGCGCCACCATCCGCATCACGGGCAACCGCGACGGCGGCCGCATCAGCCTCAAGGTCATCGACGACGGCCCCGGTTTCTCGCTCGCCTCTATCTCGCCCGAGCACGGCCTCGGCAATCTTTCCGCGCGCCTGCAGCTTCTCTTCGGCGACGCCGGCCAGCTCGACGTTATCCGCGTAGACGCCAGGACCGTCGCCAGCGTTTCGTTCCCGGCGGAGTCGTAGCGTGGACACCGCACCGCTCCGCGCCTATCTCGTCGACGACGAACCGCTCGCGATCGAACGCCTGCAACGTTTGCTCGCCGCATTCCCGTCGATTCAAATCGCAGGCAGCGCCAACGACCCGGCCCGCGCCATCGAATTCCTCAACAGCGATCCGGCCGCGATCGACGTTCTCTTCCTCGACATCCAGATGCCGGGCATGAACGGCTTCGAGATGCTCTCGCGCCTGGCCCGCCAGCCCTTCGTGATCTTCACCACGGCCTACGATCAGCGCGCCCTTCGCGCATTTGAAACCAACGCCATAGACTACCTGCTCAAGCCCATCGATACCGATCAACTGCAGCGCGCACTCGGCAAACTCGGCCGCCTCCGTCCCGTTGCCGTTCCCGTCTGGCAGCAGAGCCCCGACCTGCCTGCGATGCTCCGCGATCTCGCCGCATCCTTGCAACGCGGCCAATCCGGCTACCCGCAGCGCATCGCCTCGCGCGTCGGCGAACGCATCTCTTTTCTTCCGCTCGACGACGTCACCCATTTCCTCGCCCACGACAAGCTCACCTACGCCGTCGTCAACGGCAAGAGCCACTGCGTCGATCAGACCATCGTGGAACTCGAGCGCCGCCTCGATCCCGCGAAGTTCCTGCGCATCCATCGCGCCGCGCTGGTCAATGTCGATTGGGTCCACGAAGTCAATTCGTGGTTCGCCGGCAAGGTTGTCCTCACGTTGAAGGACGCGCAGCACACGCAGCTCACCGTCGCCCGCGACCGCGTCTCCACCGTCAAACAGCGCCTGGGAATCTGATACAGCTGCTGGCTGCTAGCTGTTAGCTGTTAGCTGTTAGCTGTTAGCTGTTAGCCCCTAATCCCTAGTTGTGAGGTTTCAATAGATTGTCCATCTGATCGGGACCTGTAAAGCTGGGTTTGCGACGACTCAGGAATGCAGGAGACCAGATGGACTATCACAAGAATGCCCGAATGACGGTGTGG